>ERZ1026958.755-NODE-755-length-12185-cov-6.225886_pt1 | contig 12185 bp, 6 predicted proteins | sample MGYA00519567_ERZ1026958 | MGnify/ENA primary metagenome ERZ1026958 (study PRJEB26926, sample SAMN06164518) | human gut metagenome | biome: ENVO:00009003; feature: ENVO:2100002; material: ENVO:00002003 | host: Homo sapiens | place: USA | collected 2012 ...
CGAGTAACAAAGTCAGAAAAGTCACCTCCGAGAACTATCCTACAGACGCAGGGCGCGAGGGTGAAGCGATTTTCCGCCGTGTGTATGCTCTTGCCGGAAGCAAACTCCCCATCAAGAGGCTGTGGATCAGCAGCATGGAGGATGCCGCCATTCAGCAGGGCTTTGAAAACCTGAAAGATGGCGCGGCCTATGATAACCTGTTTGCAGCGTCCGAGTGCAGGGCAAAAGCGGACTGGCTGATCGGCATGAACGGAACCCGTGCTTTTACGAAAAAGTACGGCAGAAAACAGACCATTGGCCGTGTGCAGACCCCGACGCTGGCGATGCTGGCCGAACGGCAGACCAAAATCCAGAACTTTGTAAAGAAACCCTATTATAAAGTGGAACTGTCCGGTGCGGGTGTCGTGGCGGCATCGGAACAGATGGGGCGGGAACAGGATGCCGATACCATGCAGGCCGCTTGTGATGGACAGTGTGCTGTGGTTGGCAGCATTGAACGCAAGAGGGCAGAAAAGAAACCCCCGAAGCTGTATGACCTGACGACCTTACAGCGAGAAGCAAACCGATACTACGGCCTGACTGCCAGCCAGACCTTGCAGGCGGTGCAGGAACTGTATGAAGAAAAGCTGGTGACATATCCCAGAACGGACAGCCAGTTTGTGACCGAGGATATGCGCAAGACAGTGGAATCTCTGGTACTGGCTCTGGATGGTCAGACTGTGGATGTGAGCTGCGTTATCAATAACAGCAAAGTCACAGACCACCACGCGATCCTGCCGACGATGCAGGGCGCAAAGTGTAATAAGGAAAAGTTGTCCGAAACCGAGCAGAAGATTCTTTCGCTTATCATCTGGAAACTTGTGCAGGCCGTGCAGCTGCCGTTCATCTATGAGGACGTGCTGGTGACAGTATGTTGTCAGGGACAGAATTTTACAGCAAAGTATAAGAATGTCCTGCAACCCGGATACATGGTAAAACCCGTTCCGTTTGTGGAGCCGGAAAAGAATAAAGATGTACCTTTCCCGAAAAAGATGGAGCAGGGAATGGTTCTTCCGGTGGTACGGGCAGAGAAAAAGCAGGGCTTTACCTCGCCACCGAAAGTCTACACCGAAGATACCCTGCTGTCCGAAATGGAAACGGCAGGCAACAAAGAATTTGATAAGGACACTGAGAAGAAAGGTCTGGGAACCCCTGCAACGCGCGCCGCAATTCTGGAAAAGCTGGTATCCTCCGGCTATGTTGAGCGCAAGGGCAAGCAGATGATTCCGACAGAGGACGGTGTGGCCGCGATCCGCAATATCCCGGACTACCTGAAATCTGCCAGCATGACAGCTGAGTGGGAAAATGACCTGCTGCGGATGGAGCGCGGTGAGATCAAGCCCTATGATTTTATGCAGGGCGTCCACGGACTGCTCGATAAGATGCTGGCCGACTTGCGGCAGATTCCTACCGTCGCGGCGGCTCCCTATTATAATAAGGTAAGCGTAGGAAGTTGCCCGGTCTGCGGAAACCCTGTACATGAGAGCAAACTCAGCTTTTGTTGTGCAGACCGCAGCTGCAAATTTGCCCTCTGGAAAGAAAGCAGATACTTGTCCAACATGAGAAAAACGCTGGACAAGAAGATGGCGGTAGACCTTTTGAAGAAAGGCCGCACCCATGTAAAAGACTTTTATTCCGCGAAAAAAGATAAGACATTCGCCGCTGACTTTGTGATGCGCGTCGAAGATGGCCGCGCACAGTGCAGCCTGGAATTTCCCAAAACACCGATGCAAACGAAAACGTAAAGGAGGTTTGACCCTTGCCACAGATTAACGATATTCGAGAATTGGCGCAGCAGAACGCCCGGTATGTCAGTAACTCGCCACAGGACTGGATGAGTTATCTGGATGTGGCGGCGCGGCTGTACCGCTATTCGTTCACCGATGCACTCCTGATCCACGCGCAGCGACCCGATGCAACCGCCTGCGCAGAACTGGAACTCTGGAATCAGAAAATGAGCCGATGGGTCAACCGTGGCGCAAAAGGCATCGCGCTTCTGGATGATACCGGACCGCGTACCAGGCTGCGGTATGTGTTCGATATTGCTGACACCCATCTGGTGCGCGGCGGCAGAACACCGCTCTTATGGAATCTGGACAGCCACGAGCATGAGCAGATTATCCTAGACCATTTGGCAGATACCTATGGTTTATCCCAGACAGACAGCATGAATACTGCCCTGATGGAATTGGCACAGCAGCTGACCGCTGATAATCTGGATGAAGCGATGGACGGTTTGGCCTATGAGGTGGCGGATACGTTTCTGGAAGAACTGGACGAAGATAACATCCGTGTCCGCTTCCGGGAACTGATGACCAACAGTATTTTCTATACGCTTTCCCGCCGCTGCGGGCAGGAGCCTATGGATGTGCTGGACGATGATGACTTTATCCGCATTGTGGATTTCAACAAGCTGCCGGTGCTGTCGTTCCTTGGCAACGCGGTTTCCGAACAGTGTGAAGCGGTTCTTTTTGACATTGGCCGTGAGATACGGAAAATTTACAAAAAAGAAATCACGCAGCAGCTTGAAAAATCTGTTGACAGCTTGTATAATACCAATACGGACTTTAGCACATTAAAGCGTGAAATCAAAGAAAACACGACCAAAGGAGGACAAGAAAATGGAGTTGACGTATTACCGCAAGGGAGATTATCTGTTCCCGAATCTGGCCGTGAAGGACGAGCCGCAGATTATCGGGAAGTACGGGATGCTGCGCAGGACGTACCTGAAAGAGAACCGCAAGAACTGGTATCAGAGTATGCTGATGAGCGGCAGGCTGAACCAGCATCTGGCGCAGATCGAGGAAGCAGCGGAGAGCCGGGTGGAAACCCTGCTGGACAGTCTGAACGAGAAGTTTCCGGCACCGAACAAGGAGAAAGACCCGCTGGCATGGGCGGCACATCAGAACAGCCTGACGGCGATGGCAGAAGAAATCGTCTTGAAGGAATTGGTATACAATTAACCGAACCGACAACAGAACAGGATTTGAGCGAAGCAGAGGAAGAAATTGCCTCTGCTTTTTCTTTTCCTGATTTGCCGACCGTGGAACAGCAGATCCGCGCCATTGAAGCACCGATCCAGGCGCGGTATGCGGATGAAATTGCACTTGATTCCGAAGTGGTCGATGAAATCCTGCGCACGGGCAGCAACCGCAGCAAAGGCCAGCTGCGCCTGATCTACAATTTTATGGTCGAGAAAACCCCGGAAGAATACACGGAGTTCGTGAAAAACGAATATGGTACGGGCGGCAAAGGCTTTGAAATTGGCGGTGCAAAGTATGCGGTCTGGTTCGATGATTTAGGGCTGCGTATTGCAGCAGGCAGCACGGCAAGGGGCGGTACGATTGCCAATGCGTTTTTATCCTGGGAGGATGTGAGCAATCGTATCCATGAACTGCTCCGGCAGGGCGAGTATGCGCCGCAGGCGGTTCTGGATGCTGCACGGCAGAACGCTTTACAGGAACACGCGCAGACGTTGGCTTATATGGAACGTGATTTGGCCGATGGTGTTGCCGAAGCAGTGTTTCAGGATACAGAAATCTTCAGGGGTGGTTTCCCGGAACTGACAGACAGGCTGGCAGGCTTGCTTGATGATACGAATTTTCTGACTGACCTGAACGACAGATTATCTGCGCTGGGGGAAGCCTACGCCGAAGATAAAGACCTGATGCGGATGCACTTTTATAAGCCGGATAAGGTGGCGGCGCTGTTCCACCAGTTTGCAAAACCTTATCAGAACTACTCGGCGCGGGATGGCTTTCACTGGAATGAGTATAAGAAGTTCATCACGGAAGATGAAATCAATGCTTACTTTACACGGGGCAGCAATTATTCGGACAGTCGGCTGGCAATCTATTCGTTCTTCCTGAATCATGAGGACAAAAAAGAACGGGCTGACTTCCTGAAAGAGCATTACGGGATCGGCGGCAGCAGCCATGCACTCTGCGGGGCAGACGATTCTCACGAAGATCACGATGGCAGGGGCATTTCTTTGGAGCGTGGCTCATACGGGAACCCGGATGCAAGCGTTCATCTGAACTGGAATCAGGCCGCAGGCCGAATCGACCAGCTTATCCGTGACAGTGAGTATTTGAAGCCGGCAGACTACTCCCGGATGCGCGCTTATGAGCGCGAGCGGATGGCAATGCGGGTGATGGGCTTCTATCATCACCTGCCGAACGAAGTGGAACGGCCTTATCCGCAAGACCTTTACCATGAAGAAGGTCGAAAGGCTCTCGTTGAAAAACTGGAAGCCCCTGAACAGGCGGTGGAACTGCTGGAGCAGATGGACAATGCGCTTCTGTCTGTGCCGCTGGATTCCGAAGAATATGAGCGCAAGGCAGAATTCCTCTCTATCCTGCACCAGTATGTTGAGGGAACGTACACGATTTTCCCGGAAAAGAAGCAGGCTGTTGAGATTGCGGTTCCTGAGCAGGGGCAGATTTCCATGTTTGACTTCATGGAGCAGGAGCCGCAATCGAAAGAGCAGTCAACCGCCGCAGCGGTTGAGGAACCCCAAAAAGATGCGCCTTTTGCAGATGAAAAGCCTTCGGAGCAGACGCTGCAGCCTCTGCCACTGGATGCCGCCAACGAGTATAACGTGCTGAAAGAGCATTACCCGGATGCGCTGGTCGGCTATGAGCAGTACGGAAACTTTGAGTTCTACGGCGAGGATGCAAAGCGCGTTTCAGAACTTCTTGGCAGCAAGCTGTTGGAAAAGGAAACCGCACTTGGCAAAGTAGATGTATCTGGTTTTCCGCGTGAACAGTGGGCTTCACAGGCAATGAAGCTCTGGAAGCAGGGGGAGAGCGTCTATCTGTCCGGCCAGCAGGAAGATGGAACCCATGCGCAGACAAAGTATTTCCGCAGAGAGGAATATCTGCCAGTCAATACCATTATTGAACTGGACGATCGGGAGTTCCGTGTGGATTCGGTCAACTTTAAGCAGGGAACGGTCAGCTTGCAGGATATGACCCTTGCGAAAGAAGCCCGGTATCCGATTTTCCGAACGGAACCGCTGGAGTATATTCGGCATTTGTATGAACAGGCAGATGTACCGATGGAAGAAGCGGTTGAAATCACAGTCTTTACGGCTCTGCACAATGCTGGTGTGGCCTACGAGGATTTTTCCCCGGAGCAGATGGATGTGATCTATTCGGTGGCAGAATCGGGCGGCGAGTTGGAAGATTTGCTCAATCCTGAGTTTCCGCCGGAACAGATGCAGCTGATTGCGGATGTGCAGAACCGAACGGATGCCATCAGCCGTGCGGCGGCAGAGGAAGCCATGGAACCGCTGATCCAGCAGCCTATGACCCCGGCAGAGGTCAACCATGCAAGGCGGCAGCACAATCTTCCGCTGGACAGCGGTGCGATAGAACTGCCAGCACAGCCCAAACAGGAGCCTATGAACTTCCGCATTACGGATGATGATCTCGGCGCAGGAGGGCCGAAAACAAAGTATAAAGCCAATGTGGAAGCCATTCGGGTGCTGCAAACGCTGGATGCAGAGCAACGGCAGACTACCGCAAAGGAGCAGGAGATTCTTTCCCGGTATGTGGGATGGGGCGGCATTCCGCAGGCGTTCGATGAAAGCAATGCGGAGTGGTCGAAAGAGTATGCCGAACTACAGTCCCTGCTCACGGCAGATGAGTATAAGGAAGCCCGCGCCAGTACCCTGAATGCGTTTTACACTTCTCCTACGGTCATCAAGGCAATGTATGAAGCCCTGGGCAATATGGGATTGTCCAAAGGCAATGTGCTGGAACCGTCCTGTGGTGTCGGCAATTTCATGGGTCTGGTGCCGGACAGCATGGAGAAGATTCGGATGTACGGCGTGGAGCTGGATAGCATTTCGGGCCGCATTGCACAGCAGTTGTACCAGAAAAACAAGATTGCGGTGCAAGGCTTTGAAACAATGCAGTTCCCGGACAGCTTCTTTGACTGTGTTGTGGGTAACGTACCCTTCGGCAATTACAAAGTGCCGGATAAGCGGTATGACCGCCACAATTTCCTCATCCACGATTATTTTATCGCCAAGAGCCTTGACATTGTGCGTCCGGGAGGCGTGGTGGCGGTGGTAACGTCCAGCGGTACGATGGATAAGAAGGATTCCTCTGTCCGTGAGTATCTTGCCAACCGTGCCGATCTGGTAGGCGCGATTCGACTGCCGAACAATGCGTTTCAGCGCAATGCCAACACCGGCGTGGTTGCGGACATTCTGTTCCTGCAAAAGCGTGACCGTGCAGCGGTGGAGCGGGCAGACTGGGTAGACCTTGGCGAAACGCCGGAAGGCTACTCCATCAACCAGTATTTTGCGCAGCATCCTGAAATGGTGCTGGGCGAGATCACCACCGAAAGCACCCAGTACGGCAAGCCGGAAATTACGGTCAAGCCCATCGAGGGAGCAGACCTTGCTAAGCAGTTAAAAGAGGCAGTCAGCAACATCCAGGCTACCATCACGGAGCCGGAAATCTCCGATGATGAGCTGGAAGTGCAGGAAGAACCCATTCCGGCAGACCCCAGTGTGAAGAATTTCAGCTTCACGAACGTGGATGGGCAGATTTACTACCGCGAAAATTCCTTTATGAATAAGGTGGAACTGCCTGCCGTAACTGCAGAGCGGGTGCTGGGCATGATCGCTCTGCGGGAAACCACCCGGAAGCTGTTGGATTGTCAGCTGCATGATGGTTCGGATGCAGAAGTACAGCTTTTGCAGAATGAACTGAAACAACAGTACACCGCATTTAAGGCGCAGTATGGCCTTATCAACAGCACGGCCAACAAGCGGGCATTCCGACAGGACAGCAGCTATTGTCTGCTGGCATCACTGGAAATTCTGGATGAGGAGAAGAATCTCAAACGGCTGGCCGATATTTTTACAAAGCGCACCATCCGTAAGCCGGAACCCGTTACCTCGGTGGACACGCCAAGCGAAGCCCTGGCACTCTCCATCGGAGAGAAAGCAAGGGTAGATGTGCCGTTTATGGCGCAGCTCTGCGGTAAACCGGAACAGGAGATCACGGATGAATTGGCAGGTGCGATTTTCCGAAATCCTGTGACACAGCAGTGGGAAACCTCGGATGAATATCTGTCCGGCAATGTTCGTGAAAAACTGGCCACAGCTGAAACCTTTGCTGCGAACCATGCAGAGTATCAGATCAATGTGGATTACCTGAAAAGGGTACAGCCCAAAGACCTGGACGCTTCGGAAATCGAAGTGCGGCTGGGAGCGAACTGGGTGAAGCCGGAGTATATCACGCAGTTTATGAAAGAAGTGTTCAAAACACCGAACTACTATGCCGGGATTGACATTAAGGCAACCTATTCCGAAATTTCTGGTGCATGGAACATTTCGAGCAAGTCGCTGGATCGCGGCAATCCGCTTGTTACCAATACCTACGGAACGATGCGGGTCAACGCCTATAAGCTGCTGGAAGATGCGTTGAATCTCCGCGATACCAAAATCTACGATACGATTCACGATGCGGATGGCGACCATCGTGTGCTGAATAAGCAGGAAACCATGCTTGCACAGCAAGCGCAGGAATCCATTCGGGAAGCGTTTAAGCAGTGGATTTTCAAGGATTTAGATCGCCGCGAGGATTTGTGTGCGACCTATAATCGGATTTTCAATGCGATTCGTCCCCGTGAGTACGATGGCAGTCATATCCGCTTCGAGGGCATGACCCCGGAAATCTCTCTGATGCCGCACCAGAAAAATGCCGTGGCGCACATTCTGTACGGCAACAATACGCTGCTGGCGCATTGCGTGGGCGCAGGCAAGACCTTCCAGATGATTGCTGCCGGCATGGAAAGCCGCAGACTGGGCCTGTCGCAGAAAAACCTCTATGTGGTTCCGAACCACCTCACAGAGCAGTGGGGCGCAGATTTTTTGCGGCTCTATCCCAATGCCAATGTGCTGGTGGCAACGAAAAAGGACTTTGAACCCAGCAATCGAAAGCAGTTCTGCTCCCGCATTGCAACCGGCGATTACGATGCCATCGTGATCGGTCATTCGCAGTTTGAGTGTGTGCCGCTTTCCCCGGAACGACAGAAGGCTATTATCGAGCGTCAGATTGACGATATTACGCTGGCTCTGGCCGATGCCCGGAGTGAGGATAGCCGCAGTTTTACGGTCAAGCAGATGGAAAAAACAAAGAAAACACTGGAAGCAAAGCTGCAAAAGCTGAACGACCAGACGAGAAAGGATGATGTGGTTACATTTGAGGAACTGGGTGTTGACCGCCTGTTTGTGGACGAGTCGCATTTCTATAAAAATATGTTCCTCTACACAAAAATGCGAAATATCGCAGGTATCGCCCAGACCGATGCACAGAAGTCCAGCGATATGTTTGCAAAGTGTCAGTATCTGGACGAACTGACAGGTGGCAAGGGCGTGACCTTTGCAACCGGAACCCCGGTCAGCAACTCGATGGTGGAACTGTACACCATTATGCGGTATCTCCAGTATGACACGCTGCAGAAAATGGGACTGAGCCACTTCGATGATTGGGCGGCATCCTTTGGTGAAACCGTCACGGCAATCGAGCTTTCCCCGGAAGGCTATACTTAATCAGGACAATAAAATTGATTGTCCTAAATTGAAAGATTCCATAAGAAAGGAGGTAGAACAAATGCCGAAAATACCAAGAATTACCGCACTCTATGAGCGTTTGTCAAGAGATGATGATCTTGCTGGTGAATCGAATTCCATCACCAACCAAAAGAAACATCTGGAAGATTACGCCCAAAAGAACGGCTTCAAGAACATCCGCCATTTTACAGATGATGGCTTTTCAGGTGTGAATTTCAATCGTCCCGGCTTTCAATCTCTAATAAAAGAGGTAGAAGCAGGAAATGTCGAAACGCTTATTGTGAAGGATATGAGCCGCTTAGGGCGAAATTATCTGCAAGTCGGTTTTTATACGGAAGTTCTGTTCCCACAGAAAAACGTCCGATTCCTTGCAATCAACAACAGCATCGACAGCAACAATGCTTCAGACAATGATTTTGCTCCGTTTTTGAATATTATGAACGAATGGTATGCCAAAGACACGAGCAATAAAATCAAGGCTGTGTTCGATGCCCGGATGAAAGATGGAAAACGTTGCAGCGGCTCTATTCCGTATGGATATAACCGTTTGCCGAACGACAAGCAGACACTTGTCGTTGATCCGGTGGCATCCGAAGTCGTAAAACGCATTTTTCTTCTTGCGAACGAAGGAAAAAGCCCACGGACAATCGCAGAACTGTTGACAGAGGAAAAAGTCCTGATTCCTGCTGCATACGCAAAGAAATATCACCCGGAGCAGTACAATGGGACAAAGTTCTCCAATCCGTACCTGTGGGGCACCTCCTCCGTAAGAACAATTTTAGGTCGGCAGGAATATCTGGGACACACTGTTTTACGAAAATCTGTAAGCACAAATTTCAAACTTCACAAGAGAAAAGAAACAGATGAAGATGAACAGTACGTTTTCCAGAACACGCATGAACCGATTATATCGCAAGAACTTTGGGATAGTGTTCAGAAACGCAGATGCCGAGTGAATCGTGCTTCTGCTTGGGGAACGCACACCAACCGTTTAAGCGGGTATCTGTATTGTGCCGACTGCGGCAGAAGATTGACCTTGCAAACACACTACAGTAAAAAGGATGGGTCTACTCAATATTCTTATCGTTGTGGTGGATATGCAAGTCGGGTGAATGGCTGTACTGCTCATTCAATCAGTGCCGATAATGTTGAAGCCCTGATATTGGCATCGGTCAAACGCTTTTCGAGATTTGTTCTAAAAGATGAAGAAACCTTCGCTTTGGAACTGCAATCGCTTTGGAAAGAGAAACGTGAAGAAAAGCCGAAGCAGAACCAATCGGAATTGAAACGTTGTCAAAAACGCTATGATGAGCTTTCTGCCCTTATTCGTAGCCTGTACGAAAATCTTATGGCTGGACTGTTGCCCGAACGACAGTACAAGCAGCTGATGGCACAGTATGATAGCGAGCAAGCAGAATTGGAATCGCAGATGGAAACGATGAAATCCGAAATTGCCGAAGATAAGTCAAGTTCTGTTGATATTCGGCATTTTATTTCGCTGATTCGTAAGTGCAAAAATCCAACAGAAATCTCCGATTTAATGTTTAACGAACTTGTCGATAAAATCGTTGTTTATGAAGCCGAGGGTACAGGCAATGCCCGCACACAAAAGGTTGACATTTATTTCAACTATGTCGGCCAAGTCGATATTGCTTATACCGAGGAAGAACTTGCCGAACTGAAAGCGCAGAAGGAGCAGGAAGAACGGCAGCGCATGGAAAAGCAGCGCAAACGTGAAAAAGCCTACCGAGAAAAGCGAAAGGCAAAGAAAATCGCTGAAAACGGTGGCGAGATCATTAAAACCAAAACGTGTCCGCACTGCGGGAAGGTGTTTACACCTACGAGCAACCGACAGCTTTTCTGCTCAAGGGAATGCTGGAATGAGGCAAGACAGGAGCAAAAGAAAGCGGATAGAGAAGCCGAGAGAGGAACTCACTACTACAGGCAACGTGCCTGTGCCGTATGTGGGCATTCCTACTGGCCTACACACAGCCAGCAGGAATTTTGTTCCGATGAGTGCAGGAGAATCAACCACAACAAGAAAACCTTGGAATTCTATCACAAGAAAAAAGGAAATCTAAAACCAGACCCAGAAGCAACCCCAACGCCGAAACCAGAGGAGGATAATGCAGCATGACTACCTTAAAGAACACGCTCCACGACAGCAACAACGGTCTGGATTACACTATGGTCAACGGCTACTATCTGCCGAACCTGACCGTGGCAGCCCCGGCAGAGCAGCACCCCACCGGGCGGTGGGGCCGCTTACATAAAATGTATCTGAAGGAGCAGCATCCCATCCGGTATAATCAACTGCTCCTGTCCGGTGAGTTGGGCGGCTATCTTGCCAAGCTGGACAAGCAAGCCGAGGAACAGCTTGCATTGACCGTCTGGCAGATGCAGGAAGCCGAGGGCGTGACCGAAGCCCTGAAAACTGCCGATCAACTGGAATGGGTGCGCAGGATGAACAGCATACGCAACCGTGCCGAGGAGATCATCAAGACCGAGCTGATTTTTGTATAGGAGGTGCCCACGATGGCTGTGCTGAAATGGATGCTGAAACTTGCCCTTCTCCCGCTGTTTCTGCTGCTGATTCTGGCGCAGTGGGTGGGCATCTTCCTCACGACATTCTCCACGATCCTGACGAATCTGCTGGCGGGACTGTTCTTCTTCGTGGCTCTGGCAAGCTGGGTCATGAAGCTGGCAGACGGCGGCGAAGTCCTGAAAATGCTGACTACCGCATTTGTGGTTTTCGTCCTACCTTACATAGCGATGTCGATCATCGCAAAAATCTCTATTTTCGCTGATGAACTCCGGGATTTTCTCCAATCCTGAGTCCAAGACCGCCCTGCACAACGCACGGCGGTCTTTTTACTACATCGGGTCTGCACAGGGCAGACCCTTTTTTAATACGGAGGTACAAGCCTATGAAACTGACGTTTGAGGAAAAGAAGCTGCTCTACACCTATGGCTGCGCCGATCTGGAATTGACCCGCAAGCGGCTGTACGAGATTGCCGGGCTGACGGTTGACCCCAATCAGAACAAGCTGGTGTATGACTTCTGCCGGAAGCTGGAGGGCGAAACGCTGGCAGACTGGTACGACCAGATGTTCTACTTTGTCCGTGCTGAGATGGAGTGCTACACCAACATGCTGCTCCTGATGCAGGACATCGAGGAGGACAAGGAATGGAGGAAGGAAGATTTTGTCGAGCCCGATGACAATGTTTAAGCTGGAAACCATGATCTACGCCAGCGAGGACGGAACAAGCAGCGTATTTACGCTGAATCCCGCCTTGCAGAAGCAGCTTGATGCCCTTGCAGCACAGCACCCGGAGGTGTGCCAGCGGAAGGCAAGGGACGAAGCTGGCGGGGTGACGTATCAGGTCAGGGGTGCTGCGCTGGCTATCCAGCCTGTGCGGGGCTCCTGAAAGCGATAACCGATCTGCTATGGTAAAATAATCTCCAATCGGCTACCGTATTCCTGCAAGTCATCATTGGTTTGTGTAAACACTGTCTCTTATACACATCTGACGCTGCCGACGAATAGCCTTG
>ERZ1026958.757-NODE-757-length-12129-cov-4.168792_pt1 | contig 12129 bp, 13 predicted proteins | sample MGYA00519567_ERZ1026958 | MGnify/ENA primary metagenome ERZ1026958 (study PRJEB26926, sample SAMN06164518) | human gut metagenome | biome: ENVO:00009003; feature: ENVO:2100002; material: ENVO:00002003 | host: Homo sapiens | place: USA | collected 2012 ...
GCTGCTTGCGCCGAAGCAGGAACTGACGATCTCCGCCGGCACGCAGAACGTGATGAGCGTAGAGATTCCGGATTTTGACTTTAAGACGCGTACACCGGACCAGAACGACATGTACTCCTACGGCTTCGCTTTTACGACCGGCGACCTTGACGACGCGATCCTTTCGCTTTCCGAGGTCTTCCCCAAAATGTTGAAGTTGGCGGAAGTGGAAAAATCCTGCCAGTTGATGGCGGCAGAGATTGAAAAGACACGCCGTCGCGTCAACGCGCTGGAGCACGTCATGATCCCGGAGCTGCAGACGAACATCAAGTACATCACGATGAAGCTTGACGAAAACGAGCGCTCCACCCAAATCCGCCTGATGAAGGTGAAAGACATGATGCTGAAAGAAGCGCATCATTATGAGTATTAAAGCTTAAACAGACGAGACCCCCGAAGTGCCAAAGCGTGCTTCGGGGGTCTCGTCTTTATGGAGGAGATTATTTATTAAAATACATAATTCACAAGCAAGATCACGATGCTGGTGAGGATCATGACCATGCCGACGACGCGGTTCAGGGTGACGGCGCTGGCGCGGTTTGCGATGGCGGCGGCAATCTTCGCCCAAAGGAGCGTGAAAACGACGCAGAGAATGAGGCATGTGACATCCGGCATGCCGCCGATGGCGAAGTGGCTGATGCCACCGGTCAGCGCAGTGAACGCCATGATGAACACACTGGTGCCAACCGCCATGTGCATCTCATAGCCGAGGAACGACGTCAAAACGAACAGCAGCATCATGCCGCCGCCCGCGCCGACGAAGCCACAGATAAATCCGACGAGGACACCGCCGACGATGGATTTGATGAGGCGTTCCTTCGGCGTGGCCGCGGCCATTTGCTCTTTGGTCGTTTTGACCGGCTTTAGAAGGAAACGCAGGCCGATGAAGATCATGGCGATCTGCATGGTGCCGCTCATGGCGCGCTCCGGCAGGAGACTTGCGACAAAACTGCCGACTAATGTCATAACAAGCACGCTGATGAGCAGCGGCAGGCTGTTTTTGACGTCAAGATTTTTATGCTTCTTATATGTCCACGCGCTTGTGGCGCTGGCCAAGACATCGCTTGCAAGGCCGATGCCGACCGCCTGATACGCCGGGACGCCGAGGAACGTCATAAGTATTGGCCCGATGACCGCGGCGGCGCTCATGCCCGCAAAGCCTGTGCCGATGCCTGCGCCCGCGCCCGCCAAAAAGCAGACGAGGATTTTGACTAAAAGCTCCATATCAGTTCATCCTTTCCGTTTCCGCTAAGCCTTCTGCGGCGTTTTCGCACATTTTGTCAAACAGCACTTTGTACTGCTCGGTTTCTCCCGGCGTGAAGCCCTTAAAAAGCTGCTTGCCGAACACCTCCTGCGCCGCTTTTCCCGCCGCGATGACGGCTTCGGCGCTTTTCGTGATGCGTAAATGTTGACTTTTGCGGTTGCCCGCAGCGTAATACGCTTCAATCCACCCGCGCGCTTCAAGTTCCTTTAACGCCGTTGAAACGTGCGATTTTGTGAGGTGGCGCGTTTTGACTAAATCGCCCGCCGTATCAAACTGTGGGTTATTGTGCAGGAACATTAAAATATTGAATTGCATCTGCGTCAGGTCGTATGCATCACGCACCGGCTTTGTGCACGCTTCGTAAAACGCCGTAAGAGATTTTTGCCGCTCCCAAAAGATCATATACTCACTTACTTTCGTTCTATTTTGAACTATATTATAGAACGAGAAACCATAAAAATCAAGGAACAAATTGTAAACAGCAAAATATTTTTGAGCAGCAAAAAGCAGCCCCGGTGCATTTTTACACCGAGGCTGCGCGCCCCTAAAACGATGCCGGGGGCAGTTTGGCTCAATTTTAACCGAAGACAGATTCCGGGTCTACTGGCTCGCCGTTTCTGGTGACTTCGATATGCAGGTGGGAATCGAGCGCGGACTCAAACGGCGCGGCGGTCACGCTGCCGATGTCCTGCCCGGCCGTGACGACGTCGCCCTCATGCACGAGGAACGTTTCACCGAGTCCGCAATAGCGCACTTCGTAATCGCCGTGCTCTATCACAATCATATTCCCGCGCAGCATGTCCGTATGCGTCTCTTTTACGATTCCGTTTGCGCAGGCGTGCACGGTTTCGCCGTGCGCCGCGGTGTAATCCGTGCCCGCGTGTACGCGGTAGTCGCGCATCGTTTCGGAGTATACCGGCGTATCGGAAAACTCCGTCATGACCTCCCCCGGCACCGGCCGGGTGAGCGTTTCGCTGACCGTATACGTCGGCTCGGCAGCGGTCTCTTCGACGGGCGTTTCTTCTGCAGGAGCGTTCACTTCCTGCGGCTCCGCTTCTGTGCTTGCAGAGACCTCCGGCACAGTGCCCTGTGCGTGGCCCGCAGAAACGGCGCTCTCCGGGTCATCGTCTACGGGGACGGATGCTTCAGGCGTGGGGCGCGGTGTGGACGCGGCGGAAGACGCACTGCTCTCGCTCCCTGTGGGCTCCAAGAACCCGGAAACGGTATCGTATGTGCTCCACGCCGCAATGCCGATGGCCGTCAGACACACGGCAAGCGCAAGGTAAAACCCGCGCCGCTCCGTACTCTTTTTGCGCTCCGCTTCGGTTTTTTCCTGCTTTTTAAAGTGCATAGCCATATTTTTCTCTCCTGTTTTTAGCGTCATTGGGTTTCTTTACCCGTAGTATGGGCGGGTTTGAGAAAAATATACAACTATACTTCGGTCAGTGGATTTCAGCAGACGGAAACTTTCAGTTTCAATGCTGTGCAAAATCGGCACTTCTCCGCGCTGAAAATACCATTATACAAAAGGAAGAAGGACCGATGCGGCTCGGTCCTTCTTCCTTTTAGCTTGAGGGGTATATTGAGGAGGGTAGAACATGTATCCAAGAAAGGTGCGGTTCCTTTTCTTTCGAATACGCTTATATTATACCGCGGTTTCAAAAAGAGTTGTTAAATAGCCATGAATAAACGTTAAAGATTTTGGAACGCATTTATGAACGCTTTTTTCGAGAAAATCCGCAGAAAAAGCAAACAATCGTTTGCATTTTTCGAAAATATATGATACAATGGTTTTAATTAAAGAACTGCCCATTTCTACGGGACTGATTTTGTATTAAAACGGAGGAATCGCATATGGCGAGTTTAACGAAAAGCCAGCAGCTTGTATATGACTATCTTTGCTCCACCATGGCGGAACGTGCCGTGCCGCCCTCTGTGCGTGAGATCTGCGCGGCGACCGGTTTGCGCTCCACCTCTACGGTGCATTCCCACTTGAAATCTTTGGAGGCGCTCGGCTATATCACACGCGATGCGGGCCTGAATCGCTCCATTCACATTGTAGGTGCATCTGCTGCAAAGCAGGTGCCGATTCTCGGCAAGGTGACGGCCGGTCTGCCCATTCTGGCCGTGGAAGACATTGAGGGCTATATTCCCTACCCGGACAAAAGCGGCAAGGAGCTTTTCGCGCTGCACGTGGACGGCCTGAGCATGATCAACGCCGGCATTCTGGACGGCGACTATGTCATCGCAGAGAAAACGCCCGTGGCGGAAAACGGCGAGATCGTGGTCGGCATGATCGGCGATGAAGCCACCGTGAAGCGCTTCTACAAGGAGAAGGGCACGTTCCGTCTCCAGCCCGAAAACCCGGATTTCGAGCCCATCATCTCCGATGAAATCACCATTCTCGGCAAGGTTATCGCGGTCATTCGGTATTATTAAGCTTTAAAAGCATAAAGAAAAGTCTTGGCGACACAGCAGGAGCTGCAAACAGTCGCCAAGACTTTTTTTGATAAAATCGTACTTCTCAGTGCATCTTATTTTCAATTCCGGCTAAATCACCATACACATTACGAATCGTACTTGAAATATTCTGTATTCGTGGTTTGGTTCAGCTTTTTAATCTTTGTCGTTCGCTTCCAGCCCGCGGATAAGCTTGCTGCGGCGGAAGCCGAGGCAAACGGCGACGCCGAGGAAGCCGAGGACAAGGAACAAAAACGCGGCGCCGGAACCTTTGCCGGTGCCGAACAGGCAGCAGAAAAGGCTTTCGGGTGTTTGCACTGCCATGAACGGCTCGAAGACGGTATCTACGAGCGCGCCACCAAGGAGATACCCAAGCGGAATGGTGAAAAATTGCAGCGAATTGCGCGCGGCGTAAACGCGGCCCTGCATCTTCACGGGAATGTGGGTGCAGAACAGCACATCTAAGTTGGCGTTCATCAGCGGAATGGGCAGCCAGCCGAGCACCGCGCCCACGCACCACACGCAGAGCGCATCGGTGCTGAGCAAAACGAGCACGCCGACGGTGGTGAGCGCCGCGCGGCATCGCAGATGAGCATGGTGGCCTTTTTGTTCCAGCGGTCGAAAAGCACACCGGCAAAAATGCTCAAAAGCACATACGGCGCATACGAGCAGATGGAGAGCAGCGCGGTGCTGAGCGCCGAGCCGCTTTGCTCATACGCCCAAATGACGAGCGCAAAACTTGTCATAGAGCTGCCGAGCGCGGAAAACGTCTGCGTAGACCACAGGCGCAGAAACGGGCCTCATGCCGTGCGCGCGGGTTTATCCCAAAGCTTCGGGGAAAATTTGAATGCATAAAACTTTTTTTGAAATTTTTAAAATGAAATTGCAGGAGACTTTGCTCTTCCTTAACAAAAATAAAAAATTCGTGTTAAAAATGCAAAGTCTGCGGGCGGCTAATCGCTCCATGCGGACCCGCCCGAGGTCAGACTTCGCATGGAGCTTTTACACTGCAAAGCTGCATATTTTTTCCTTCTTTCTCAAAAATTGCCGTATAATAAGGTCGATTTAAAAATAACATGAATTACCGGGTTTATCAAGTTGCAAAGTGTATTTGCATCGCGGACAAATCGCGTATATCCTGTGAACAATTTAAGCATTTAAAGCGTAAGCAGCGCAATAAACTTTACATTTTTTTAGATAATACTTGATAAAATGCCCTTTTCATGTTATTCTGTATACAGGAAGAGATGCGGAAATATGTCCGCGAGATAAAAACACTTTTTACTTGAACCGTCCGTTTTATAAGGAGGAGACCTTTTATGATGCTCAATGAAACCTATACAAAAAATATACAGCCGAGAGACCCGGAAAGAATTCGTTCCGATATCGAGACCCCCTGCGCAACGGTTTATAACCAGGGCGTAACACCGGTTTTGTATGATAACGCTGTGCAGGCTTCCTCCAGACCCGGCCGCGCCGTGGAATATCTGCCGGAAAACACCATTGCGCTTTCCGTTTCCGAGTGCGTGATGATGTTCCTCATCCAGCTCGTTCCGGTTTTGGGACTTATCATGGCTGCCGTTTGGAGCTTCTCCCCGAACTCCGGCATCAATAAGCGCACCATTTCCCGTGCTTTGCTCATCGTGCAGTGCATCGTGCTTGCCGTTGTGTGCGTCTTCTGGTGCATCAGCTACGGCTTTCATGGGTAATATTTGACAAGTCAACACGCCGCCGACAGTGGATTTTGCCGATCCTCTGCCGACGGCTTTTATTTTGCTTGATTTTGCGGGGACGTTTGTTATAATTGTGGAAAAGGAGGCGTTTTTATGCGCGTGTTTCGTGTGCTTTGGCCACTCATCTCATTGCCGATGATGCTTTCGTTCTGTTACATCTATAATACCACGCGCTCGTTCGGCAGCACGATGTGGCGCTCAGCCGCAAAGTGCGGCGCAACGTTTGTAGCGGTCATCACGGCGGTGCTCGGCATCGTGTTGTTTAATCGCCCGGCGAACGCGTGGCTGCTCGCTTTGGCGCTTTTATTCTGCTGCATCGCGGATTTTGTCATCGAGCGCGATTTTCGCTTCGGCGTGATCTCGTTCGGACTCGCGCACCTTGTGCTTATCGGGTATATTGCACAGCTCGGCGGGTTTCGGTGGGGCACGGTCGTTGCGGCTTTGATTATTTACGGCATCATTGCGCTGATTTTCCGGCAATATCTGCATTCGCTTGGCTCTATGTTGCTCCCGATGGTGCTGTATCCGCTCGTGCTTTCGTTCATGACAGCTATGGCGGGCACGTTGCCGTTTGCCGTCTCGACGCAGTGGATACTGTTCGCGTTGGGTGCAGCGGCGTTCTGCATTTCGGACTTGTTCGTTGCGCGGGATTTCATCTGCGGCATTACGGGCACACAGAAAAACGGTGCGCTGATCCTATATTACCTCGCCGTGTATGCGATGGCGTCGATACAGCTTTATTTGTAAAACTCTTTTGGGGGAATTTAAATGGAACCAATTTTGAAAAGTATATTGGAAAATAAAACGGAAAACTACCTGCTGCCGTTTTTCTGGCAGCACGACGGGCACGACGCGGAGATTCCCGCACGCGTGCAGAAGATCTATGAGAGCGGCTGCCGCGCATTTTGTGTGGAATCGCGCCCGTATGAACACTTCTGCGAGGACGCGTGGTGGAAGACGATGGACATTATTTTGGCGGAAGCCGAAAAACACGGCATGCGCGTGTGGATTCTCGACGATAAGCATTTCCCGACAGGCTACGCAAACGGTATTTTAGAACACGAAGACCTGAACCTGCGTCGAAAATTCCTGCGGGAATCGCATGTGGACGTGATGGGGCCCATGGCGGAAGCGTCCGTCTTGGTGCCAATGCACACGCCGGAGGAAAAGCTCGTTTCTGCCGTGCTGTTCCGCCGCACGGGCAAAGATGAAGAGCTGACCGGCGAACCGATTGAGCTTGACGTGCAGCCGGAGGATAAATTCGTATATTTCAGTGTGCCCGAGGGGCTTTACCGCGTATTTTTCGTGTTTGAGACGTTCAGCGGCGAAGAAAACAAAAAGTACTATATCGACATGCTCTCAAAAGAATCGGTGCACAAGCTCATTGAAGCCGTGTACGAGCCGCATTACGACCACTATGCAAAGTATTTCGGCAACACGCTCGCGGGATTTTTCTCCGATGAGCCGGGCTTTGACGCGCCGCACTTTGGCATGACGGGGTACGACACCGGCATTTATAATCGTTCGGTTGGCCAGCCCGGCGTGATGCTGCCGTGGCGCGACGCGGCCGCCGTGCACATGGCAAAAGACGGCATCGACGAGCCGACGCTCTATCTGCCGATTTTGTGGTATGCACATGACGAGCTGACCGCGGAAATTCGCCTTGCATACATGGACGCCGTGACGTTGCTTTGGAAAGAGAATTTCTCCTATCCGCTCGGCGATTGGTGCCGTGCACACGGTGTGCAATACATTGGGCATTTGATTGAAGACATGAACGCGCACGCGCGTCTTGGGTGCAGTGCGGGACATTACTTCCGCGGGCTCGACGGGCAGGACATGAGTGGCATAGACATTGTGCTGCACCAGGTAATGCCCGGCATGGCCGACTACAAAACGGCGGCGCTCGTCTCGGGCGGCATGGTGGACGGCGAATTCTGCCACTACGTTTTGGGGCAGCTTGCGGCTTCGCACGCGCGGCAAAATCCAAACATGAACGGTCGCGCCATGTGCGAGGTGTTCGGCGCATACGGTTGGGCAGAAGGCGCAAACGTCATGAAATGGTTGATGGACTTCCTGCTTGTGCGCGGCGTAAACCACTTTGTGCCGCACGCATTTGACGATTTCTTCCCCGACCGCGACTGTCCGCCGCACTTTGGCGCAGACGGCAACGACCCGCAGTTTGCGGGCTTCACGCAGCTGATGCACTACGTGAACCGCGCGGCGCACTATCTGTACGGCACAGAGATGGAAGCCTCCGGCGCAATTTTATACCACGCGGAAGCGGAGTGGATGGACAAATCAAGCGCCATGCTGACGCAAAAGCCTGCAAAAGCGTGCTATGACGCGCAGATTTCCTACGACATCGTGCCGCTCGATTATCTGGAAACGGCGGAAAAGAACAACGGACGCTTTGGACGCGGGTACAAATACCTCGTCGTGCCGGCGTGCAGAAAGCTGCCGGAGCGCTTTGCAAAAATCTGCGAAGCGCTCAAAAACGCAGGCGTGCCGGTATTCTTTGTCGATTACGCACCGGACTGCGTGAATATCAGTGAAAACGAGATCGTGCCGCTTCAAAAGCTTGCAGCGCACATCAAAGAAAGCGGCCTCGCGCACGAATATAACGCAAAGGAGCACCTGCTGCGCATTGCAAAGTTCACGCGCGGCGAAGCGACAAGCTTCTTTGTCTTCAACGAAGCACCGAACGCGGTACAGGAGACGCTTTCGCTGCCCGTCAGCGGCAAATACATCGCGGCGGATCTGTTAAACGGCGTCTATACGCGTGGCGAGACGGCAGACGGCACAGTCGGGCTCGTACTTGAAGCGGGGCAATCGGTGATCCTCATTTTCGGCAGCGCTACGGAAGATGAATGGGCAGGCTTTCCGGAGAAATCCGAGGGTCTGCATATGGCGGAGATTGAGACGCTGTGGGACATTGACCTGCGTGAGACGGGCAAGGAGACGGAATTCAAGCCGTTCCGTAAAAACTCGAAGCTTTTTAACATCACGGGCAAAAACGGTGAAACGGAGTTTTCCGGCGAAATGCGGTATAAGACGAAGCTCAACATAAGCGATACGGCACACGTAGAGCTTGAATTTGAAAACGTCGGCGTAACGGCACAGCTGTTCGTAAACGGCAAGGACATGGGGCAACGCATCTGCCGCCCGTACCGCTGGGATATTACGGAAGCCGTAAAAGCGGGCGAAAACGGCGTAGAAGTGTTCGTCTGCAACACGCTTGCACAGCGTATGCAGGATTTCTTTTCGACGTATATGACACTGCCCGCGAGCGGCATCACAGGAAAAGTGCGGCTTTTTGTGCAATAAGTTGAATTTAAACGCTCCCGCATTCTCGTTAACACACGAGAGTGCGGGGGCCATTTTTTACAGGCAGTCGTGCACGGACACACGCCAGTATTCCACTTCAAAGGTCGGCGCAAAGCCGAAAGAGCGGTATAAATTTAAGGCGGACGGGTTTTCGGAATCGACGTCGAGCTCGATGCCTTTGCCCGCGTTTTTGGCTTCGGTCAGCGCCGCGCGCATAAGGAGTTTGCCGTAGCCTCTAAACTCATTTGCGCTTAATCACTCTGCCGAAATGGTCAAGCTCGCGCGGTTTTTCCATGGGCAGCTCACAGTAGACCTTGCGCGCGAGGAAGAAGACCGCCACGGCGTACACAACGAGCAGCACCTCCAAAAGATAGACGGAGGTGAGCACGTTCGTCTGATACAGCGCTGCGAGGAAGCCAACAACCGCGTGCAGCAGGATGCTGACGGGGTACAGCCAGAATTTCTGCGAACGCACCACGCTGAACATCAAAACGGAAAGCTCAATTTGCAGTGCGAACACCGCGGTGCGCTCCACGCAGTTCATCACGCCGGCAAGAGGGCTGATGGCATTGATCTCCGCGATGGTCTCAAGGACGATCTGGTACTCCGAGTTCGCATACTGCGCGGCAAACGCCTCTGCTCCCATGTTATTGAACGAGATGGACATCATGAGCGTAGAGAGCACCGTGAGGCCCAGCACCATGATGCACTCGAGCCCGCCGAAGCCGATGCCGAACGTAACGGCGTTTTCGCGGCCCACGCTGTCCTTCAGCATCGTTCTATATACGAGGAAGCGTGCGGTCTCCTCCAGAATGCCGGCCGAAAGACCGCCGTACACGGCGTAAAGCCACGGGTGGCCGAGCAGGAACGCGGAAACGGCGGAGCTGCCCGTGCCGAGCACAGCGGCATTGATGAGCTGCTCCAGCACCATGCCGAACACAAAGTAGGCTGCCGCGCCGATCCACGCCGGGCGCAGCTCTGTGCCCTCCTTCTTTTTCCAGATGACAAGGGCAAGGATGGGCAGCGCAAGCGAAAACAGCAGCTCTGCTGCAAACGTGATGATGATACTGACAGATATGGTATCGGCCATAGTGGTATCTCCTTTTTGCGAAATGGATTTCTTGTAAATGAAAACGCCGAACCGCCGGAAGGCAAAAAAATCCTCCGGCGGTGTTAATTTACGGGATAGAATCAGCGGAACAGCGTGCACACGCCGCTTTCGCGGTAATAGCGGATGCGCTTTTCAATTTCCTCTTTCGGGCACTTGAAATAATCCGCAAGGCACTGTATGCACAAAAAGTCCTCCGCGCCGCGGTAGACGAGCTTGCGGTAAATGGCGATGTCGTCATCGTGGAGCGGTGCGCCGCAGGTGCGGCAGGTTTTGTAGTTTGCCATTATTTCAGCTTCACGGGCTTTGCAATGAACACCATGGTGTCATGCGGCTCCACCTGCGCCACGTAGCGCTCGGCGAACTTGCCCTCATCCTGCTTTGTATAGCAGTTGTAGAAGGAGAGGCCGATGTTCTCCGCATAAGAAATGCCCATATCCCAGAATTGCAGGGACATTTCGCTCTTTTTATCGCCGAAGTTTACGAAGCAGATGGCAAGAGAACCGTCGGAAAGGGGCTTTACGAGCGCCATGACGTTCTCCGGGTTGTTCCACTGGCGGATGCAGTACGGCGCGCGGCACTCGATATCCTGGTTGATGCGGATGAGGTCTTCGTTGCCGAGCGTTTCAAGCGTCACATCGGTCATATTGCGCACGTCGCAGCCAATCATCAGCGGGGAACCCATGATGGCCCACAGTGCGAAGTGCGAGCGGTATTCGAGGTCGGAGCAGGAGCCGATGTTGCCGATGAACTCGTTGTTGCTGGAGCCGTGCATACCGACGATGAGCATGTCAATGTCGTTGTGGCAGTACGGGCCGCTGAACGCCGTCTTATCGAGCTGAGAGAGGAACAGGTTCTTTACGGATTCCCAGTTATCCTGAATATCGCCCGTGGAGCGGAACAGCTGTGCGCCGGAGCTTCTGATCCAGCTGTGCACGTCTTCGTTGCCCCAGTTGCAGGCGGAAAGCACAATGTCTCTGCCGCAGTTGCGCAGCGCAAGGGACATGCGCTTGTAGAGCACTTCGCCGTCCATGTGCTTCGGTTTATAGCAGTTGTCGTACTTAAGGTAATCGACGCCCCAGGAAGCAAACGTCTCGGCATCTACGAACTCATGCTCAAAGCTGCCCGGGTAGCCCGCACAGGTGTGCGTGCCGCAGCAGGAGTACATGCCGAACTTGAGGCCCTTCGAGTGCACATAGTCCGCCACAGCCTTCATGCCGTGCGGGAACTTCTCCGGATCCGGCACAAGGCGGCCGTTTTCGTCGCGCTGCTTGAGACTCCAGCAATCGTCGATGACGACGTACTCATAGCCTTTATCTTTAAGGCCGCTTGCGCACAGAGCGTCTGCTGCGCCGCACACGAGGTCTTCGTTGATGTTCCATGTAAAGGTGTTCCATGAATTCCAACCCATTGGCGGGGTCATGGCAAGATATTTGTTCTGCATACATTCTTTCCTTTCGCTCTAAACCAAACTGTCTTACTGCACTTCGTTCAGCTCACCCACAGCATCTTTCAAAAGCTCGATGCACTTTTCCGCAGAGGATTTTGCAAACGTCTCAAAATCGACGCTGCCCTCGTCGTTCGCATTATCGGAGATGGCACGCAGACCGCAGAACGGCGTTTTATTCACCGCGCACACCTGTGCCACAGCGCCGGTCTCCATCTCGCAGGAGATTGCGCCGAACTCGGCTTTCAGCTGCAAACAGAAGGCGGGATCCGCCACAAAACGGTCGCCGGCGCTGTCGCCGGAAGCGAACGGTGCGTTGCGGATCTCCACATCAAGGCCCCACACACGGAACTCCATCCCACCATCCTCTGTGTACTGAGTATGGTAGCCGCCCCGATAGGTCAGCCCAAGGATATCGTCCAAGCGTCCATAGATATCGCCATAGTCCAGTGATTCCTCAAAATCTCCCGCCAACGGCTGGTAGGCGCCGGAGTAGCCCTCCCGGACGCCATGGTACACATCGTCATAGTTGTCGTTGACGGTGGAGATCACAGCCTCCTGCACCGCATCCCGAACCCCCTGGGCCACGATGAGCAGACGGAAATATTCGCTGATGCAGCACATCAGCATTACCAGCACCAGCACAATGGCAATAATCAGGGGGAAGGCCACGCCGCGCCGGTCTTTCAAAATCTGCCTGAGTCTGTTCATTTCCAGTACACCTCCGACTTTCCTGTGGCATCTGCCCGCA
>ERZ1026958.763-NODE-763-length-12037-cov-10.604490_pt1 | contig 12037 bp, 9 predicted proteins | sample MGYA00519567_ERZ1026958 | MGnify/ENA primary metagenome ERZ1026958 (study PRJEB26926, sample SAMN06164518) | human gut metagenome | biome: ENVO:00009003; feature: ENVO:2100002; material: ENVO:00002003 | host: Homo sapiens | place: USA | collected 2012 ...
GAAGTACAATATATATGAAAAGCAGAAATCTTTCAAATTTATGATTTCTGCTTCTTTTTCATATCTCTTTTCTTCTTAAAAAAATGTTTTAATAAATCTGAACATTCAGATTCAAGAATTCCTTTTCTATATTCAGGATGATGATTAAATTCAGACACTTCAAACAAATTTGTACATGTACCCACACAGCCACCTTTAGGATCGGATGCTCCATATACAACTTCTTTAATTCTAGATTGTATAATCGCACCTGCACACATAGGACATGGTTCTAAAGTTACATATAATATACAGTCCTCTAATCTCCATGTATTTAATTTTTTACATGCTTTTTGAATTGCCATAATTTCTGCGTGCGCAATGCTTTGTTGTAAAGTCTCACGCTTATTATATCCACGAGCAATAACTTTATCATCTTTCACAATGACACATCCAATTGGAACCTCATCATAGCTTTCTGCTTTTTTAGCCTGCTTGATAGCTTCCTTCATCCATTTCACATCATCCATACTCATATCCTCAAAAAATAAAAAACTACTACACATGATGGAGCTTACTTAAGGCTGCTTCGTTCCCGACCTGACCTGATTCATAAGACATCATTGTAGTAGCCAAATTATTATATCAAATCCATTTTCAATTCGCAATAGAAAAAAGCTGTCAAAGACAGCTTTTAAGATTAACCAATTTTCTTTTTACCACCCATGTAAGGTTGTAATACTTCTGGAATCAAGATTGATCCATCTGCCTGTAAATTGTTTTCTAAGAATGCAATCAACATTCTAGGTGGAGCAACACAAGTGTTGTTTAATGTGTGCGCAAAGTACTTTTCTCCATTTTCACCCTTAACACGAATCTTTAAACGACGTGCCTGAGCATCTGTTAAGTTAGAGCAACTTCCAACTTCGAAGTATTTCTTTTGACGTGGAGACCACGCTTCAACATCCACTGATTTACATTTTAAATCTGCCAAATCACCTGAACAGCATTCCAATGTACGTACTGGAATATCTAATGTTCTGAAGAATTCTACAGTATTCATATATAATTTTTTAAACCATTCCATACTTTCTTCTGGCTTACAAACAACGATCATTTCTTGTTTTTCAAATTGGTGAATACGATACACACCACGTTCTTCAATACCGTGAGCACCTTTTTCTTTACGGAAACAAGGTGAGTATGAAGTGTAAGTATATGGAAGATCTTTTTCTTCAAGAATTGTATCCTTGAATTTACCAATCATAGAGTGTTCACTTGTACCAATTAAATACAAATCTTCACCTTCGATTTTATACATCATACCTTCCATTTCCGCAAATGACATTACTCCATCAACTACTGAACTACGAATCATATATGGTGGAATTACATAAGTAAATCCTTTTTTATCAATCATGAAATCACGAGCGTAATTTAAGATTGCTGAATGTAGACGAGCAATATCTCCCATTAAATAGTAGAATCCATTTCCAGCTACACGACGTGCTGCATCTAAATCAATTCCGCTTAAACGTTCCATGATTTCAGTGTGATAAGGAATTTCAAAATCAGGAACAACAGGTTCTCCAAATTTTTCTAATTCAACGTTTTCACTATCATCTTTTCCAATAGGAACACTATCATCAATGATGTTTGGGATCTGCATCATTTTTTCAGTAACAGACTCTCTTAATTTAATTTCTTTTTCTTCCAAAGCTGTTAGCTCGTGAGCAATCTCAGCCATTTGTTGCTTAATTTCTTCAGCTTCTTCTTTTTTACCTTGGCCCATCAACTTACCGATTTCTTTAGAAATCTTTTTACGATTAGCACGTAAATCATCCGCATGTTGTTGTGTTTGGCGAAGCTCTTTATCCTCCATTAACACTTCATTTACTAAAGGCAATTTGTAGTCTTGGAACTTTTTCTTAATGTTCTCTTTGACAATGTCCGGATTTTCACGGACAAATTTCATATCTAACATGATATCCTCCTCTGCATAAAAAAAGAGACACTCGGACCCATAAAGGGACGATGTCTCGCGTTGCCACCCTTTTTACCATATATATACATATATGATCTCTTAACATGATAACGGTATGTACCGGATCAAACTACTAATTTCATTCGATCACTCTAAGGTGCTATTCAATTATTCATATCAGTATTTTCACCAGCCATACTGTCTCTAATTAATATATGAAATAATCTACTTATCCTTATCTTTGTTTTCAACACATTTATACCATTAAAACAAAGCTAAAGTCAACCGCTTATTCTGTGAAATAGCCTCATTAAATCGGATTTATCATATGATTCTACTTATCTACAAATCATATTCAATATCACAATTATATATAGCATTAAAATATAAGAAATCCATCTATAATCCATTCCCATGAATACTAAAAACTGAATAAACAAAAGTAACCCTAATAGAGAAAAGAAGGCATAAATTCGTTTTGTTGAATTATCATAATACAAATAATATAAGCCAATTACTGCCATTGCAAAAATAGCGCCAATACATAAAGATCCTATAATGCTTCCATGACCAGAAATAAAAACACATGCCGCAACAAAGATCATACATACTAAGGAAATTTTATCTGCTTTTCTATCTTGTCTAAAACTTTCCATTTTGTATACATCTAAATTGTGAATAATATTTGTGACTTCTTCATTCGAATAATTCAAACTCTTTTTACATGACATCAATTCAGCCACAGAAACATGCAAAGATTCAGATAGGGCAGGTAACAATTGAATGTCTGGATATCCTATTCCACGTTCCCATCGGCTAACAGCTTTATCTGTGACATGTAGCTGTTGAGCTAATTCCATTTGCGTCATATTGTTTTCTTTTCTTAACTTACAGATAAACATTCCCATATCTTTTGCGTTCACATATATCACTTCTTTCTATAATAATTTATATACATTCTATCAAATTGGCAATCAACGTGTCGTTTATATAATGTATTCGGGTCATTTTTATCTGATTTATCATATGAAAAAGGAGTAAAATCATAATTCTACTCCTTACATGCTTTATTCTTCTGTGTTTTCTTCTGATTCTGCTTCAGGCTCTTCATGATCTACCAATGTCATACGCGTTACTTTCGCATCTCCATTTAAGTTGATCAATCTTACACCTTGTGTATTTCTTCCGTAGATTCCTACATTCTCTAAAGCTACACGAATCATGATTCCATCACTCGCAACAATCATCGCATCTTCTTTACCAGTAACCGCACGCATACACATTAGCTTACCTGTCTTTTCTGTGATATTAATTGTGCTAACACCTTTTTTACCACGAGAAGTCAAACGATAATCTTCGAACTTACTACGCTTACCATAACCGTTTTCAGAAACAACAAGAACTGTATCACCTTCACTTGATAATGCAGCACCTACAACTTCACTGCCATCACAATTGAATCCTAATACACCACTTGCACTACGTCCCATGATACGAACTTGATCTTCATTGAATCGAACAGCTTTACCATTTGATCCAGAAATAATTACTTCGTCTTGTCCCGTAGTTAATTTCACAAAGCGTAACTCATCATCTGGTTTTAAACTAATCGCAATCTTACCATTACGATTGATATTTTCAAATTCAGATACAGATGTACGTTTCACAATACCATTCTTTGTAACAAATAATAATGTTTCACTTTCATCATCCTTAGGAACAGCTACAAGAACATTTACTTTTTCACCTTTTTCCAAAGTCATTAAATTCACAATTGGAATTCCTTTAGATGTTCTAGATCCACTTGGAACATTGTATCCTTTTAATCGATATACACGACCCTTATCTGTAAACAACAACAAGAAATCATGTGTCGACATCGAAATCATAGTATCGATAGAATCCTCTTCATTTAATGTCAATGATTTGATTCCACGACCACCACGATTTTGAGCACGATATGTATCTACAAGCTGACGCTTAATATATCCAGACTCAGTTAATGTGATAATTACATCTTCCACTGGAATTAAGTCTTCATCTTCCATATCAATAGAAGCATCACTAATTTCAGTTCTTCTTTCATCACCATATTTCTGATCAATTTCAGTTAAATCGTCACGAATGATTTGAAGAACACGATCATGATTTGCCAAGATATCCTTCAAATCTTCAATCGTTAATAATAATTGTTGATATTCATTTTCAATCTTATCTCGTTCCAATCCAGATAATCTTCTTAACTGCATAGCCAAGATTGCTTTTGCCTGAATCATACTCAATCCAAACGCATCACATAAATCTTGAGATAAACCAGCCTCATCTTTTTTTGAACTACGAATCATATGAATAACTTCATCGATATGATCCATCGCAATTCGTAAACCTTCTAAGATATGTGCACGATCCTGTGCCTTCTTTAAATCAAACTGTGTTTTTCTTACAACTACATCAACCTGATGATCAATATAATCATGAATAATATCTTTTAAAGGCAATTGTTTAGGACGACCATTTTCAAGTGCCAACATATTGATACCAAATGAAGTTTGAAGTGGTGTTAATCTAAACAACTGATTTAAAATTACTTCTTCCTGCGCATCCTTCTTTAGCTCCATTACAATACGAATACCTTCACGGTTACTTTCATCGTTTAAATAAGTAACACCCTGAATGGCTTTATCACGAATTAAAGAAGCCATTTTAGTAATTAAGTTTGCCTTATTGACCTGATAAGGAATTTCATAGAAAATAATCTGTTTCTTTCCGTTTGATAATTCTTCAACACGATACTTAGAACGAATCATAATGGATCCACGTCCTGTTTCAAATGCTTGACGAATACCTTTACGACCCAAAATGATTCCTCCAGTAGGGAAGTCCGGTCCTTTAATGACTTCCATCAATTGAGGAACCGTAATATCCGGATCATCCATTACCGCAAAAATGGCTTGAATCGTTTCTGATAAATTATGAGGTGGAATATTTGTTGCCATACCAACCGCAATACCCACAGCACCGTTGATCAACAAGTTTGGAATACGACTTGGAAGCACAACTGGCTCGCTTTCTTCACCATCATAGTTTGGAATAAAATCAACCGTATCCTTTTGAATGTCACGCAGCATCTCCATAGAGATTTTTGACATACGAGCTTCCGTATAACGCATTGCCGCAGCTCCATCTCCATCTAGAGAACCAAAGTTTCCATGACCATCCACTAATGGATATCGATACGAGAAATCCTGGGCCATACGAACCATCGCATCATATACAGCTATATCCCCATGAGGGTGATACTTACCAATAACTTCACCAACAATACGTGCACTCTTCTTATGTGCAACACCTGAAGTAATTCCCAATTGATTCATCGCATGCAAAATACGACGATGAACTGGTTTCATACCATCACGAACATCTGGTAATGCACGTGAAACAATAACAGACATTGAATAATCTAGAAAGGCTGTACGCATTTCTTTGGATATTTCAACATCTTCTACATAGTCATATCGCTTATTTTCTTCTTCCATAAGGACCTCCTACTAGTAATCCAAATTAGCGTATACAGCATTTTCCTGAATATATTCACGACGAGGCTCTACATCCTCACCCATCAACATATCAAATACACTGTCCGCTTCCATCGCATCATCAATTGTGACACGTTTCAATACTCTATGATGTGGATCCATCGTTGTTTCCCACAACTGTTCTGCATCCATTTCACCTAAACCTTTATAACGCTGAACTTTATATCCATCTTTAAATTCTTCACGCAACTGATCCATTTCCTGTTCCTTATACGCATAGGCAATCTTTTTTCCTTTTTGCACCTTATATAAAGGAGGTTGTGCAATATAAACATATCCACCTTCAATAACAGGTTTCATAAAACGATATAAGAAAGTCAACATCAATGTACAAATATGACTACCATCGACATCGGCATCGGTCATAATAACAATTTTGTGATAACGTAATTTCGATACATCTACATCTTCTTGAATTCCACATCCAAAAGCAGTAATCATACTACGAATTTCCTGGTTTTCAAAAATACGATGTGTTCTAGCTTTTTCAACATTTAAAATCTTACCACGCAAAGGTAAAATAGCTTGTGTTTTCGCGTCACGACCTTGTTTCGCGCTGCCCCCGGCAGAATCACCTTCGACGATATAGATTTCACATTCACTTGCATCTTTACTTGAACAATCCGTTAATTTACCTGGTAATGAACTAATTCCATCCAACGCAGATTTACGACGTGTTAATTCACGAGCTTTTTTTGCTGCAATTCTTGCCTTGCTGGCAATTTCTGCCTTTTCTACGATAGCCTTGGCAATATCTGGATTTTCTAAGAAGAAACGATTGATCTGTTCACCTGCAATATTTGAAACAATCTTACGAACTTCACTATTTCCTAATTTTGTCTTTGTCTGTCCTTCATACTGAGGATCCGGGTGCTTAACGGAAATAATTGCAACCAATCCCTCTTTAACATCATCCTGAGATAAACTCTCATCCTTTTTGATCATATTATTATTTTTCGCATAGGCATTAATACAACGAGTCAAAGCCATTCTGAAACCATCTTCATGATATCCACCTTCATGCGTATGAATATTATTACAGAAAGAATAAATACTAGATTGATAGCCATCGTTATATTGCAAAGCAACTTCTGCAAGAATACCATCCTGCAATCCCTCTACATAAATGACTTTGTCACTGATTGTACTCTTATTCTTATTTAAGAATTGTACATACTCAATAATTCCACCCTCATATTTATAGTCATTACTTGGACCATCTGATGTTCTTTTATCTGTTAAAGTTAAACGTATATCCTTATTTAAGAATGCAAGCTGGCGCAGACGAGAATTCAACGTTTCATAATCATAAATTGTTGTATCCTTAAAAATCGTTGGATCTGCTTTAAAACGAACTAAAGTACCTGTTTCTTCTGTTGTACCAATAATTTTTAAAGGCTCCACCGCATGTCCACCATTTTCAAAACGAATAAAATAGATTTTACCATCCTGATAAACAGTAACCTCTAACCATTCACTCAACGCATTAACGACACTGGCACCAACACCATGCAAACCTCCGGAAACCTTATAAGCGCCTCCGCCAAATTTACCACCTGCATGTAATACCGTCATAATTGTTTCTACTGCGCTAATTCCTGTCTTTTCATGAATTCCAACTGGCATACCACGCCCATTATCACGCACTGCAATTACGTCACCAGGTTCAATTGTCACATCAATTCGATTCGCAAAACCAGCCAAGGCCTCATCAATACCATTATCCACAATTTCCCAAACTAGATGGTGAAGTCCACGTACAGAAGTGGAACCAATATACATACCTGGTCTCAAACGAACCGCTTCTAACCCTTCTAACACCTGAATATCATCCGCTGTATACGAATGTTCTACTTGTGTAGCTTGTGTTTCTAATTCTTCAAATTCAAGAATCTCTTTTTGTATTTCATCCTGACTCATTTGTAGACCTCCTTGATTCTCCCTTGTTCTATATCATAGAATCGAACTTCACGATTCCAATGCATATTCAATCGTTCTGTTGTTGTTATAAAAATCTGCATATCATTAGGAAGCTTTTCAATTAATTGTCGCTTTCTAAGATTATCCAGTTCACTAAATACGTCATCCAATAATAAAATTGGATATTGCCCACTCTTTTCAAAAATAATTTGGGCTAACCCCAATTTAAGTGCCAGTACAAAACTTCTTTTCTGCCCCTGACTAGCCACTTCACATACAGGTTTTCCATTCAATTCAAATAAAATATCATCCCTGTGAATTCCAATCAAAGTCTGATGATATTTTTTTTCTTTTTCAAAAACCTTGGCATAAGCTTCCTTCATATCTCCATCCAAATCAATAAACGTTATATACTTAGCATCTATATATTCTTTTTCATTTGAAAAGAATGGATATAGCTCACGCGCTTTTATCATCAAAGAATTCAAAAATTCATTTCTTTGTTTCATAATGATTTTTTGAACTTCTATCATCTGATCCAAATAAATTTGAACTAAACACTCATCCACTTTACTCTGTTTCAAAGCTTGATTTCTTTGCTTTAAAATTTTTTGATACGAAGATAACGTAACCGTGTACGTTTTTGACAATTTCATTAACTCCATATCAATAAATCGTCTTCGATTTTTTGGAGATGAAGTAAATAAAGATAAATCGTCTGGACAAAATAAGATTGCATTTTCAATTCCAATAAAATCCGAATACTTCTTAACTGGATTTTGAAAACGAAACAAATGCTTTTTTTGATGATCCACAATCACTTTCAATTCTTCTTTTCTGTGATTAGACTCCACCGTTGCCTGAACACAAAATTCATTGCACCCATGCATGATCATACTGTCCAATTGATTTGTTCGAAACGAACGCAAATGACTTAAAAAATAAATAGCTTCAATTAAGTTTGTTTTGCCCTGTGCGTTTTTTCCATATAAAAAATGAATGCATTTTGGTGTAAAAGAAAAAGACATGGTTTCATAATTACGGAAATGAAAACATGTCAGTTTTTCAACATTCATTTCACTTCAATCCTTATTCCATTAGTTTCTACAATATCTCCATGGTAGATCTTTTTTCCACGACGATTTTCATTAACGCCGTTGACTAATACTTCCATGTTTGCTAAATATTCCTTGGCCTGTCCACCACTATAGACAACATCGCAAGCTTTTAGCAATTGTGCTAATGTAATATACTCATCTTTAAGTTCAAATTCCATGAAAATACCTCTTTTCGCGCTATAATTATATCATAAAACGACATAAATAGCTATGCGTACAGAGATACCGATATAAAAAGAAACCGTTTAAAACGAGTTTAAACGGCATTTTCTTTAATCATAACTACGAATTGGCACTAAAATCATTAAGACTGAAGCATCTTCCGGATTTGATACCTTGATAGGCTTCATAAATCCAGAAAACTCAATTAATACTTTTTCACATCCCAATGCCTTGATCGCATCCAACATATATGTACCATTACATGTCAATGAAATATCTTCTCCTTCATATTCACACTTAGTCAATACTTCATCAGAGTTTCCAATTTCACTTGAATACGTCTTAACATGAGTTTCTGCAGTTGAACATTCCAGCTTAATTAAATGTACTTTATCATTACGAATGAAGTTAGTACGATCAATTGTACCTGCAATTTCATATGAATCCACCAACATCTTAGATACACAACTTGTAGGAATAATTCTTTGTACATCTGGGAAAGTTCCATCAATTAAACGAGTTTGGATAATTGTTTTATCAAATACAAACTGTGCTTTTTTAGAATCTGCATAAATATCGATTGTATCATCATCCGAAACAGAACGAACAACCTCAGTTAAAGATTTACTAGGAATTGTGATATTAAAATCTTGACTTGAATTCAATTCAATTGTTTTTCTAGCTAAACGATATGAATCTGTTCCAGAACAATACAACATATTACCTTGTGAATTGAAGTTTACTCCCGTTAATACTGGACGTTGATCTTTGTCGCTGCACGCAAATGCAGTCTGAGAAACGATTGATTTTAAATCGGTTGCCTTCAATACAAAATGATGATTAGGTTGTGTAAAATCAATATCAGGATATTCATTAGAACGAATACCATTTAAGTTAAATTGACCATTATCACTAGAAATACGAACTAAAGAGTAGTCAATGACTTCAATTTCAATATTTTTACAATCCAACTTACGAACAATTTCTAACAAATACTTAGAATCAATAATAATAGATCCTTCTTCTTCAATATCTAAATTATTCAATTCACCAGGAACAATCACAGTACGAATGGATATATTTGAATCACTACCAGTTAAAATCATTGAACCATCTTTTAAATCAATACAAATACCTGATAGTGCAGGTAATGGAGAAAAGACACTAATAGCTCTAGAAACAATAGATAGCTTGTCATAAAAATATTTTCGATCAATAGAAAAATGCATAAAATCCTCCTTTTATTAATATATTTATATATAAATTATAATATAAGGGACTGTATAAGTGTGTAAAAATTGCACAGACCCTTTAAAATACGTATTCTACGCTAATTTTTTGGATGTGGATTCCATGAGGAATACAGTGTATAAATTAAGAATCCAAAGTGCTACGAATTTTTTCAACAGCTGTTTTAAAAGCTTCATCTTTTTGAATCAATTTCTTAGCACGCTCATACGAACTAGAAATTGTCGTATGATCACGACCCCCTAATTCTTGCCCAATAGATACATAAGATTTATGAAGCAAGTCTCTAGATAAGTAAACACAGATATGTCTTGCGTTCGCAATAAATTTTTGACGACATTTACCCTCTAAATCCTTGTAAGATAAGCCATAAAAACGTGTTACAGCCTTCTTTATCTTTTTGATTGTCAATTCATCCGATTGCGATACAATAGGCTCTTTAACTAATACTTTACGCGTAAAATCCATATCGATTACATCTGGATTAAATAGTGTCGCATTAAATATCAAGCGATTTAAAGTCCCCTCTAGATTTCTTACGTCATTTGAATATTTACCAGCTAAATAATCAATAACATCTTCGCTCATATTCACACTTTCTTCACGACCTTCGATTTTCTTCTTTAAAATCGCTTTGCTAGTTTCGAATTCTGGTTTAGAAATACTGATTGTAAGCCCAGAAACAAAGCGTGAAATTAAACGAGACTGTAATCCACTAATTTCACTAGGATGCATATCACTTGTGATAATAATCTGTGTATTCTTTTGAATCAACTGATTATAGACAGTGAAGAAGATTTCCTGACTGCTAGAATGTTGCTGCAAATTTTGAATATCATCAATTAAGAAATAATCACAGTCTAGAAGTTGTTCCTTGACTCTTTCTACAGTATTGCCATGAACATTTTTGGTTTTCATAGCTTCAATCAATAAAGAAACTAAATCTCCACTATACATATAAATTACTTTACATTCAGGATGTTCCTTAGCTAGATAATTTCCCATCGCATGTAGTAAATGGGTTTTACCTAAGCCAGAATTACCATACAACATAAGGGGATTGAAGGGATGAGAAGTCGTTTGTGTACAACAAGCTAAACATGCGGCATAAGCCTCCGCATTAGAATTACCTTCGACAAAATTTTCAAATGTATAAGAAGGATTGAATTTATTTTCTAATAAAACATTCGTTCTTTGTTTGACAACCTCTTCAGGCATCATCTTTTCCATTTCTCTTTGGTGGATAAACTGAATTGTTAATGTATCGCCCCAGACCTCACTTAAAGTGGATTCAAACAGTTCTTTTTCTTTCTGTTTCTTTAAAATACTAAAAGTGATTGTAGAACGATAGGCTACATAAGCTATATTATCCTCTATTTTAAATAGAGTTGTTTTTGAAATCCATGAATTGAATGTATGACTATCAAAATAGTTGGATTCTTGTATTTTTTGTAAAGTTTCATTCCATATCGATGCATAAGACATGGTAGACATAGTAAAACCTCCTTGCAATATTACTATTATACACGATTTTTACACTTATCCCCATTTATTCTATTGGGATAAATTTTTTCCCAATGTGGACTTATGTGCAAAAAAAATGAACAAAATCGGGATAACTCACTTTATATTCATATTATACACATATAGAATCATTGATAAACAAAGGCTCTCAATAACTTTTCCCAAGTTATACAGAGAATGGATTTAGAATGTCTTTATCCACTGTATAACTTATGATTTTATATACATTTTATATGTATATTTTGAATTAAAATAAAATAGAATACAGATCCATGTATATAATATGTGGATAATATATAGACCATTTTGTGTAAAACTAATAAAATGTTATAATGAAGTGCAGGAATATAAAGGGGTATAAAAGTATATGTATATTTTTAAATCGAATATAAATCAAAAAGAATACGATCACTTTGTAGAAAATCATCCTAGTTGTAGTTTGCTTCAAAGCTACAAATCTGTCTCTTATACACATCTCCGAGCCCACGAGACCCTAAGACATCTCG
>ERZ1026958.776-NODE-776-length-11920-cov-8.090350_pt1 | contig 11920 bp, 9 predicted proteins | sample MGYA00519567_ERZ1026958 | MGnify/ENA primary metagenome ERZ1026958 (study PRJEB26926, sample SAMN06164518) | human gut metagenome | biome: ENVO:00009003; feature: ENVO:2100002; material: ENVO:00002003 | host: Homo sapiens | place: USA | collected 2012 ...
GATGTCTTAGGGTCTCGTGGGCTCGGAGATGTGTATAAGAGACAGGTATAATAATTCAAAAAAAGTGGAGGGTAACATGATAGAAAAAATATTGGCATATATTTTGGCATGTTGTAATAATAATGAATTTGAACAAACAACAGTTGCCTTGATAAGTGAAAATTTAAAGATTAGCCGCTCACAGGTGTCTGTTGTATTAAATAAATTAGTAAAAGAAAATAAATTGATTCGCATTGAATCAAAACCGTTTTGTTTCATTTCGGTTGAATATTTGAAAGAAAAGTCAATTCCTTTTAAAGATAGTGTATATGCAAGTTTAGATGATTTATTGTCAAATCAGGAAAAGAAGGATTTTGAAAAACTAGTGGGCATGAATCATTCTTTGGCTCAAACGGTTAAACAATGTAAAGCCACCGTTTCATATCCTCCTAATGGGTTGCCCATGTTACTTTATGGACCTACGGGAACGGGTAAGTCTTTAATTGCAAAACTTACGTATGAATGGGCTAGAAACCATGGGGTTATTGCCAAAGATGGACAGTTTGTGCAGGTGAACTGTAGTGAATATGCGAACAATCCTGAATTATTAACAGCCAATCTATTTGGTCATGTCAAAGGTGCTTTTACAGGTGCTGAAAAAGATAATGAGGGTTTGATTGCCTTAGCCGATAATGGTGTTTTATTTTTGGATGAGGTGCATGAATTAAAGGCGGAATGCCAGGAAAAGTTGTTCTTGTTTATGGATCAAGGTATTTATCATCGTGTGGGTGATAATGAAAAGTGGTATAAGTCTAATGTTCGTATTGTATTTGCGACTACAGAAAATCCGGATAAAGTGTTGTTAAAAACATTAATGCGACGTATTCCAATGACAATCACAATTCCTAGTCTTGAACAAAGAGGTACGCAAGAGCGTATAGAGCTGTTGCATAACATTTTTAGTCAGGAAGAAAAACGTTTAGATTGTCAGATCAAGATGAGTAGCAAAGTGTATAATGCGCTGTTACAAAGTAAGATGCCAGGTAATATTGGTCAATTAAAGAGTAGTGTGCAGTCTTGTTGTATCAATTCTTTATTTGATAAGGTCAATGATGAATTAGTGATTCATTTGGACAGTTTGCCTAAAGATCTTTTACAGCAGGTTTATGCGAATCAAAAAACGGTCTTGGACGATGATGAATATATATATGTGGATGATTTACAAGGATACTATAATGGTACAAAAGAAATATTACAGTTAAATGATAGTTTGTTGGCGTGTTATCGAAAATATAAAGAGGAACATACTAGCTTGTCGGATTTTATGGCAAAAGAAAAGAATTATGTTCAAAAATATTTTGATAACTTGATCTTTAGAAAGAAAGAATCGAGTCAGGTCGATTATTATAATCGTGGTGTGCAGCGTATCTTTAACTTGATTGAATCGCGGTATGGATTAAAAATCACAAATAATGAAACGTTAGCTATCGCATCTTATTTAGATGAGATTCATCATGAATATCATGATTTAAGAAGCTGGTTTTTAAAACATGAAGAAGAGTGTGATGATTTATATCAATTGTTGCAAGAAGAATTTTTTAGAGCGACCAATGTATCTTTAGAAATTTGTACGTATTTAAAGTCCTATCTAGAAATGGATATGTATTCCATTATTATTTGTACGTTTATCTTCTATGTTTATAATGTACAAAAAGATTCAAGGCTTTCTCAAAAAGCAGCCGTTGTACTATCACATGGTTTTTCTACGGCTTCAAGTATTGCGGATGCCGCCAATCGTTTTTTAGGACAATATATTTTTGATGCGCTAGATATGCCTTTATATATTGATACGGCCACAATGATTGAGAAATTGAATCGGTATTTGGATCGTATTGGCAAGGTCAAAGAATTGTATCTTTTAGTGGATATGGGTAGTTTGGAAGATATTTATAAAGGTTTGCATATAGAGAATGCGAATATTGGAATTATCAACAATGTGAGTACTCCAATCGCATTAGAAATTGGAAATGGCATTCGTAATAATGTAGAAATGGAGAGTATACTACAAAAAACGATTGATGCCTTCCGTGTCAATTTTGCGTATCATATTGAAAAGCACCAACAAAAACAGCCAGTCATTCTATGTTCTTGTGCAAGTGGATTGGGTACGGCCAAGAAATTAAAGTCGATGTTGGAGCAATCTTTTCCAGATGGAATCAATTTAGATGTGAAGACGTTGAATTATTCGGAATTGATTGAATTAGGTAAAAAGAACAATGTGTTTGAAGAACATGATGTTTTATGTGTACTTGGAACGTTAGATCCAAATATGGAGGACATTCCATTTGTGGGTATTGAAGATTTGATTATTGAAGATACATTTGGAGATTTCAATCAATACTTCAAAGACTATATGGATGATGAGCAGTTAACTCAGTTTGATAAGAATATTCTGCATAACTTCTCATTGAGCAATATTATGAATGCACTAACAATATTAAATCCGAAAAAACTATTAGAGCAGGTTGCCAATGCGATTGATGTTTTACAAAAGTATGTTGGGGTTCGTTTCAGCAATCGTACTTGTTTCGGATTGTACGTACACATTTGTTGCTTGATTGAAAGACTTGTAGTTTCAAGAAATGCAGAATACGATCCAAGCTTAGATTTCTTAAATGAACACAAAGATTTTGTGGACTATGTTAAGAAGGCATTTAAGCATGTAGAGGATTTCTATGGTGTAGATATTCCTACAGAGGAAATGATCCATATTTATAATTATGTGAAGAATAACTAGTAAAGATGAGGGAACTCATCTTTATTTTTATATTATTTTTCTATGGCACAATATTTGCTTGTATATAAGTGAACGACGTAATACAGAAAGGAGAAAGATAAATGAGTAGAGTAATATTTGCCTCACATGGAGGATTATCTAAAGGAATGAAAGATTCAGTTTCTATGATTGTTGGAGATTTAGCTAAGGATGTAGAAACATATAGCTTGCTTCCTGGACAAAATCCTGAAGACTTTTATCAAGAAGTTTTGAAAGAAGCAAAAGAGAGTGAAGAACAAATCTTAATTTTGTGTGATATCAAAGGCGGAAGTGTTCACACAGCTTTATCTAAACTTGCAGTATTAGATAATGTAATGGTTTTCTCAGGAATGAACATGGGATTGGCATTAGATGCAGTAATGAAAAGCTTGGGCGGTAATCTTGAATTAGCAGATGCGAATGATTTGATCGAAGCAGCTAAAGAGGGAATGACTGTTATGAATGGTATGACAAGCGAAGATGATGAAGATTTCTAATAGGAGGAGAAAAAAATGATCAAATTATTAAGAGTGGATCACAGATTGTTACATGGTCAAGTTGCTTTTTCTTGGAAAAATGCAGTTGAAGCAGATTGTATCTTAATTGCGTGCGATGCAGTTATGAAAGATGATTTAAGAAAAACATCAATTAAGTTGGCAAAACCAAGTGGTGTTAAATTAGTTATTAAAAATATGGATGATGCAGTAAATGCGATCAACAGTGGTGTTACAGACAAATACAAATTATTGACTGTAGTTGAATCTATTAAGGATGCTGAAAGATTGTGTAAAGAGTGCAACATCAATAAATTAAATCTTGGTGGTACTAAGGCTACTGCTGAAACTCGTAATATTTCAAAGGCAATGAATATTACTCCAGCAGAAGAAACAATTTTAAAAGGATTATGTGAATCAGGTGTGGATGTAACAATTCAGATGGTTCCAGAAGATAGTCCAGTAAACGTAGAGAAAGTATTATAGGAGGAGAAATATGTTATTACAAGCAATTTTACTTGGCTTGGTAGCAATGCTTGGAAATGCTGAATATTTGTTCGGTACAAGCTTGTTGTCAAGACCATTGGTTATGGGAGCTTTAACAGGCGTTGTACTTGGTGATATCCCAACAGGTGTTACATTAGGTGCAACTTTAGAGTTGGCATTTATGGGAGCTTTCTCAATCGGAGCTAGTATTCCACCTGAAATGATTTCAGGAACCGTATTAGGAACAGCTTTCACAATTACTACAGGAGCTGGACCAGAAACTGCATTAACTGTTGGTTTACCAGTTGCTTCATTGGTTTTAATCGCAAAGAACGTTGGAATGGTTTTCATTTTACCTCCATTTGTTCACAAAGCAGATACATATGCAGCTGAAGGAAACATGGCAGGCGTTGCTAGAATGCACTTCTTAGGTGGATTCTTCGGTGTTAACTTGATTATTGGTGTTATCGTAGCATGTGGTTACTATGCAGGTGGACCTGCTGTACAGGCTTTATTAAATGTAATTCCTGAATGGATTTCAAATGGTTTACAAATCACAATGGGCTTATTACCTGCAATTGGATTTGGCTTATTGTTGATGATGATTATGGACAAAGAAGTTGCATGTTTCTTCTTCTTAGGATTCGCATTAAGCGTATACTTAGGAATTCCAGTAACTGCAATCGCAATTTTTGGAGCTATCATCGCTATCGTATTAACTCAATTACGTAGCAATTCAGCTCAAACAGCTACAGAAGGAGGATTAGACGAAGATGACGACTTCTAATAAATTAACAAAAAAAGAATTAAATCAAGTATTCTGGCGTTCATTCGGAATGGAATGGGACTGGAACTATGAAAGACAGATGAACATGGCATACTGCTACTGTATGTTACCAGTAATCAAAAAATTGTATTCAAATAAAGAAGACCAAATTGCAGCTATGCAACGTCACTTGGAATTCTTCAATACGACTCCTCAATTGTCAACATTGATTCTTGGTATCAGTGCTGCCATGGAAGAAAGTAACGCAAATGATCCTAACTTCGATACAGAAAGTATCAATAGTGTAAAAGTTTCATTGATGGGACCTTTAGCTGGTATTGGTGATTCATTCATCTGGGGAACATTACGTATTATCGCTACTGGTGTTGGTCTATCATTAGCGAACCAAGGAAATATCTTAGGACCTATCTTATTCTTATTGATCTTCAATATTCCTGCTCAAGGATTACGTTATTACTTAATGAATGCTGGTTATAAATTAGGTAGTGGATTCTTGGCTAAGATCCAGGAAAATGGATTGATGTCAAAACTTACTTATGCAGCAAGCGTTTTAGGATTGATGGTTGTTGGTGGTATGACTGCTGAAAACGTTTCAATCAAATTCCCATTGGCATTTGGTTCTGGTGATGAAGCAACTACATTAAATGATGTATTCAATAATATCATGCCTGGTTTAATGCCATTATTATTCACATTATTGGTTTACTACTTATTGAAAAAGAAAAATATTAAGACAACTACATTGTTGTTATTGTGTGTCGCAATCGGATTGATTGGCTCATTCTTTGGTATCTTAGGTTGTTAATAAATTTAAATAAATAAATGGAGGAAAAGAAAATGATTAAATTTAATGAACAAGAAAAAATCGATAGCGTAAATGGAGCATTGGCTCTACGCCCTCAAATCAACGAAATCGTTGATGAAATCTGCGAACGTGGATATTCAAACATTTGCTGGTTAGGTGTTGGTGGTACTTGGGCAAGTGCTATGCAGGCTACAGTACACATGAAAGAGATGAGTGCTATTGAAACTTGGGCAGAAAATGCTGCTGAATACTTAACTACAGGAAACAAACGTATTACTAAAGATACAGTTGTTATTATCTCTTCTGTAACTGGAAACACTAAAGAAGTAGTGGATGCTATCAAAAAAATCAAAGCAGAAGTTGGCGCTACAGTTATCTCATTTGTTGATGCTAAAGAAGCTATCTTATTAGACTTAGCAGACTACAAGATCTCTTATCCAGTTAACGAACAATTAAAGTTCTTCATGGTTGCTGACCGCTTCATGTTCAACAATGGTGAATTCGAAGACTACGAAGATATGTATGCAGAATTTGACAAATACTTGGCTCAAGCTTTAGTAGAAGTTGAAAAGAAAGCTGAACCATTTGCTGTTGAATTCGCTAAAAAACACTGGAATGACGAAATGCATTACTTTGTAGGTGCTGGAAATCAATGGGGAGCAACTTACTCATACGCAATGTGCTATTGGGAAGAACAATTATGGTTAAAGACTAAATCAATCTCATCTAATGAATTTTTCCACGGTATGTTTGAAATCGTAACTAAAGAAACTCCAGTTACAATCTATATTGGTGAAGATGCTCAACGTCCATTGTCTGAGCGTGTAGCTAACTTTATTCCAAGAATTTGTGAAAACTACACAATTATTGACTCTAAAGATTACGAATTAAAGGGAATTAGTGAAAAATATCGTAAACACTTATCTCACCACGTAATGCACGCTGTAAACAACAGAATTGACGTTCACATGGAAATCGAAACTCGTCACCCAATGGAAATCCGTCGTTATTACAGAAGATTAGAATACTAAAATATAAAGGTGGAACCATTCCACCTTTTATATGTTGTTTAGGGAGGTACAAATGGAAAAATTAACAATGCTTGATTATGTGAAAGAAACACCGGGCGTATTAAGAACAAATATTGAACAATACACTGCATTGGTTGAACCATTGATGAAGGAAATGCAACAAAAAGAAATCAAACGTATTTTGCTTGTGGCTTCTGGATCAAGTCATAATGCATGTTATTGTGCTCGAAGTTTTGTGGAAAAAGTGAGTGGTTTAGAAGTTAGAATCATTACTCCATATACATTTACGTATTATGAAAATGATATTAAAGAAACAGACTTAGTTTTGGTAGTTACACAGAGTGGTTTAAGTACAAATGCAATTGAAGCATTAAAAATCATTAAGAAAAAACAATGTAGAGCGATTTGTTTAACAGGAAATAAAAATAGTGATGTAAAAGATGTTGCGGATGTTGTGATTGAATATGGTGTTGGCGAAGAATTAGTTGGCTATGTCACAAAGGGTGTTTCCTCACTTGCGCTATTCTTAGATTTATTCGCAATTGCGTATTCTGGTAAGACTGAATATTTAGAAGAGTTAAAAAAAGCTGTCCATTTAAATGAAGAAATGATTGGTAAGGCTACAAGCTTTATTCAGTTACACTATAAAGAATTTTCATCTATGTCTTGGGTTTACAGTTGTGGAGCGGGAGCCAATTATGGAACAGCGCTTGAAAGTGCATTAAAAATGGGGGAAACCATTCACATTCCAAGTTGCTGCTACGAAATTGAAGAATATATTCATGGTCCGAATTTACAATTAACGCCACAATACAATGTGATTTTCTTTGATGGAAACGATGTGGCAAGTCATCGTGTGGAACAAGTATATAAGGCTACACGCAAAGTAAGTGAGCGTGCCTATTTGATTTCAAATAATCCTGGATTAGCGGATGATGATCATGTTTTAAGCTTGAGTGATACTGTATCAAGTGAACTTTCACCAATTGTTTATTTACCATTTGTACAACTATTAAGCTTTATTATTTCAAACGACTTACATTCTATTTATCAACATCCTTTATTAAAGGAATTTAAGGCTATCGCAGCCGCAAAAACGGAGAATTTTGTGAATTATGACGGCGATGATTAATACAGTAATTTTTGATATGGACGGGTTGATGTTTGATACAGAAACACTTTATATTGATGTATTTGAAGATGTTTGTAAAAAACATGGTCACGCTTTTCCAAGAGAATATTTTTTAGGGATGTTAGGCACAAGTCATTTCGATTATTCAATTTACCATAAGGACTATCCATGGTTAGAGGATATGTTGAAAATTGCCGATGATGAATTTGTTTCTTATTACGAGAAACACTTTGCGATTCCAGGCTCTGCCAATAAATATGGCTTGAAAGAATTGCATGATTATTTAAAATCGAATAATTATAATATTTGCATTGCGTCAAGCTCAAGTGTTCCGCACATTAAGCGTTTAGTGAATAATTGTGGATTTGATTTTCAAGCAGATTTGATGCTTTCATCACAAGATGAATATGCGTCAAAGCCAGCTCCCGATTTATTTTTGGCATGTGCAAAAAAGATGGGAGTAAAGCCTGAAAATTGTATCGTACTTGAGGATAGTAAGAATGGAATTCGTGCGGCGTATAATGCAAATATGCGAAGAGTTTGGATTCCAGATCAAGTCCCATTTAATGAAGAAGACATGAAATATGTTGATCTTCAGTGTAAGAATTTAAAAGAAGTAATCGATATATTAGAAGCAATGTAACGTTGCTTCTTTTTCGTGCTATACTAATGTTGTTTTTTTTTGAGGGAGGATATGTATGTTAGAGTTAGTCATATTTGATGTAGACGGGTTAATGATTGATACAGAAAGCGTATGGAAGAATGCGTTTGATAAGGCAGGAGATAAATATGGTATTCCAAATTTAGGAGACACATTATTTCCTTCATTAATTGGCAAAAGACTGGAATATGAACAAGAGTTGTTGGATCGTCTTTTACCAAGTGATATCCAAGATAAATTATTGAATGAGTGGAGACAAATCGGACTTAGTTCACTGGCCAATAAAGTACCAGTTAAACCAGGCCTATATGAAATGTTGGATTTTTTAGAACAACATCATATCAAAATGGCTGTCGCAACAACGACAAGAAGAGATTTAACCGAACAAAGACTTAAAAAGATTGGTGTATATGATTGTTTTGAATATGTTCTTTGTGGGGATGAGGTCACAAAGCGTAAGCCGAATCCAGAAATTTATTTGAGTGTTTTAAAGCGAATGGATACAGACGCAAGAAATGCTCTAGTCTTAGAGGATAGTGTAGTTGGTGTTGAGGCTGCTTATAGAGCAGGTATTGATTGTATTCAAGTGCCAGATCTGATTGCTCCAACAGAAGTGCAAAAGAAGCAGACGGTTTATACTGCGAAAGATTTGATCGAAGCTAAAGATTATATTAAAGAGTATAGAGTATAAAATGCGACAAAATGATTTTGAAAATACTCCTATGTTAAAACTAGTCATGTCTCTAGCTATACCGAGTATGATTGCTCAACTTGTTAATATTTTATATTCCATTGTCGATCGTATATTTGTAGGACAAATTGAAGAAGTGGGAAATGTATGTTTGGCAGCCGTTGGAATATGTGGGCCAATCGTTACTTTATTATCGAGCTTTGGAACACTTGTAGGTATTGGTGGTTCGATTTGGCTATCCATGTGTTTAGGACAAAAGAATGAGAAAAGGGCAAGTCAAATCTTATATAACAGCTTTGTGATGTTGGTTGTTCTTTCTGTTTGTTTAATACTTGGATTCATTCTTTTAAAACACAATTTGATCTATTGGTTTGGAGGCAGTGATGCCCTTTATCCTTATGCCAATACTTATTTAACAATCTATACATTAGGAACTTTCTTTGCCTTAATGTCAATTGGATTGAATTATTTTATAACGGGACAAGGCTATGCCACAATCGCAATGTTGAGTGTATGTATTGGGGCCATCACAAATATTATGTTTGACTTTATTTTGATTCGTACACTTAAAATTGGTGTGGCTGGAGCAGCCATTGGTACAGTTGTAGCACAATTTATATCGTGTATGTTTGTGCTTTGTTTTTTAAGATTCAAATCGAAAATCAAACTTCATAAAGAAGAATTATCTATAGAGAAGATGAAGCATATTGTAAAACTTGGATTTTCCCCATTCCTGATTATCGCATCCGATTCCATTATTTTAATAGTGATGAATATGATGCTTCAAAAGTATGGTGGAAATATGGGTGATATTTATATTTCGGCTATTACTGTAGCTCAAAGCTATTTCTTGTTGATTACAGGTCCACTTTTAGGTATTAGTTCAGGAACACAGCCAATATATGCGTATCATTTTGGTGCGCAAAATTTAAAGAAGATCAAAGAAGCATTTAAAATTGTGATTTCATTTGCGTTTTTATTCTGTCTTGTTATGTTTATTATTTCAATGTGCTACTCCAATGTATTTGTGGCTATGTTTACTAATGATGCCATGACTATGCCAATCGCAGATAGGGCTATTAAAATCTTCTGTTTAGGAATTTTGATGATGTCCATTCAATATGTTTTAGTGGATGGAATTACAGGATTATCTAATGTAAAATTATCATTATTTTTATCATTAAATCGTAAGCTGATGTATTTGGGTTGCACATGTTTATTGCCTGCTTTTTTAGGGGTTTCAAATATTTTCTATGCACAACCCACAGCGGATATTTATGCAAGTATTGTGACAATCATTTGTTTTATAAAAATCATTCCTTCTTATTTAAAAAGTCATGGAGTGAAGTAAGGCGAGATGAACTAACATCTCGTTTTTTTAATACTACATTCTTTTTCTGATATAATAGTGGTGTAGGAGGAATCTGTATGGCTATATTTCTAAATCCTGATAATGCGAATTTTAATGAAGCGGTTCATTCAAAAATATATGTGGATAAAACGGGTTTAATTGAATATACAAATAGTGTGCTTTCAACCACAGCTAAATTCATTTGTAATTCAAGACCTAGACGTTTTGGAAAATCCATGACTGCCGATATGCTTTGTGCTTATTATTCAAAGGGATGTGATTCTAGAGAATTATTTCAGCCATATACGATTTCTTCATGTTCTACATTTGAAAAGTATCTTAATCAATATGATGTCATTCATATTGATGTACAATGGTGTAAAGATCAAGTTGAAAATATAAATGATATTGTAAATTACATCAAAGAGAGTTGTATGCATGAATTACAGAATGAGTATTCCAATATTGACTATAATGGAATTATTTCTTTGTCTGGTACACTTTCTAAAATCAATGATGAAACAGGACATCGCTTTGTGGTAATCATTGATGAGTGGGATGTATTGATTCGTGATAATGCGAATAATAAAAAATTACTAGAAGAATATATCGATTTCTTAAAAGGATTATTTAAAGGATCACAACCTTCTCGTTATATCGCATTAGCGTATTTAACAGGTATTTTACCAATCAAAAGAACGATGACACAGTCTGCATTGAATAATTTTGATGAATATACAATGTTGAATCCAGGTCCATTGGCTTCTTTTATTGGATTTACAGAGGAGGAAGTAAAAGGATTAAGTAATAAATACAATATAGATTTTGATAGAATCAAGAAATGGTATGATGGATATTACTTAAATCATCAGCATGTATATAATCCGAAAGCCGTTGTGAGTTTATTTACTTTAGGTGTGTTTCAAAGTTATTGGGCACAGACAAGTAGCTATGAATCAATTCATAGTTTGATTCAAATGAATTTTGATGGCTTAAAAGAAGCTGTTTTAGAAATGTTAAGTGGTAACGAAGTGAAGATGCAGACAACGTCTTTTCAAAATGATATGGTTTCATTTAAAAATATGGATGATGTCTTAACGGCATTGGTTCATTTAGGATATTTGGGATACAATCAAACATATAAGACGGTATTTATTCCAAATGAAGAAATCCGACAAGAATTTGTGAATTCTGTTTCAGAAGATAAATGGAATGATTTGATTCAATTTGAAAGGGAATCGGATACCATTTTAGAAGCAACTTGTCAAATGAAGACAGAAGTTGTAGCTCAACAAATGGAAAAGATTCATAATACGTATGCTTCTAATATTGCATATCATAATGAAAATAGTTTGAGCAGTGTTTTAACGATTGCGTATTTATCAACTTTGAAGTATTATTTTAAACCAATACGAGAATTGCCAACAGGAAGAGGATTTGCGGATTTTGTTTATATCCCTAAACTTGAATATAAAGATTATTATCCTGCCTTATTGGTGGAGCTAAAATGGAATCATAATGTTCAAAGTGCATTAGATCAAATCAAGGAAAAAGTATATCCTCAATCGATTCAAGAATATACCGATAATTTATTATTGGTTGGAATTACTTATGATTCCAAGACAAAAGAACATCGTTGTAAAATAGAGAAGCTGTCTCTTATACACATCTCCGAGCCCACGAGACCC
>ERZ1026958.778-NODE-778-length-11899-cov-5.701706_pt1 | contig 11899 bp, 9 predicted proteins | sample MGYA00519567_ERZ1026958 | MGnify/ENA primary metagenome ERZ1026958 (study PRJEB26926, sample SAMN06164518) | human gut metagenome | biome: ENVO:00009003; feature: ENVO:2100002; material: ENVO:00002003 | host: Homo sapiens | place: USA | collected 2012 ...
CGAACCTTTTCTCGATAGGAGAAGGGTTCGGATTTTTTGTTTTCTTCGGAAAGCAGAATGAAGGCTCTATCCAGCTGAGCTACGATCGCACATACTGATGCTGTCAGTATAAAACGGTATAGCACAGCCGCGCTAAAAATGCAAACGGAAATGTTCGCCCTGTTTTTCCGTTCTTCCTTTTGCTATAATAAGGACAGATATCGGGACAAGGAGGGAGCCTTTTCATGGAACTATTCACCCCGCAGCAGATCAAAAATCTGAACGAGTTGGAACTGCTGGTCTACCAGTACATCATCGAGCATCCGAACACGGTGCCCTTCATGCGCATCCGGGAGTTGGCAGCGAAAGCGCACGTTTCCACCACCACAGTGCTGCACTTCTGCAAAAAGGTGGGCTGTGACGGTTATGCGCAATTCAAATGGAAGCTGAAGGAGCAGGCCGGTTCCGCGCAGGGATCCCGTCTGCCGGACACGCTGGGCGAGTTGCAGAACTTTCTGTGGAAAGTCGGCACGCCGGAATACGATGCAGCGCTGGACGAAGCCGCCGGTATGATCGCACGGGCAGAGCGGGTGTTTCTGGTGGGCATCGGCAATTCCGGCAGCATAGCCGAGTATGGTGCACGGTATCTGTCCAATCTGGGCAAATTCGCGCTGGGCGTGACCGACCCGTTCTATCCCATCACCGTCACGCCCAACACCACCATCGCAGCCGTCATTCTTTCGGTATCCGGCGAAACGAAGCAGGTGCTGCATCTGGCCCGGCAGCTGAAGGAGAAAAACGCCGGACTGATCGCCATTACCTGTTCCGACCAGAGTTCTGCGGCAAAGCTTTCCGACATCACCCTGCCGTACTACAGTTCCGTGCACCGCGTGACCACCGAAAGCTACGACCTGACCAGTCAGATGCCTGCACTTTACCTGCTGGAAGCACTGGCCCGCCGGGTGTACAACCGCCTGCTGGAGTGACCGCAGAAACGCTCCGTCAATTTGTACAGATGTTTGTATCCATGTGCAGAAAAAACAAGCTGTTTTTTCTGCACATTTTTGTTTTTTGGCGCATCAAATCAGCTGACAATGCGGTTTTTCCTCTGTATAATGAGGACACAAGGCAAACCCGTGATCTGATGAAAAGGAGAGAACATCATGGCAAACAAAATCCGCGATTACACAAAGCTTGCCGCCGACATCTGTGCCGCCGTCGGCAAGGACAATATCCTCAGCGCGACCCACTGTGCCACCCGCCTGCGTCTGGTGCTGAGGGAAACACCCTCGGACGAAGTGACCAAACAGATCTCCGAGATGCCCGCCGTCATCAAGGTGATGGAAAGCGGCGGCCAGTATCAGGTGGTCATCGGCACCCATGCCAAGGACGTGTACGAAGCACTGGCCCAGCTGCTGGATCTGGACAACAGCACCGCTGCCGCGCCGGAAGTCAAGCAGGGCCTCGGCAGCCGCATCATCGCCACCATGTCCGCCGTGTTCGCACCCTTTGTGTACATTCTGGCCGCAGCCGGTCTGGTGCAAGGCGCACTGATCATCATTACCCACTTCTTCCCCGCTTTTGCGGCCACCGGTACGTATTCCGTGCTCAGCTTCATCAGCTGGACGCCCTTCACCTTCCTGCCGGTCATGATCGCCGTCACTGCTTCCAAGCACTTCAAGTGTAACACCTTCATTGCCATGTGGTGCTGCATGGCGCTGGTCAACCCGGACTGGGCTTCCATCGCTGCCCGCATCGCAGACGGTGAGGTCATCAAGTTCCTGGCCTTCCCCATGAGCCAGACCACCTACACCTCCACCGTGCTGCCGCCGCTGTTCCTGGTGCTGGTGCTCAGCTGGCTGGAGCACTGGCTGGACGAGCATCTGCCCGACATCATCAAGGCGCTGGCTGTGCCCTTTATCTGCACCATTGTTATGGTTCCCCTGACTATTCTGGTCATCGGCCCGGTGTCCAATGTGCTGGCAAACGCCATTGCTGCTGCCTACAACTTCCTTGCCAACAACGTTCCCGCACTGGCCGCCATTCTGGTGGGCGGCATCTGGCAGGTGTTCGTCATCTTCGGCGTGCACTGGGGCGTCACTCCCATGTGCCTTGCCAACTTTGCCAACTACGGCTGCGATTCCTTTCAGGCATTCCAGACCTGCGCCGTCATCGCACAGGCTGCTGCCTGCTTCGGCGTGTTCCTCAAGACCAAAAAGGCCGACATCAAGAACGTTTCCCTGTCCGCTGGCCTGACCGGCATCTTCGGCATCACCGAGCCCGCCATCTACGGCGTGACCCTACGCCTGAAGAAGCCCTTCGTCTGCGGCTGCATCGGCGGTGCCATCGGTGCGCTGATCATCAGCTTCTTCAACACCAAGTACTATGTATACGCTGGTCTGCCCGGCCTGTTGACCACCGTCAACGCCATGAGCGACGCCAATCCCTCTTCCTTTACCGGCATGATGATCGGCGTGCTGGCCACCATTATCATCACCATTGTTCTGGTGCAGGTGGTGGGCTGCGACGAAAAAGAATCCCAGAAAAACTGATATACATTTGACCAAGGAGAAAGAATATGCTTCCTGAAAACTTTTTGTGGGGCGGTGCCGTTGCTGCCCATCAGCTGGAAGGCGGCTGGAACGCCGATGGCCGCGGCCCGTCCGTCAGCGACGTGATGACCGGCGGTGCCAACGGTGTGGCCCGCCGCATCACCGATGGCATTGTGCCCGGCGAATTTTACCCCAACCACGAGGGCATCGACTTCTACCACACCTACAAGGAAGATGTGAAGCTGTTTGCCGAACTGGGCTTCAAGTGTTTCCGCACCTCCATCTCGTGGAGCCGCATCTTCCCCCGCGGGGACGAGCAGCAGCCCAACGAGGCCGGTCTGCAGTTCTACGACGATCTGTTTGACGAACTGCTCAAGTACGGCATCCAGCCGGTGATCACCCTGAGCCATTTTGAGATGCCCTACGCCCTTGCCAAGGAGTACGGCGGCTGGTACAACCGCAAGTGCATCGACTTCTTCGTGCACTACGCCGTCACTGTGATGGAGCGCTACAAACACAAGGTCAGGTACTGGATGACCTTCAACGAGATCAACAACCAGAGCAACACCACCAACGACATCTTTGGCTGGACCAACTCCGGCGTGCGGTTCTCCCAGTTCGAGAACAAGAAGAAGGCCCTGTATCAGGTGGTACACCACGAACTGGTGGCCTCGGCCCTCGTGGTCAAAAAGGGCCATGCCATCAACCCGGACTTCCAGATCGGTTGCATGTGCTCCTTTGTGCCGTACTATCCCTACTCCTGCAACCCGGACGACGTGATGCTGGCGCTGGAATCCATGCACGAGCGCTACTACTTTGCGGATGTGCACTGCCGCGGTCACTACCCCGCCTACGCTAAGAAGGAATGGGAGCGCGAGGGCACTGCCCCGGTGATGGAGCCGGGCGACGAGGCCATTCTGGCCGAGGGTGCTGTGGACTATCTGGGCTTCAGCTACTACATGAGCAACGCGGTGCGTTCGGACGTGGCCGTGGAGAGCGACGGCATCAGCGGCGGCAATGCCCACACCGTGCCGAACCCCTACGTCAAGGCCAGCGACTGGGGCTGGCAGATCGACCCGGTGGGCCTGCGCTACGCACTGGCCACCCTGTACGAGCGGTACGAGAAGCCGCTGTTTATCGTGGAGAACGGCTTCGGCGCCATCGACAAACTCCAGCCCGACCACACCTGTGACGACAGCTACCGCATCGACTACCTGCGCGCCCACATCGAGGAGATGAAAAAGGCCGTGGAGTTGGACGGCGTGGACCTGCTGGGCTACACCCCGTGGGGCTGCATCGACGTGGTGTCCTTTACCACCGGCGAACTACGCAAGCGGTACGGCTTTATCTACGTGGACCGCAACGACGACGGCTCCGGCACCGGGAACCGCTATAAGAAAAAGAGTTTTGACTGGTACAAGCAGGTCATTGCCACCAACGGTGAGGACCTGGGCTGAGATATTTTCCGCAAAAAACACGACGCCCCGCCGGGTGCCGTGTTTTTTTTGCGCCATTTTGCCGTTTCCATCTTGCAAAAGTAGCGTAGTGCCTTATAAAAGAGGCTGTGCCCCGGTGTGCGCGGGCACGGTTTAGGGATATATAGGATAAAGGGAAAAAGAGTATGAGTTCTCAAACGAATACGCTGACGGAAGGCCCTCTGGCCAAGCAGATCTTTCTGGTCAGTCTGCCGCTGGCGCTTTCCAACCTGCTGGTGGCGCGTTTTTACGGTGCGCGCCACCCCAAGGACGTGGAAAAGACCGTCCACTCGGCGGCCATTATCAGCGCCGTTGCCGGTGTGGCGTTGCTGCTCATCGGTCTGCTGGGCTCCCCCGCCATGCTGCGGCTGCTGAACACCAAGGAAGATCTGCTGCCCGGCGCGATTTTGTATCTGCGGGTGTATTTTCTGGGTATGCCGGCGCTGGCGCTGTACAACTTCGGCAACGCGGTGTTCAGCTCCATCGGCGACACCAAAAAGCCGCTGATGTACCTGTCCATTGCCGGTGCGCTGAACATTCTGCTGAACCTGTTCTTTGTCATCGTGTGCGATTTGAGCGTGGTGGGCGTGGCGCTGGCCAGCGCCATCAGCCAGTGCGTTTCCGCGTTTCTGATCCTGCGGGCACTGACCCGGGTGCAGGACTGCTATGCGCTGGACGTACATAAATTACAGCTGGACCCGGTGCAGGCTAAGAGCATCCTTGCGCTGGGCGTGCCCGCCGGGCTGCAGAACGCCATTTTTGCCATTGCCAACCTGTTCATTCAGGCGGGTGTCAACTCCTTTGACTCTTTGATGGTCAAGGGCAACAGCGCCGCCGCCAACGCGGATGGGCTGATCTACGATTGCATGGCGGCCTTCTACATGGCGTGCGCCAGCTTTATGAGCCAGAACTACGGCGCGGGACGGCCTGACCGGGTAAAGAAGAGCTACTTCATCAGTCTGGGTTATTCCTTCGGCGTGGGGCTTGTGCTGGGCGCGGCGCTGTTCTTCTGCGGGCCGGCCTTCCTTGCGCTGTTCACCACCGAAGCCGCCGTTATTGACGCCGGCATGAAGCGCGTAGCTGTGATGGCCTTTGCCTACTGCGTCTCCGCCTTTATGGACTGCACCATCGCCGCCTCCCGCGGGCTGGGCAAGACGGTGGTGCCCACCGTCATCGTGGTGCTGGGCTCCTGTGTATTCCGGGTGATCTGGGTGTACACCATCTTTGCCCACTTCCACACCATCCCGGCGCTGTACCTGCTGTACCCGTGCAGCTGGACGCTGACCGCGCTGGCGGAGATCGCCTATTTTGCCAGCTGCTACAAGCGTGCCATGGCTATCTTCCGCAAGCCTGCGGCGGCGTAAGGGGACGATTTGGAATGCGCGCCGCGTGTGCTTTGCGCATATTCAGTGGAAGAATTATTTTTAATTTCGGGATACCGGAGCGTCTGCGGACACTCCGGTATCCCTTTTTTCACGGGAGGGGTCACAAAGGCAAACTGCATTTGCAGCGCTTGTTCTCCCACGCAAAAAGGCTGCTACACGGTTTTGTGCAGCAGCCTTTTGCTTTTTATAGGTCAGGGGTCAGAGCGCAGCTCAGATCTCCTTTTTCAGGGTCTCGCCCATGATGTAGCCGTAGGTCAGAGCGGCGTCGAAGCCCATGCCGTACTGCTTGGCGTCCTTCTCCTCGATGGAGCCGCAGACGTCGCCGGCAGCGTACAGGCCGGGGATGGCCTTCTTGTCCTCGGTCAGGACGTGGCAATCGGTGTCGATGGCCAGACCTGCGGTGGTCAGGTAGAAGGTGGGGTCAACGCGGATGGCCCACAGACCGTCGCGGGTCTCGATGTAGGGGCAGTTGCGGCGGCCGAACTCATCCGGCTCGCCGGCCAGAGCGGCGGCGTTGTTTGCCTCGATGGCGTCTGCCAGATTGGGCAGGTTCAGCTCCTCGGAAGCCTTCTCCACGCTGTCGTAGTGCACAGCCTCGCCCTTCTCGAACATGGCAACGTAGCCGTTGAAGCCGTAGGCCTCGCTGTCGCGCAGCTTGACGGCAGAGGACTCGTCGAACACATAGTAGAAGGTATCGCCGTTGTCCTTGTTCAGCTTTGCCTTGGCCATGGTGTAGTGGTTATCGGAGACGATGTTGCCGATGTTGTCGCCCTTGATGTTGACCATGATGCCGGGGGCAGACTGGTGGATAAAGGCCAGCTCGAACTTGCTCTTGTAGCTGGACAGGAAGGCGGGCAGAGCGCGGTTTTCGCACTCCACATAACCGCCGGCGTCGATACCCATCTGGATGCCCTCGCCGGTCATGCTGGAGGCGCAGTTGAAGAAGAAGTCGGCGTAGTCGGGGCTGTACTTCTTCAGCATTTCGGGGTTCTTGGCAAAGCCGCCGGAGGCAAGGCAGACAGCCTTGCCGCGCAGGGTGTAGCTTGCGCCGTTCTCGCCCTTGGCGTGGAAGCCCACAACACGGCCGCTCTCGTCCTTGATCAGGTCGGTGACGCTGGTGGAGTAGATGATCTTGCCCTTCTCGTACTTCTCCACGCGCTGTGCCATGAACATCATGGCGTAGCCTGCGCCGCCCTCGTAGCAGCCGGGTGCCAGATAGGGGGTGGAAGCGCCGTACTGGGTAGCGCTCTCGTAGTTGCCCATGGTGTTGAAGCCGATGCCGATGCCTGCCATCCAGTCCACCAGATCACCGGCGACGGTGTACTGCTTGGTCATGTAGGGCATTTCACCGTTGAAGAACTCGGTGCGGTGGTACTTCTCCATGGTCTGCCAGAAGTTCATCATGCCCTCCAGCGTGCCCATGGCAGAGCTGCGGAAGCTGCCGTCCACATCGTAGTTGTACTGCAGCTTGGAGCCTGCGGTGGCAACGCCGCCGTAGGTCATGGACATGGAGCCGCCGGGGATATCGCGCTTCTCCACCAGAATGACGCTGTAGCCGGCCTCCAGCAGGCGGCAGGCGCAGGTCAGACCGGAGGTGCCGGCACCCATGATGACGACATCAGCCTCTTCCTCGATGACCTCGTTGGAAGCAGCGATGGTGACCTCCTTGGAGAAGTCGTCCACGTTATAACCGGCCAGCTCGATGGCCTCCTTCACAGCTGCCTTGACAGCCATGGAGGTGATGGAGGAGCCGCGCAGGTTGGGCACGTTGACGCTCTGGTGCTCGACGATGGCGGCGGGGATGCGGGAGCAGGCATAGTTGCCGATGCCGATGGTCTCCTCGTGAGACAGCACCTCACAGGCAGTGATCTTGCCATCAAAGAAGGTGGTGGCAACGTGCACCCAGCTTTCGTGACCCATTGCCTTGGTGACGTACTTGCCGTCCACCGGGGAGGAGGGCTTGGTCACAGCGGAGGAAGCAGCAGAGGAAGCTGCGGAGGAAGCGGGAGCACCGGTGGTGCTGGAAGCGGAGTTGCCGCAGGCGGTCAGCAGACCGGCAGCAGCTGCGCCCATGGTGCCCACAGCGGCACCGCGCATAAAGTTGCGACGAGAGATCTTAGCCATAAGGTTCGCCTTTCTTTTTCTTTTCTCTTCTTTTTTGCGTTTTTCCTGTTCCTTCGTGCATTTTGAACATTGATACGATTATAGCAAAGTTTTGTCCCGGTGTGAAATACAAATTTGTACCATAATTTATCAAATCTCTTTATAAATCGTTTTCCCTTTACGGCCTGTGCGGAATCCTGTATAATAAAGATGACCAGCTTTTTACACAAGGAGGTGCGCCATTCTATGACGATTTACCAGTTAGAGTGCTTTATTGCCGTAGCAGAGGAGCTGAATTTCAGCGCCGCCGCCGAGCGGCTGTTCACCACCCAGCCCGCCATCACCTACCAGATCAATGCGCTGGAAAAGGAGACCGGGCTGCACCTGTTCGAGCGCACCACCCGCCGCACCAAGCTGACCGCTGCCGGGCAGTCCTTTTATCTGGACATGGTGCAGATGACCAGCTTTGGGCGGCAGGCGCTGAAGAAGGCGCAGGATATTCAGGACGCCGACCGCTCCCACCTGACCGTCGGGCTGCGGCAGCTGTTCGATTACAGCACCTTTTCCAGCATTCTGGCCCAGTTCCAGCACCAGTTTCCCAACGCCTGCGTAGACGTTGTGCCGCAGGACAACCGCCGCCCACTGGAACAGCTGCGCTCCGGGCAGCTGGATATCGGCTTTTTCTACGCCACCGAGCACTCCCGCGACCGGGACATCTCCTTTACGCCCCTGTTCGCCCTGGGCTACCATGTGCTGATGAACCCCAACTCTCCCCTTGCCGACCGGCGGGCGCTGCATCTGGCAGACCTGAAGGGGCAGAGCGTGGTGTCCTCCGGCGCATTCGACAGCTTTCTGTCCGCCTGTCAGGGGCCGTCGCTGGAGCAGCTGGCGCAGGTGGGGGTGGATTGCAGCAAGATCACCCCCAGCTTTGAGGGTGCGCTGATCATGATCCAGATGGGCACCGCCATGTCTATCGTGCCCTGCCTTTCCACGGCGGTGATCCCGGGCATCGTCAAGGTGCCGCTGCTGGATTTTCCCCCGGTGACGGTGGAGATCGCCGCCATGCGCCACGCACCCCGGCTGGAGGTACAGTCCTTTATCGAGATCGCCAAGCAGAAATACGCCCATCACCCCGACCCGCTGCGGATGGAGGCGCTGATCTGAGGCACAGCTGCTACTGTTCAAAAGTCCCCTTGTGTCATAGGGCTTCGCCGCCTGTTCTGAACAGCAGCTCCTGCCCTGTAAAAGCAGAAAACCGGACAGCCTGCGGGCTGTCCGGTTTTTTGTGCTATCGAAAGGTTTTACTGATAATCGTGGTTGAGGAACAGGGCCTTGATGACCACCACCTCGTCATATTCTTCCTGCTCCACCTCCACGTCCGCGTTCAAGGATTTCAGGCGTGCCTTGACTGCATCCAGTGCCTCGGGCACGGTGACGGCGCGGCCCTCCTCCACGGCGTCCATCATCTGCTTGAGCACGATGGGGTGGGCGTACCAGCTTTTCACCGGGAACGCCCCGTGGGGGTAGTGCTTGACATACTCTGCCATGGCTGCCTCGGCCTTTTCCGCACGCTTCATGATGGCGTTGTTGTTATTGTGGGCGGTGGGCAGCATATTGTAGCTGGAAAACAGGAAGATGGCGGCAAAGCCGAACAGCGCAAAGTACACGCCGTAGCTGCCGGTGTGGCTGAACACGGAATACAGACCGTAGGCCGCAGCCGCAACGCCCAGCACAAAGATGGCCAGCGCCACATAGCGGTACACCGGTTTGCTTTGCAGCTGCGCACGCTTGCGGCGCTGGGCAGCGCTCAGCTCGGCGGAAAGCTCCGGCTTTGCGTCCAGATACTCCTTTGCCCGACGCAGCACGGTAAGGCTGTGCTGCGCGTCCTCGGAAAGCTCCGGCAGCTTGCGGGCGGCCTTTTCCTCGGCCTTTTTCTGCAGCGCCTGCTCCCCGGCGGCACTCAGCAGCCGGATCTGGGGCTGCTGCTTTGCCAGCAGCTCCAGCAGGGCATCCACGTCCCGCTCATCCTTGAAGTTACACTGCTTCTGTTTGCCGCCGTCGTACTCCACCACAAGGTAAGCCATGGAGGCAAACATTCCCTTGCCGGTAAAGCCGCCCGCACTCATGGCCACCCGCTTGAACACGCGGGTGATGCTGGTGTAGGGCAGGTAGTAGCGGCGGTCGATGTAAAAGCTGTTCAGATACAGGGCCTTTTTGCCCACGCCGCAGGGGCCGATCTTTTTGCAGGCTTTCCGGTCAGCCGCCAGCTCGGCGGGGTCGAGCCTGGCAAGGCCCAATTGTGCAGGTTTGAAGAGCATAACGTTCATCCCTCTTTTGCGTTTTTGTTTGTACCCATTTTCCCACTCCGGCAGAGAAAATGCAAGGCCCAGCCCGCACTCTTAGCCAAAAACAGGAAACCGGCCGCTGAACTGACAGCGGCCGGTTTGTTTTACTGAGAAATTGCCGCTATGAATGGGTTATGCGGCTTTCTTCTCGGTGTTCTTCTTGGTTGCATAGATGAACAGCGCCAGCATAGCAATTGCAAAGACGATGCCGATGGGATATGCAACTGCGGTGTTGTAAGCCACCAGCTTGCCGTCTGCATAGGTGTTGATCATCTTGCCCAGGCACTCGGGAGCCAGCACGAAGTAGGTGCAGGACACAGCGCTCATGAAGGTTGCAGGCACGGCGGTGATCCAGAAGTTCTTCTTCTCCTTGAACAGGTACATGGAAGCAGCCCACAGGACGATCATAGCCAGCGTCTGGTTGGTCCAGCTGAAGTAACGCCAGATGACGGTGTAGTTGATGAAGCCCAGTGCGTTGCCGATGCCAAGGAAAGCACCAACGCCCAGCACGGGGACACACAGCTTCAGGCGGTTTGCGTAGCTGTCCTGATCGATCTTGAGCCAGTCGGCCAGAGTCAGACGAGCGGAACGGAATGCAGTATCACCAGAGGTGATGGGGCAGATAACGACACCGATCATAGCCAGTGCCACGCCGACATTACCCATGGTCTTGAGACAGACGTCGTAGATAGCAGCAGACTGACCGGCAGCCAGAGCCTCGGCCAGACCGACCATCTTGCCATCGGTGATGGTGTACAGTGCGCAGCCGGCAGCAGCCCAGATCAGAGCGATGATGCCCTCGCTGACCATTGCACCGTAGAATACGAAGTGACCCTGCTTCTCACTCTTCATGCAGCGAGCCATCAAAGGCGACTGGGTGGAGTGGAAACCGGAAATAGCACCACAGGCAACGGTGATGAACATGAAGCTCCAGATAGGAGTGTTGGAGGGGTGCATATTGCTGAAGTTTGCCCAGATCTCGGGGATGGTGTAGGCGGGGTTGGTGAAGATACCAAAAATAACGCCCACAGCCATGATGATCAGGCAGATGCCGAACACAGGGTAGATCTTACCGATGATGGCATCAATGGAGATAAAGGTTGCGATGAAGTAGTACACCAGAATGATGATCAGCCAGAACAGGGTGGTGGTCAGCATACCGGACATACCGCCGTTCTTGCACAGGGTAACGATCAGGCCTGCGGGGCCGACTGCGAACACGGTACCGACCATGATCAGCAGCACCACAGAGAACACACGCATGATGTTCTGCATCACGGGGCCCAGATAGCGGCCGGTGACCTCGGCGATGGAAGCGCCCTCATTGCGCTCGCTCATCATGCCGGAGAAGTAGTCATGTACGCCGCCGGCAAAGATAGTGCCGAAGGTGATCCACAGGAACACCACGGGACCCCACAGAGCACCCTGCAAAGCACCGAAGATGGGGCCCAGACCTGCAATGTTCAGCAGCTGGACGAGGAACAGCTTCCACTGGGGCATCACAACGTAGTCAACGCCATCGTTGATGCGCACAGCAGGAGTTTCGCGGTCGTCCGGTCCGAACGTGTTGTCCACGATCTTACCATAGACAAAGTAGCCGATGATAAGGAGCGCCAGACACAGTAAGAAACTAATCATACCAGAAACCTCCTTTTGAATTTCAGCCGCCGACAGCTTATGCCATACTGCGGCTATGACCGATCTCTGGCTTCATGTTAACACCTTTTTCATAATTGTGTTAATATTTTTTAGGTATGGTTCCTATATCAAAAAGTATATGGCAGCTTATTTTATTTGTTTATTTAAACTTTTATTTTATGTCGATGGTTCGTTTTAATTTGCTCTATTGTTTCTCAAAAATATTCTTCCGGAAACGGTCAAAAGCGTCCCCGCCAAACTTTGCGCCGCCTTTTTGTGCATTTTGCTTAATCGTTTGCGATTTTCTCCCCAAAACGTGGAATTTGGGACGAAAAGAAGGGAAATCCGCCCCCTCTCGTGAAAATGCAATGTCGGGCAGCCCGCAGGCTGCCCGACATTGCTCTAATTAATTATAAATCTGT
>ERZ1026958.804-NODE-804-length-11637-cov-4.586686_pt1 | contig 11637 bp, 7 predicted proteins | sample MGYA00519567_ERZ1026958 | MGnify/ENA primary metagenome ERZ1026958 (study PRJEB26926, sample SAMN06164518) | human gut metagenome | biome: ENVO:00009003; feature: ENVO:2100002; material: ENVO:00002003 | host: Homo sapiens | place: USA | collected 2012 ...
GTCTTAGGGTCTCGTGGGCTCGGAGATGTGTATAAGAGACAGGGAATGATATTGGGGGCTACGCCGCCGCCTTTGATGCCGGTAACTTTGCAGGACCAGGGGATGATAGGATTGATTTTAATAGCCGTAATCGCATTGATAGCGACAGCGGCTGCTTCGATTGCGTTGACACCCAGGTGCGGACGTGCGCCGTGACTGGATAAACCGTTGATAACGACGTTAACGAAGGTGCTGGAAGCATGGCGCACTGCTGGCGACATTTCGCCGTAGGCAATGTCCTGCACAGGACGGATGTGCAGACCAAGAGCGATATCGACGTCTTCAATTACGCCGGCATCAATAACTGCCAAAGCGCCTTTTAAGGTTTCTTCACCCTGTTGGAACAGGATGCGCAGGGTGCACCAGTTGTTTTCCCAGTGCATCGTCATGCTGCCGCCGTGCTGCCCGACGGTGGTGCGGACGCTTTTCAGGTCCGACCCCTGCTGCGGCAGACCGTCCGCATCCAGTGCGGGGGCGGCCTCTGTATAATGCTCGAACCGCAGCATGGCAAAGCCACCCTGACTGTACACCGCCACCTTGATGAGCCGCTTTTCGGGGTCCGGCTCGGCGCGCACGGCGGCAATGGCGTTGTCCAGCGCCACGCCCACGATGGTGCACAGTTCCCGGATGGTAAGAAAGCCCAGCATCCTGCCGTCTGCCACGCTGGTGATGGTGATGTTCTCCTGCTGGCATTCCATGGTCTTGGCGGTGAGCAGGGTATCCAGCACCGGGTTTCCGGTCTTGTTCTCGGCCTCGTACTGGCGGATGTTCTGCTCTATGGCAGCAATGGCGGCGTTCTGCTTGGCCTGGTCCTGCTCCTCCCGGATGCGGGCAAGCTGGACTTTCAGTTCATGGTACCGCCGGTTGATGAGGTTGATGCCCTCCTTGCTGCGCTTGTACTGCTCGTACTGGCGGTGCAGTACCTCGTCCATGGCGGCAAGCTCGCTGTGCAAAGCGTTCTCCTGCAGCTGCTCGTGCTGCACAGATAAGATCAGCACGCCGGAAAAATCCACCAAGGTGCGGATGGAAAAAATGCTCATGTTGATCTCGCTGCCCGGCAGAAAGCCCAGATTGCTCACCGCAAAGGCGGTCAGCGCCAGCATGACCGCCGTCAGGGCGGCGCTGCCGCCGATCTGTAAGTGCCCGGCGGGCTGGGGACGGCGGTGCTGCAGATAGCACATGATGCCGAACAGCGCCCCATACACCAGCGCCAGCAGCAGCAAAGACAGGGGCTCCCATGGGCCGCGGGCGGGCCAGAGGGCGCAGTGCAGCTGCCACTCCACGCTGGCGGCAAGCTCTGCCAGAATAAACGCCCGGGCGCAGTGATACCCGGCTTCCAGCAGGGTGATGCTCCACACACCCCATAAATATAAGTAAGAAAACCCGATGGCCGTTACCATGCAGGGGATCCAGAGCCCGCCGGGCACATTGCCCGTCAGCCCCAGAAAGGCAGACAGCCCCGCCGCCCACAGCAGGGTGACACCCACGGTAACTGCCTTGGAAAAGCGGGGCATCAGTGCCGGGGTGACCAGCAATACCGCCAGACACTCGGCAAGGGCGGTGTACAGCCGGGGGATATCCGGCAGCGCGGTCATGAGCCTTCACCTCCGATGTAATCGGTCAGTGCAGCAAGAAAGGCCTTGCGCTTGGGGCGGCTGACCTGCAGCTCGCAGGGGCCCACCTGTACGGTGCTCTGCCGCAGCTCCCGCACCTGTGCCAGATTGACAAGATAGCCGCTGTTGCAGCGGGCAAAGGGGCAGTCTGCCAGCTTTTCCTCAAAGGCCTTGAGGGCGCCGGGGGCAGAAAAATCGCCCTCATCGGTATAAAAGTGCACCCGGTGCCCCTCGCTTTCCAAGTAATAGATGCTTGCGGTGTCCAGCCGGCGCAGTCCGCCCTCCACCGGCACAGTCAGGTAGTGCTTTGCCCGCTTTTCCAGCCGGGCAACCGCCTTGAGCAGCTGCTGCGAAAAGGCAAAGTAGGGCACCGGCTTCAGCACATAGTCCAGCGCTCCCACCGAGTAGCCCCGGATGGCATACTGCGCCATATTGGTGATGAAGATCAGGATGACGTCTGCATCCATCTGTCGGATGCGCTCTGCCGTGGTCATGCCGTCCAGATGCTTCATCTCCACATCCAGAAAAATAATGTCGTAGACCGCGCGGTAATCCTCCAGAATATCCACCCCGTCCGCAAAGACCGTCACTTCAAACTCTGTCCCGTACTGCCGGGTATACCGCCGGACATACTCCTGCAATACCCCCTGTACCTCCGCGTCGTCCTCTACGATCGCCACCCGGATCATGACCGCACCTCCCTTACCACACCTTTGTGGAACTGTTACGGCTCTATTATAGCGCAATCCCGTCCGGTTTGCCAAGGGGCACTCCGCAACAAAGGGCAGGGCAGCCCACAGCTGACCACCGTGGACGTCAACCCCTACCAGCTGGGCATGGAAGCCGCCAGCCAGACCATCAACCACATCGAGAACCCGAACCTTCTGGCCACAAAGATCATCGTGCCGCATAAGCTCATCCCCCGGGAGAGCTGCTGCCCGCCGGAGGAGCAGCGCTAGGAAGTGCTTTTTCAGCAATACAGTGTCCGCTTCCGGGAGCTGCCGCGCAGTGCTTGCTATCCTGCCCCCAGAGTAGACAGCGTAAAAAACGCTGCATCCTCCGGGGGTATTTTTATACCCAAAAAGCACAAAAGAATGCCCGCCCACCTGTGGAAAACCACGGTGGGCGGGCATTTTATGGTTTATCGTTTGCGCGCTGTAAAAGCGTTCAGAGGGCGGTGGGCTGGGGTACCAGCCGGAAGAGCATCACAGGCAGCGCGCTGTTTGCAAAATCCAGCGTATAGATGAGCTTTCCGCGCTCTGTTTCAAACGGCATCTCGGTCTGTGTGCCGTCCGGGGCAATGCGCACAAGCTTTTTGCCTTCCAGCAATCCGGCGGGCAGCGCGAGCCTTACCCGGCCGGTGGGCTGCGTCAGGCTGCCTGCGGTTTCAAAGGCCACACTCAGGTATTCCCCGTTCGTCCGTGCGGTCACATCCTCCGCAGAAAGACTGCCGCTGTTAGCCCACGCCGTTGCGGCTTCGATCATTTCCAGCTGCGCGGCGTTTTCTGCCTGCCCGCACACGGGGCAGAAGGTCAGCGCTTCGCCTTCCGCAGTGCGGAAAGTAAACTTCCGGCAATCCGTGCTGCCAGTGTGCGCGCAGCCCTGCCGCAGACAACTGGCGCTCTGAGAGCCGGTTCCGTTCGGGGACCATGCACCGAACTGGTGTCCCAGCTGATCGGTCGGGTCTGCGGTGTAGCTGTCTTTGCAGTGGGAGCAGGTAAAAACAGTATAGCCGTCTGTTTCACAGGTAGGGGCTACGGTAACAGCCTGATAATCATGGTTCAGTGCGGGCAGTTCCGCATAGGTGGTATAATCGCAGCGGGAACAGGTGTCGTAAGCGTTCCAGCCAATTTCCGTGCAGGTAGGGGCTTTTGCATCGTGATTCACCAGATCATGGTTCAGCGCGGGCTGCTCCGCATAGGTGGTATAGTCACAACGGGAGCAGGTTTCGTAAGCATCCCAGCCATTTTCCGTGCAGGTGGCGGCTTGCGCGTCATGCTGCACCAAATCATGGTTCAGTGCGGTCAGCTCTGTATAGGTGGTATAGTCACAACGGGAGCAGGTTTCGTAAGCGTTCCAGCCGATTTCCGTACAGGTGGGGGCTTTTGCATCGTGATTCACCAGAGCATGGTTCAGCGCGGGCTGCTCTGCATAGGTGGTATAGTCGCAGCGGGAACAGGTTTCGTAAGCGCTCCAGCCGGGTTTCGTACAGGTAGGAGCTTTTGCTGCGTGCTGCTCCAGAGCATGGTTCAGCGCGGGTATCTCTTTGCGGGTGGTATAATCGCAGCGGGAGCAGGTGTCGTAAGCATCCCAGCCCTTTTCCGTGCAGGTGGGGGCTTTTGCTTCGTGGTGCTCTAAATCATGTTTTAGCGCGGGGATTGCTCGAAAAGTGGTATAGTAGCAGCGGGGACAGGTGTCGAAAGCGTCCCAGCCGGGTTTCGTACAGGTGGGGGCTTGCGCATCATAATGCACCAGAGCATGATTATTTAGGTTTCTTTTGCCGTATTTCCCACCACACGCCTCACAGACCGCTTTGGTGGTGCAGGTTGCTGTGCCACCGGTACAGCTTGCGGTACCATTTAAGCCGCAGCGCAAGCAAATGATGCGGTGCGTGCCGTTGCCAAGGGAGGCGTTCGCCGGAGTTTTCCATTTGTGACCGAGAATGCCGTATTCCGCGCCGCATTTTTCACAGGTTTTGCCTGTGGTGCAGGTGGGCGTTTCGGTGCCGCCGGTATGGTCCGAAAGATCTCCATAAACAATGCTGTTCTTCCTGCCGCAGACTGAGCATTTTATATGGATCCTATGCTTGGTTGAATCAACTTTTGTATATCCGAGGATCTCATAGTTTCTTTGTTGCATACAGACGAAGCAGTACGTATAGATAGAATCTGCCGCTTTAACGTTTAACACGATCCCCGGTATCAGGCACACCATTGCCAGCACCGTCAAACACCGGATCAGCCATTTTTTCATGTTGCTCCCTCCTTATCATCAAACCTTGTTATCCTTTCAGATCAAACTGCACGGACAGCGATGCAAGCACGGCATCTACCACCTTCCGCGCCTGGGCAAGCATATCGATCTCCGCCACAAAAGCGATGACCTGCTCGCGCTCCTGCGCGGGGACCTGTAGCGCACTCAGGCTCATGCTCAGAAACCGCCGTATTTTGCGCTCCAGCGTAAAGTAGGGGTCGCACCGCCGTGCCATGTAGCCGCGCATCATGCCAGCCGTGCCCAGCTCCATCTCGTAGAAATCGCACTCGGCACACCCGGGCAGATACGCGCTGAACGCCGCCTGCAGTTCGGTCGTGGTGCTGCGGTGGATGATCTCTGCCGTGGCGGGGAAGGTGTACGCTTCCACATAGATATCCCGCAGATTCTCGCTCAGCTCGGTCACCGCCAGCTGCAAAGCCGTCTCCACCGCGTAGAGGTACACCGGCGAGGGGGCGTTTGCCGCCAGCGGCCTTACCGCGCCGAACTGCCTGCTGAACATCATGCCGATCAGCTCGGTCAGCACACCGTCCTTGGTGCGGAAAATATTCTGGAACGACCCGGCAGAAACATCTGCTTCCTTTAAAATTTCTGCAACCTTGGTGTTCGTGTAGCCTTTTTCCAGAAAAAGCCGGACACAGGCGGTCAATATCCGCCGTTTTGCTTCTTTGCTGTCGTATCTGCGCGCCATTGGGAATCATCCTTTTCTATGATTGGTTTCTGACCCAATTATATATTGATTTGAGAATTGCGTCAAGTAAACTTTTAAGGGCGTATTTTGGGCAGTTTGACGAGGGAGAGCTTTCTGCGGGTGCGCATCCGGGCAAAACAAAGCGCAATGGACATTGCTGTTATCCGCTGCCGCAGCCAGACAGTTCGCGGCAGCAAAAAAGAGGCCACCGATCGGGGTGACCTCTTTTCAGCGTATTTTCAGCGTAAATCCCGCAGCAGGCGAACCCACCATCTCCATGACGGCTCTTTTGGAGTTGCTCTTTGCGTAAGATAGCAAGATAAATCTTATTTCTGACAGAAAGAGCCGAACCCGTGCAACGAGTCCGGCCCTTTCTGTGCTTTGGTTGGATCTTAAGCAAAGTTATGGTAAATGAAGAAGTTGGCTTTGGGAGTTTACAGCAGGCTCAGTGCTTCCTCGTCTGCCACAAGGATGCAGTCCGGATGCAGCTGCAGGATGCTGCCGGGGCAGGCAGGGGTCACAGGGCCGGTCACTGCGTCCTTGACGGCCTGTGCCTTGGCTTTACCGTTGGCTACCACCAGCACCTTGCGTGCCTGCATGATGGTCTTGATGCCCATGGTGTATGCCTGTTTGGGGACAAGGGCCTCGTTGCCGTCAAAGAAGCGCTTGTTGGCTTCGATGGTAGTGGGCGCAAGGTCGATGCAGTGGGTCTCCAGCTCAAAGGCTTCGCCCGGCTCATTGAAGCCGATATGACCATTGGGGCCGATGCCCAGCAGCTGCAGGTCGATGCCGCCCAGCTTGTGGATGATACCATTGTAGCGGGCACACTCGGCGGCGGTGTCCAGATTGGTGCCGTCCGGCAGGTTGGTCTTGGCCAGGTCGATATTCACCTTGCTGAACAGGTTCTCATTCATGAAATACCAGTAGCTCTGGGGATGCTCCTTGGGCAGGCCGCGGTATTCGTCCAGATTGACAGTAGTGACCTCGGAGAAATCCAAATCGCCTTTGTTGTACCAGTCCACCAGTTGGGCATAAGTGCCCACCGGGGTGCCGCCGGTGGCAAGACCCAGTACACAGTCCGGCTTCATGATGACCTGTGCGGAGATGATGTTGGCCGCTTTGCGGGACATATCCTGATAATCTTTTGCGCGGATGATCTTCATAATAACGCTCCTTTTATAGTACTGTTACGCCTGCGTTCCGGCAGGCCTGTAAAAATTCTACGGGCAGCTTTCCGTCCGAGATCACAATATCAATATCGGACAGCTCGCAGATGTGGAATGTGCTTTTCAGTCCGATCTTGGAGGAATCCAGCAGCACAGCTTTCTGCTCACAGCGGCGGAGCACGGTCTGCTTGAGCCGTGCTTCATCCTCTACGCCGCAGGTAAAACCGGTTTCCGGGCTGTAACTGGTCACGCCCAGCAGCAGCAGATCAAAGTTGATGCCCTCCATCGTCTGGATGCTCTGTGCACCGCAGACGCTCAGGCTGAACCGGTTCAGGCTGCCGCCCGGCAGGGACACATGGGGCTTTTCCAGCTTTGCCAGCTCCATGGCGCAGCTCAGGCCGCTGGTGTAGATGAGCATGGGCTGATCCGGGATGCACCGGGCCACTGCTGTGGCGGTGCTGCCGGAATCCAGAAACAGAGTGGTGTTGGGGCGCAGCAGAGCAGTGGCTTTTTCGGCAATGATCTGCTTTGCTTCGGCATTGCGGGCGGAACGGCGGCTCAGCAGGTCGTCTGTGCCTACCACCTGCTCCACCGACTTGACACCGCCATGCACCCGCACCACACGGCGGGCTTCATCCAGTGCTTTCAGGTCGGTGCGCAGGGTCATTTCCGAAACGGAAGGGAAAGCTTCCTTGAGCTGGGCAAAGCTAATGCTGCCTTTGCGGTTCACCAGCTCCACGATTTGATTGCGGCGTTGTTCCATGGGGGATTCCTCCTGTCTGCGTTTGTCCTGTCCCATGGCACGTTCCGCTTAGTCCTCCGGGTTGAAGTTTGCCAGCAGATATTCCTCTGCTTCCGGGCACCACAGGCCGTTGTGGGCATCCACGATGTCAGCCAGTGCGGTATAGCGGGGGTCGTTGTCCTGTTCGCCCTTGGCACGCAGATCGGTCAGGGCGATGAGGGGCATGGTCAGGTGGGTGTAGATCAGCTTTTTGCCGCCGGGGATCTTGGGCAGGTTGAGGGTGGTCTCGGCAGCGGCGTTCAGACCGCCGATGTGGGTGACCATCACAGCCGGATCGATGCGCTTAGCGGCGGTCAGTTCCAGCGACTCGATCATGTCGGCGGTATTACCGCCGGTGGTGCCCATGACATGGGTAGAATTGTAGTGCACATCGTAGAAGTTCATCTTGGCGCTGAACTGCTTGTCGGTGGGGCCTGCAAAGAAGTTCAGGCAGCCGTCACGACCCAGCACAGCACTGGACAGTTCCACCACCGGCGCGATGGGGGCGTAGCAGAACACATCATCAAAGCCGGTACCGCCGGTCAGTTCCCGCAGCTCGGCAACGGGGTCTGCCATGTTGGCGGTGTTGACGAAGTACAGGTCGATGCCGTCCTTCTCCTTGACCTCCTTCGGGGGGAAGAGGGACTCCGCACGGGCCAGACGATCCTCGTTGATATCGGTGACCACCACCATGCCGGGGCGCACATCACGGTGCAGTGCGTAGGTCAGAGCACCCAGACCCATGGGGCCTGCACCGGCCAGAATCGCCAGCTTGCCACCCTTCTTGATGCCCATATCGTGATGGTACACACCCATCTTGGTGTGGTAGGCGGCGTTGAAAGCACCGATGGAGCAGCTCATAGGCTCGGCCAGAGAAGCCTCGTAGTAAGCACGGCCCTTGTACTCCAGCAGGCAGCCCAGTTCCATGACCTCGGCAGGGATGATGCAGTAGGTGGCGTCGCCGCCGAAGAACTCGTAGGAGTAGCCGGGGCTCCACATGGTGCCCTTGTAGTTCAGGGCGGGCTGCAGGGTGAACTTCATGCCGGGCTTGAACTTGTCCTGATGCGCCTTGCCCACCTTGACGATATCACCGGCGAACTCGTGACCCATGATGGCGGGGTGCTCGGCTACATCCGGATGCACACGCTTGTGCGCAGTGCCTCCATCAGCCGGGGCGTTTCGATCAGCTGCCCGCTGACATTCTGCATGACCTCCACCGGGACGCCGTTCCCGTCGTCCGGAGCCAGCAGCACCAGTGCCCCCAGCACGATGCGCCCCGGCTCATAGACCGGCGGCTGTGCCTGCAGATAGCCCAAGCAGCAGTCCTTTACCGCACTTGTCCTGCAATGGAGCAGCAGGGCATACAGGGATTTGATGTAGGTATCGCCCAACGTTTCACGGCGGCGAAGCTGCTGCTCCACCAGCCGGGCGTCCGCTTCCTGCGGGCAGAACAGCTGCGCCGCTGCATGGATGAGGGCAGCGCGGCTGCCGGGAACCTTGACGGGCTGGATGGTCAGATGTTCCAGCAGCCCGGTCATGGACCGGGTCAGGCGCGCATAATACTGCAACTTAGAGCCTGCGTGCTGTGCATCCTGCACAGGCTGCACCGCCGGTTCCGGTTCTGCGCGGTTCTGGCTGTACCGCGTGATAGCGTCCTTCAGCACGGCACGATCCGGTTCCAGCAGGGAAGGGCTGATGCACACCGCCGGGTAATCCAGTTCCAGCGGCACGGTGGAGATAATGAAGTCGATTTTTCTCCGACGCAGGTCGGCGGCGTTCAGCTCCCGCACCGAGCAGCACCCCTCCACCTGCAAAGAGGGAAACTCGTTTCCCAGCCGGGAAGCCAGAAAGCGGCTGGAGCCCATGCCCAGCGGACAGGCCACTACCACCCGCAGCCGCAGCCGGAACATGGCATTCTGTTCCAGCACTGCGCCAAAGTGCATAGCAAGGTAGGCCGCTTCATCGTCTGAAATGGCGGGCAGGACGAATTGCTGCTGCACCGCATCACAGGCGGCGCGGGTGGCTTTCCACAGGCCGGGGTAGGCGGTGCGGATGGTGTCCAGCTGGGGGTTTTCGGTACGAATGTTCTGCTCCACCCGCAGCAGCATGGGGCGCAGGTGGCAGTACAGGTCATCCCGCAGAGAGGTGTAACCGGAAAGGTCTGTGTGCAGCGCCTTTTCCATTTCCCGGATAAGGGCGGCTTCCAGATTCCGCAACTCCATCTCCTGTGCGCTACCCCAAGGATCCTCCGCACCCAGATAAGCAGCGAGATACAGTTCCAGATACTGCGCTTCCTCAGGCGGCAGGGTCAGCCCGAAGGCGCGGTTCAGCGCCGCCACCAGCCGGGCAGCATGATTGCCCGCCGGGCGCAGCCCTCTGGGGGCGCTGCCCTTGTCGCCGCCCTGCCGCAGCTGCTGAATGGTCAGGGTGCAATGGATCGCCAGCGCCAGAAAACCTGCATCCGGCAGATGGAGCTGCTCTTCCTGTTCAAACTGCTGCAAAACCGCCCAGACCTTTTCGGCCGTTTTTGTATCCAGCAGGGTCGAGAAGATCTCGTTTTCCGGCATCCGTCCGCAGAGCACCTCTGCCAGTTCCTTTTCCGGCATACTGCTGCGCAGCAGGGCAGACACCACCCTCCGGTAGGAAGAAGCATCCCCCTGCAGCCAGACCCCCACGCCGGGGCGGCGGAACATCTCCACCCGGTAGGGGTGTAGCTTGGTCTCAAGTTCATCCAAGTCCGCAGACAGCGTGCTTTCCGAAACGCCAAGCGCCCGTGCCAGTACCGCTGTTTTGCAGGGCTCCTGCTCGCTGAGCAGCCTTGTCAAAAGCTGCTGCCGCCGCTCTGCGCGGGAAAGTTCTTTCCTGTCGCCGCTGTTCAGCTGGGTGCGCAGTGCGTCTCGCCGCTCCGGCGCTTCATCCAGCAGCAGACCCTTGCCGGGATTCCGCACAAAATGCGCCCCGGCAGCCTGCATCCACTGCTCCACAGCGGGCAGCTCCCGCAGCACGGTGCGGCGGCTGACCCCGATGCTTTCAGCCAGCGCCGCCGCCGTCACCCAGCCCTGCGGAAGGCTGAGCAGCTGCTCGATCAGCTTCCGTGCATTTGCCGACAGTTCCTTACGATACACCGCACCCATGTTGCTTCTCTCCTTTTCCCAAAAGTTACCCATTGCTTCTATTGTAACATAGTGCCACCCCGTCTGCCAGCCCCCAACGCAGAAAAGAAGTTGTGTGTTTTTTGTCACCATTGCCCGGTGACAAAAGCTTCCTTGTTCCCGTCTTGTATCCCGGCGCATCAGCAAATATGCACAAATCACCCGCGCATCCATTGGAAATGTTGCCGTATCAGCCCACTGGTGTCACCATCCTCCGGTGACAACCCCACCGCTTGTCACCATTGAAATCCGGCGCAGTATCGGCTAGAATAGTGCCAGAACGAAACGAAAGCTCCTCCGAACAACCGTCCGCAGGCCGCAGCTCCCATGCCACAGGAGCTGCACCGCCTGCCTTTCAAGTGAAAAAGGAGAGCTACAAATGAAAAACGCTGTTTCCCGCTTTGGCAAGTTCCTCAGCGGCATGGTCATGCCGAATATCGGCGCATTCATCGCGTGGGGCTTCCTCACTGCTCTGTTCATTGAAGCGGGCTGGTTCCCCAACGAAAAGCTGGCCAGCATGGTCTCCCCGATGCTGACCTACCTGCTGCCCATCCTCATTGCAGGGCAGGGCGGCAAGATGATTGCAGGCGACCGCGGCCGTGTCATCGCCGCCATCGCCGTGGTGGGCTGCATCTGCGGCTCGGACTACACCATGCTGATGGGCGCCATGGTCATGGGCCCTCTGGCCGGCTGGGTCATCAAGCAGTTCGACAAGAAGGTGGAAGGCCATATCCCCGCCGGTTTCGAGATGCTGATCAACAACTTCTCCATCGGCATTCTGGGTATGTTGCTGGCCATCCTCGGCTACTACGTCATCGGCCCGTTCATGACTGCCATCCTCACCGTGCTGACCGCCGGTGTGGACTTCCTTGTGGCGCACAGCCTGCTGCCGCTGGTGTCCATCTTTATTGAGCCTGCCAAGGTATTGTTCCTGAACAACGCTATCAACCACGGCATCTTCAGCCCCATCGGTGCAAGTCAGGCTGCTGAGACCGGCCGCTCCATCATGTATATGCTGGAAGCCAACCCCGGTCCCGGTCTTGGTGTCCTGCTGGCCTACTGCTTCTTCTGCAAGGACGACACCACCCGCCAGTCCGCTCCCGGTGCTGTGATCATCCACCTGCTGGGCGGCATCCACGAGATCTACTTCCCCTACATCCTGATGAACCCCTGTCTCTTATACACATCTGACGCTGCCGACGAA
>ERZ1026958.809-NODE-809-length-11604-cov-6.422028_pt1 | contig 11604 bp, 10 predicted proteins | sample MGYA00519567_ERZ1026958 | MGnify/ENA primary metagenome ERZ1026958 (study PRJEB26926, sample SAMN06164518) | human gut metagenome | biome: ENVO:00009003; feature: ENVO:2100002; material: ENVO:00002003 | host: Homo sapiens | place: USA | collected 2012 ...
AAGAGACAGTGCCGGTGGAGTGGTTGGTCAGGTAGCGCACCGGGTCCAGCGCCTCCTGCGTAGGGCCGGCGGTCACCGCAACGCGTACCCCTGCCAGATCCTTCGGGCGGACGATGGTGTGCAGAATGTGCTCGATCAGTACCTCCTCCTTGGGCAGGCGTCCGCTGCCCACGTCCTTGCAGGCCAACACGCCGCTTTCGGAGGGGATAACGGTAAAGCCGTACCGCTCCAGCGTGGCAAGGTTATCCTGCGTGATGGGGTTTTCCAGCATGCCGGTGTTCATGGCAGGGGCTACCAGCTTCGGGCACTTGGCGGCCAGCACCACGGTGGTAAGCATATCGTCCGCAATGCCGTGCGCCATTTTGGCAATGACGTTTGCGGTGGCGGGGGCGACTAAGATCACATCCGCTTTTTTTGCCAGCGAGATGTGGGTGACCTCAAACTTGAAATCCCGGTCAAAGGTGTCCACCATGCACTTGTGGCCGGTCAGGGTCTCAAAGGTGAGAGGGGTGATGAACTGGGTGGCGTTTTTGGTCATGATGACCTCCACATCCGCACCCAGCTTGCGCAGTGCACTGGCCACATTGGCCATCTTATAGGCGGCAATGCCGCCGCTCACGCCCAGCAGGACGCACTTGCCGTTCAGATCCATGGTTCGTTTACCTCCCGGAAAAACAGTTCTTTTCCACATATCTTACCTTAGTATAATGCAAAACTTCCACCAGCACAACAAAATCTTTGCCGGGGACTTGTATCCGGAGCAAAAATGCGGTAAAATACGCTTGACAAAGAGCAAACCGGTTCTTTTCTTTTATTTTGAAAAGGAAAACAGAATTATGATCTTAGCCATTGATATAGGCAACACCACCGTCGCCCTTGGGGGCATCCGGGACGGACGTGTATGCTTTGTGGCGCGCATGGACACGGTGCGCACCCGCACGGCTGCGGAATATCGTGCCGAAATGGATAAAATATTTGCGCACCGCCGCCATCCGGAGCGTCCCATGCGCTTTGAAGGTGCAGTGCTTACCAGCGTAGTGCCCCAGATCACCGGGGCACTGGCCGAGTGCGCCCGCCACTACACCGGCAAAAAGCCGGTCATCGTTTCGCCCGACATCCGCACCGGCCTCACGATGGGGGTGCCTGACCCCCACGCCGTCGGCAAAGACCGCCTTGTGGATGCGGCCTACGCGGCGGCGAACTTCCCCCTGCCGGTGGTCACGGTAGACCTCGGCACCGCCACCACGTTCAACGTGGTAGATGAGAATAAGGTCTTCCGGGGCGGCGTCATCTGCCCCGGACTTTCCACCGGTCTGCGGGCGCTGGGGGAGCGGTGCGCCCAGCTGCCGCAGGTACATCTTTCTTCGCCCAAAAGCGCGATCGGCGTCGATACCGAGAAGTGTATGCTCTCCGGCTCTGTGCTGGGGACGGCTGTCCTGCTGGACGGCATCACTCAGCGCATCGAGGAAGAACTGGGCCGTCCGGCCACGCTGGTGGTCACAGGCGGTCTGGCAAAGTATGTCATCCCGCTCTGCCGTCACCCGCTCACCTATGACCCCGAGCTGCTGCTGAAGGGGCTGGCTCTCCTTTACCAGCTCAATGCGCCGCAGCATGAGCGTCACCACGAGCCGCGCAGCGACGGTGAGCGCCGCCGTCCCCGCCCGGCAGGCAGACGCCCTTACAACAACGGCAGCAGCTCCCGCCGCCGCAATAACCGCCGTCCCCGCCGGGACGATGAGGCCAAAGCGGGCTGAGCCCTGAAAGGAGAGACCTTATGATGAAATTAGGCATTCTCGGCGCAGGCATGATCGTCCGGGAGTTCCTGCCCTGGCTCACTGGGCCGGAAAGCCCCTTCAAGGTCGAGGCTCTTTGCAGCACGGAGCGGAGCGCCGGTGCAGCACAGGCCCTCTGCGACCAGTATGGTGTGCCGCGCCACACCACCAGCTACGACGAACTGCTGAGCTGGGTGGACGTTGTGTATATCGCCGTACCGAATATCCTGCACGTAAAATATACCCGTGCCGCTCTGGAAGCGGGCCGCCACGTCATCGTCGAAAAGCCGATGGCCCCCACGGCGGCGCTGGCCGAAGAGCTGGCCGAGCTGGCCCGGAGCAAAAAGCTCTTCCTCTTCGAGGCTGTCACCACGCAGTATCAGGACAACTACGCCAAGATCCGTGAGGTGCTGCCCAAGGTAGGCGCCGTCACGATGGTGCAGTGTAATTTCAGCCAGTATTCCAGCCGGTATCATGATTTCTGCGCCGGCAAGGTCTGGCCGTCCTTTGACCCGGCCTGCGCCGGCGGCGCGCTGATGGACCTGGGCGTCTACAATGTCAGCTATGTGGTGGGCCTCTTCGGTTCGCCCAACAAGGTCCACTATGCGGCCAATGTCACCCGGGGCATCGACACCAGCGGCGTGCTGACGATGGAGTATCGCAGCTTCAAGGCCGTGAGCATCAATGCCAAGGACAGCAGTTCCCCGGCCCGGTACATCATTCAGGGTACCAAGGGGTATCTGCTCCAGAAATCCACCGCCAACTTCTGCGGCGGCGTCACCTTCCACCCCTATAAGGGCAAGGAAGAACACTTCAACCTCAGCGCAGGCCGTCCCCGGCAGGCGGCGGAGTTCCACGCCTTTGCCCGCGCCATCGAGAGCGAGGATATGGAGCTTTGCAGCCGGATGCTGGACACCTCGGTAGCCGTCAGCCGTGTGCTGGAAACGGCCCGCCGCGATGCGGGCATCCGCTTCACTACTGATTTATAATGCTATCCCCGGGAGTTCCCTGACAAAACATCCCGTATATTTCAGACTGTATTCTACAAAAGACCCCGTGTATTTCACGGGCAGGTTTGCGCCGTATCCGACAATTTAGGGCGGAACGGCAGCAAGGAGGAAAACTGAATTATGAAAAAGAATGACATTCGCACCCTCACCCGGCTGGCACTGCTGGTCGCCATTGAGCTGGTCATGAAGGCCGTCGGCCTGGGCAGTGTCCCTGTAGGCCCGCTTTACATGAGCTTTTTGACCCTGCCGATCGCCGTGGGTGCCATCACCATGGGTCCCGCCGCAGGCGCTATCCTCGGCGGCGTGTTCGGCGCCGTGAGCTTCTATGATGCCGTCACCGGCGCTTCCGCCATGACTGGTGCGCTGTTCCAGGTCAGCCCCGTCAACACCTTCATCCTCTGTGTGGGTATGCGTGTGCTGATGGGCCTGTGTACCGGCCTTATCTTCAACGCTGTCAAGAATTTCGATAAGCCCGGCACCTGGAGCTACATCGTCAGCGCCATGTGCGCCCCGGCCCTCAACACCCTGTTCTTCATGGGCTACATCGTGCTGGCCTTCTACGGCTGCGATTACGTCCAGAACCTCGTGTCCGTCAAGGGCGCAGCCAACCCCCTGATGTTCGTCGTCCTGCTGGTCGGCGTGCAGGGCGTGGCCGAGTTCCTTGTCTCCGGCATCCTGGGCGGCATCGTCGCCCGCGCTGTCCACAAGTTTTTGAAGTAACAGGCGGTGTTGGTCAGGGACATCCGCTGATAAACCTCTCCGTCACGGCTGACGCCGTGCCACCGCCCCTATCGAGGGGCTGCAAGGAAAGATCATATAATAGGCCCCTCCCCCGGCAAAAATGCTGAGGGAGGGGCTTTTGTGTTGATTTTAGCCTACTGGTGCGGTATACTTATCATACTTTATTCAAAAGAAGGAGGCGGCGGAAAATGCCCATCGGCCCCAGCAGACCCCTGAATTTAGCAAAGCCGGAGTCCATCGACATCCGGCAGGCCGCGCGGTATTTCGGCGCGCGGGGCGAGGCTGACAGCGCTACCCTCACCCTTCTGGAAAAGTGCGCTGCGCCCCTTCTCGCCGCCGCCACGCCCCGGGCCGTCTGGCTCGAGGCCGACGTGAAGAGCCTCACGCAGGCCGGTATTTTGAAGGGGGAGGACATCTTCCGGCATCTGGAAGGGTGCAGTGAGGCCGTGCTTCTGGCCGTGACAGTCGGCCCCGGCGTGGACGGACAGATACGCCGGGCCGGTGTGGGCGACATCGCCGCCGGTGTGGCGTCGGACGCCATCGGCTCTGTGCTGGTCGAACAGGCTGCGGACGCCGCCGAGGCCGAGCTGCGGCAGTGGGCCGCAGAGCAGGACAAGTACCTCACGGGCCGTTTCTCGCCGGGCTACGGCGACTGGCCCATCGGGGTGCAGCCGCTGGTGGCGGCGGCACTGGACACCGCTCGCCGGGCCGGGCTCTGCGTGACCGAAAATGACCTGATGACGCCCCGCAAGAGCGTGACCGCTCTGCTGGGCCTGAGCGACCATCCGGTGAAAGGACGCCTTGCCGGGTGCGGACACTGCGTGCTGAACACGCGGTGCGAATATAGAAAGAGGGGCAAGACCTGTGCAAGCGAATGAACTGTTTACCCAGCCGAATACCATCCTCCTCGACGGCGGCATGGGTACCATGCTGCAGGCGGCGGGCCTGAAACTGGGCGCACGGCCTGAGGAACTGAACATCACCGACCCACAGCTCATCGAGAGCATCCACAGCCGGTACGCCGCCGCAGGCAGCCGCATCATCAATGCCAACACCTTCGGTGCGTCGGCCCATAAGCTGGCGGGCAGCGAATACACGCTGGAAGAGATCATTGCGGCGGGCATTGCCAACTGCAAGCGGGCCTGCGCCCCCTACGGCGCACTGGCCGCGCTGGACGTCGGCCCGCTGGGCGAACTGCTGGAGCCCAACGGCACGCTGGCCTTTGAAGACGCCGTGGCCGAGTATGGCCGCATCGTCCGGGCAGGTGTCGCCGCCGGGGCCGATCTCGTCTTCTTTGAGACCTTCACCGACCTGTACGAGCTGAAAGCTGCCCTGCTGGCCGCGAAAGAGAACTGTGACCTGCCCATCCTCGCCAGCATGAGCTTTGAGGCAGGCGGGCGCACCTTCACCGGCTGCACCGTCGAGAGCTTCGCCGTCACGGCCCGGGGCCTCGGGGCCAACGCCGTGGGCATCAACTGCTCCCTCGGCCCGAAAGAAATTTTCCCCATGGCAAAGCGGCTGGCCGAGGCTCTGCCCGGCGATTTCCCGGTCTTTGTCAAGCCGAATGCGGGCCTGCCCCGCGCCGACGGCAGCGGCTACGACATCACGCCCCAGCTCTTTGCCATGGAGATGAAGCCCTACCGCGATTTGAAGCTCTTTGCGGCGGGCGGCTGCTGCGGCACCACCCCCGATTTCATCAAGCTGCTGAACGGTGTCTTCGCCGACTGCAAGCCGGGCCGCCCCGCCCACGCCATGCCCTCGGTGCTCTGCTCGCCGATGGACTTCGTCACCGTGGACGGCATCACCGTGGTGGGCGAGCGCATCAACCCCACCGGCAAAAAGCGGTTCCAGCAGGCCCTGCGCGAGGGCGACATGAACTACATCCTCGAGCAGGCCGTCAGCCAGTCTGAGGCCGGAGCGCAGGTGCTGGACGTCAACGTGGGCGCGCCCGGCGTGGACGAGCCCGCCGTCATGGAGCAGGTGGTGAAGGCTCTGCAGAGTGTCGTCAGCCTGCCCTTGCAGCTGGATTCCTCCCACGCAGACGCCCTCGAGCGGGGTCTGCGGGTCTACAACGGCAAGCCCATCGTCAACTCGGTGAACGGCGAGACCGAAGTGCTGGAGCGTGTCCTGCCCCTCTGCAAAAAGTACGGCGCGGCCGTCGTCGGCCTTGCCATCGACGAGCGGGGCATCCAGCCCAGCGCCGACGCCCGGTTTGAGATCGCAAAGCGGGTGGTGGACGCGGCGCTGGCCCACGGCATCCCCCGGGAAGATATTTATATCGACTGCCTGACCCTCACCGCCAGCGCCCAGCAGCAGGACGTTCTGGCCACCGTGGAGGCGCTGGCCCGCTGCAAGAAGGAGCTGGGCGTCCGCACCATCCTCGGCGTGTCCAACATCAGCTTTGGCCTGCCCTGCCGCCCCTACCTGAACACCACTTTCCTCACCATGGCCATGTACGCGGGCCTCGACCTCGCCATCATGAATCCTTCCAGCGAAGAGATGATGGCGGCGGTCTACTCTTACAACGTCCTCACCAACCGTGATAAGCAGAGCATGGCCTACATCGCCCGCTATGCCGATAAAGTCCCTGCCAGCGCCGCGCTGAAGCAGGCCCGGACGGCCCAGGCGTCTCAGACGTCAAACACCCCGGCGGAGGCGGATGCAGCTCACAGCGGCCCTTTTGCCGCGCTGATGCAGGCGGTGGAAAAGGGCCTCAAGGGTGAAGCCGCCGCCCGCACCCACACCCTGCTGGACGAAAACGAGCCCCTGACGCTGGTGGACGAGGCCCTCATCCCGGCGCTGGACGTCGTGGGTGAAAAGTACGAGAAGGGCAAGCTCTTCCTGCCCCAGCTGTTACAGGCCGCCAGCGCCGCACAGGCCGCCTTTGAAGAGATAAAGACTGCCATCGCCAAGCGGGGCGGGGCCGGGGCCAGCAAGGGCCGCATCGTCCTCGCGACCGTCAAGGGCGATGTCCACGACATCGGCAAGAACATCGTCCGCGTCATCCTCGAGAACTACGGCTTCGAGGTCATCGACCTTGGCCGCGATGTGCCGGTGGAGACGGTAGTGGACACTGTCCGGGAGAAGGATGTCCACCTCGTGGGGCTCTCGGCCCTGATGACCACCACCCTCAAGAGCATGGAAGAGACCATCGCGGCCCTCCATGCGGCAAAGCTCGACTGCAAGGTGATGGTGGGCGGCGCTGTCCTGACGCCCGAGTACGCCGAGAAGATCGGCGCGGACTGGTACGCCAAGGATGCCAAGCAGAGCGCCGATATTGCCAAGAAATTCTTCGGCGAGTCATAAAAACAGAGCAAGAGCCGGTGCATCTGCACCGGCTCTTTTGGCGTTTACTTATGATCTACCAGCGCCATGATGCGCTCCGGCAGGGCGGAGAGGCAGGCCGGGGCGTTGGGTTCGGCCACGGAGAGGGTCGTCTTGCTCACTTTCCACCACAGACGAGTGGTGCCGTCTGGCAGCTGGAAGATGAGGTTCCAGTCGAAGGGGTTCTCGCTGGCCGAGAGAAGCTCTACCGGCAGGGCATTCTCTGCGCCCGGGGCGCAGGGGGCGAAGTCGTGGGCGCGGATGCCCACGGCGGTGCAGCCCTCCGGCACCTCAGCGGCGAGGTGCAGCAGACACTCACAGCCTGCGAGGCGGACGCTGTGGGCGTCCACCCGGGTGCAGGGCAGGATGTTCTTGCAGCCGGTCAGCCGGGCCGCAGCGGTGCTGCGGGGGTCGGCAAAGACCTCTTTCGTGGGGCCGGTGCGGAGCACCTGCCCGCCGTCCATGACGATCATGTCCCGGCACAGGCGGTAAGCCTCGTCCCGGTTGTGGGTGACAAGCAGGGCTGTGCCAGCGAAACCCGCCAGCAGGCTGCCTACTTCGCCCTCCACCTCCTCGCGGAGGTAGCTGTCCAGTGCGCTGAACGGCTCATCCAGCATCAAAATCTTCGGCTTGCCCACCAGAATACGGGCCAGCGCGGTGCGCTGCTGCTGTCCGCCGGAAAGCTCTGCCGGGCGGCGGCTGGCCAGTTCTTCCAGCCGCAAGGCCCGCAGCATCCCGGCGCAGCGGGCCTTGCGGGCGGCTTTGTCCCTTTCGGCTTTCAGGCCGCAGAGGATGTTCTGCTCCACGGTCATATTCGGGAAGAGGGCGTAGTTCTGGAAGAGCAGGCCCACGCCCCGCTGCTGGGGCGGCAGGTCGATGTGCTGCTCGCTGTCGAACAGCACCCGCCCGTCCAGCACGATGCGGCCCTTGTCGGGCTTCACGATGCCCGCGATGCAGCGCAGTGTCATGCTTTTGCCGCAGCCCGACGCGCCCAGAATGGCCGTGGCAGTGTTCCCGGCGGTGAAGTCGGAGCGGAGGGTGAAGCCGTTCAGCTTTTTCTCGATATGTACTTCCAGGCTCATGCGCGGCCACCTGCTTTCTGCTTTTTCTCCAGGAGGTTCACAGCCAGCAGCACCACAGCAGAGATGACGATGTCCACCAGCACCCACCGCATGGCACCGGCCTCATCGTTGGTGCGCCAGAGCTGGTATACCGTGGTGGCGATGGTGGCCGTCTTGCCCGGGGTGTAGCCCGCGATCATGCTGGTAGCACCGTACTCGCCCAAGGCCCGGGCAAAGGCCAGCACCGTACCGGCCAGAATGCCCTGTCGGCAGCAGGGCATCCGCACCCGCCAGAATATCCACGCATTGGACTGTCCCAGAGTCTGGGCCGACCAGGCCAGCGTCTCGTCAAAGCTCTCGAAGGCACCCCGGGCGGTGCGGTACATCAGCGGGAAGGCCACTACGATAGACGCAAAGATGGCGCTGTACCAGTTCATGACCAGCTTGACGCCGAAATGCTCCATGAAGAAGATGCCCAGCGGCCGCTTTGCGCCGAAGAGCAGCAGCAGAAAATAGCCCACCACCGTGGGCGGCAGCACCATGGGCAGGGTGAGCACCACGTCCAGCACGCCCTTGACGGTGCGGGGCAGCTTTGCGATATAATAAGCGGCAAAAATGCCGAGGAAGAACACTGCTGCGCAGCTGATGAGCGCGATGCGCAGGCTGTTCCATAAGGGATACCAATCCATGATTTTAACCTTTTACATCGCCGTGAAGCCCACGCCCTCGAACACGGTGGCGGCACGGTCAGTCTGCAGATAGGCCAGGAACTCCCTGGCGGCCTCGGCGTTGGGAGCAGCCTTCAGCACAGCGGCGGGGTAGATGACCTGACCGCACATCTCGGCGGTGGCCTCGTCCACGGGGGTCAGACCGGCGCTGTAAGCGTCGGTGCAGTAGACGACACCGGCGTCCACACTACCCTCGCTGATCTGGGTGGTGACTTCCTTGACGTTGGAGCCGTAGGTGATGACACCGGCAGCAGCCAGAGCCTCTTCGTCGAGGTCATAGTAGGCCAGGATCTTCTGGGTGTACTGGCCCACAGGCACATCGCTGTTGCCCATGCAGAACAGGATGTCCTGAGCCTTCAGGTGCTCGGCCAGAGCATCAAAGCTGTCGATGCCCTTGTCGCTGCCCTCGGGCACACAGAGGACGACCTTGTTTTCCAGCAGGTCCACGCGGGTGGAGGGGTCCACGAAGTCCAGACCGTCGGTGTTTACGTCGGCAGAAGCGGTGATGTCCAGCTGGTTCATCTGTTTCTGACCGGCGGAGAGGAAGAGGTCGCAGTCAGCGCCCTCCTGGATCTGGGTCTTGAGAGTACCGGAGGAATCAAAGTTGAAGCGGAAGGTGACGCCCGGGTTCTCGGCAGAGTAGTCTTGGGCGATGGCGTTCAGGGTCTCGGTCAGGGAGGCAGCGGCGAAGACAATGAGCTCGACGCTCTCGCCGGCAGCCTCGGAAGCAGCTGCGGAAGAGGCAGTGCTGGAAACCGCGCCGCCGCAGGCGGTCAGGGCAGCAGCAGCGCCGACTGCGCCGACCACGGACAGAAAGCTGCGGCGGGAAATGAAATCGGTTTTCATGAATTTTCTCCTTCTATAGTGGCTAAAATTCCCTCATATATGTTCACGTCCCGAAACCGGAGCGGGACAACAATGTTACTTGCGGGCGCACTCGCCGTCCAGACCGGCGGCGATGCGGACGCCGTGCCCGAGGCTGGGCAGGATGTACTCGAGGTTCTCCTTCACGGCTTTCGGGCTGCCCGGCAGGTTGACGATGAGCGTCTTGCCGCGCAATACACTGGCGGCGCGGCTCAGCATCCCACGGGGGGTGATGGAAAGGCTGTGGTACCGCATGGCCTCGGCGATGCCGGGGGCGTTGCGGTCGGCCACGGCATAGGTGGCCTCGGGGGTAATATCCCGGGGCGAGAAGCCGGTGCCGCCGGTGGTCAGGATAAGGTTCACCTGACGGCCATCGGCCAGACGGATGAGCTGTGCTTTCAGCGCCTTGGCCTCGTCGGGCAGGAGCATCGTCTCTTCCACCACATAGCCTGCGGCGGTGAGCATCTCCACAATGAGGGGGCCGCTCTTGTCCTCCCGCTCGCCCCGGCTGCCCTTGTCGGACAGGGTGATGACCGCAGCGCGCAGCGGCGGATCTTCCAGCGGCGGCAGAAGGGTCACTTCGTCGCCGACATGAATTTCGCCGCCCTTCAGCACCCGGGCAAATACGCCCTCCCGGGGCATGATGCACTCGCCGGTCTGCTGCTTGATGACACAGTCGTTGTGGCACTCCTTGCCGATCTGGGTCATCTCCAGCACCACGTCGCCGATGGCGAAGCGGCTGGTGACGGGCAGGTTGCGGAAGTCGAAGCCCTCGATGACAAGGTTTTCGCCGAAGGCACCATAGTCCACCCAGATCTTCTTGCGGAACGCCTCGATTTTTTCGGCGCTGAGCAGGCTCACCTGCCGGTGCCAGTTTCCGCCGTGGGCGTCGCTCACGATGCCCCATTCCGGGGTCAGGACAGCACTTGGCACCTCGGTCTTGACGGTGCCGCGCTTGGGGCTGGTGCAAATCGCCAGAATTTTTCCCATAGTAATTTATCCTCCGATACGGTACATCCCGCGGGTGGCGGGCATGGAATTGTCTCCGAAATGATGTTCCCGGGGTTTCGACCAGATCGTCTCCCGGATGGCCTGTAAAAGCTCCTCGTCCGCCGCGCCGCCCCGCAGCAGGGTGCGCAGGTCGCAGCCCGTCTCGCTGGCAAGGCAGGGGCGCAGAAAGCCCTGACTGGTCAGCCGCACCCGGTTGCAGGAAGCGCAGAACTTGCCATGGACCGCCGCGATGAAGCCCACATCGCCCTTCCAGCCCGGGACGGTGTAGTAGACGGCAGGCCCGTCGCCGAACCCGGCGCTCTGGGCGGCGGGCAGGGGCGAAAACTCCGGCCAGCGGCGGGCAAACCGCTCCCGCAGCTCCGGCCCCGAGATGCAGGGCATGGCCGCGCCGTAGCCGATGGGCATCATCTCAATGAACCGCACCTGCAGATCATTGTCCCGGGCCAGCGCTGCAATCGCTTCCAGTTCGCACTCGTTGACGCCCACTTGCGGCACACAGTTGAGCTTGACCGGCAGGGGACTTTCCAATGCGGCGCGCAGGCCCGCCTGCACGGCGGCGAATTCGTCCCGGGCGGTGATGTGCCGGAACACCGCCGGGTCCAGCGTGTCCAGACTGATGTTCACGCTATCAAGGCCCGCGTCCAGTAAAGCGGGCAGCTGCTGCGCCAGCAGAGTGCCGTTGGTGGTCATGCTGACATGACGGATGCCGGGCGTTGCTTTCAGCCCGGCCACCAGCTGTGCCACACTCTTGCGCACCAACGGTTCGCCACCGGTCACCCGCACCGTGTCGATGCCGCACTGCGCAAACAGCGCGGCCAGACGCAGAAATTCTTCATGGGTCAGCACTTCTTCGTGCTCCGGTATTTTTGCGCCGTCCGGCATACAGTACCGGCAGCGCAGGTTGCAGCGGTCGGTGACCGACAGGCGCAGGTAGTGGATATCCCGGCGGCAGGAATCAAACATAGCCGCCCTCCGACCGGATGTAATGGCCGCTCTTGCCGCCGGTCTTTTCCACCAGATGGATCTCGCCCAGCTCCATGCCCTTATCCACGGCCTTGCACATATCATAGATGGTGAGCAGGGCGGTGGAAAC
>ERZ1026958.826-NODE-826-length-11410-cov-8.492911_pt1 | contig 11410 bp, 10 predicted proteins | sample MGYA00519567_ERZ1026958 | MGnify/ENA primary metagenome ERZ1026958 (study PRJEB26926, sample SAMN06164518) | human gut metagenome | biome: ENVO:00009003; feature: ENVO:2100002; material: ENVO:00002003 | host: Homo sapiens | place: USA | collected 2012 ...
GAGATGTCTTAGGGTCTCGTGGGCTCGGAGATGTGTATAAGAGACAGGACATATTCTCTAAATAATTCTAAAATAGAGGAAGAGGTGAACAAAAATGAAAAGAGCTAAAAAAATTATAGATAACGTGTACTGGGTTGGGGTTAGAGACTTAAATAACCGCCACTTCCATGGTGATTTATATCCAATTGATGAAGGTTGTACATATAATGCCTACTTAGTTGTAGATGATGAAGTCACACTTTTTGATACAGTCGAAGAAGAATTCACAGAAGAACTATTGGAAAGAGTTGAATCCGTACTTCAAGGAAGAGAAATTGACAATATTGTTGTTCAACATACAGAACCAGATCATTCGGGTGGATTTAAAAAAGTATATGCCAAATATCCAAACGCAAAAGTTTACGCATCTATTTCTGGAAAGAAGAATATGATTGAACAATACTTTGATCAAGTTCCATATCAGGTCGTAAAGACAAATGATACAATCAACACAGGAAAATATGACTTTGTCTTTGTCGAAATGCAGATGATTCACTGGCCAGACAACATGTTGACATATTGTCCACAGTTAAAAACTGTATTCTCAAACGATGCCTTTGGACAGCACATTGTAAACTTTAATCTAACAGATGAAGGATTGGATAAAGCGTATTGTTTAAAACAAGCTAAAGAATACTTTGCGAACATTGTTTTACCATATACAACACCAGTGCAAGCTAAATTAAACCTAATTCTAGGCATGAATTTAGACATTGAATATATCATGCCGGCACATGGTATTATCTGGAAAGACTATATTGCAGATATTATTGAAACATATAAAGGTATCGCTGCTCAAAAAGTAGAAAATAAAGCCGTAATTGTATATGAATCCGTATGGAAACATACGCAACAGATTGCCGAAAACTTAGCCGAAGGATTCAGCGATGCTGGTATGGATGTAAAAGTCTATAAATTATCGGATACAAAATCAAGTATTGTGATGCGTGAAATTATGGATGCCAAAGTTGTATGTATTGGATCAGGAACCTACAACAATGTCATGGCACCAAGTGTAGCCGCTTTCCTTGAACACATTCGTCCATGTAAATTTAAGAACAAAAAAGGGTTGGCCTTTGCCGCATACGGATGGTTTAACCAAGTTGCCAAAGAAATCGATACAAGGATGCAACAATCTGGAATCGAATCATGCCACGATGTGATCAATCAATGCTACACGCCAAGTGATGATCAATTAGAAGACTATTTTAATGTCGCAAAAGAAATCGCAAAAAAATGCCAGGAATAAATTTCCTGGCATTTTTAGTCTATATTTACATGTGAATTTGGCAATAAACGAAGTCCTTTAGGAATCTTGTTTTTGATTTGTTTTCCATCACTCTTGCCAAAGCCAAACGGATGTCCTTTAAAACATACGGCCACATACCCTTTTTCGCATTCCTTTTGTAAAACTTCACCATGCATAAAAAGGTCCATTTCTTCTAGAGTTACATCCACTTTTCTTTTATAGTCAAAATCTGCAACCATATAAAAAGAATGACTTGGCTCAAAACGATTCTTAATGACATCCCCCAAATATACGCCTTGACGTAATACTTTTACCTTTTTAAAATCCACAAACGGAACATCCATTCCATATATTCTACCCTTATCTATATAGTAATAGTTTGGCAATGTATTCAATTGTTCCTTCAAAAATTTCTCAGTAATCTTATCTATTTTTTTTGATTTTAGAACTGGAAGCTTACCTGCAACACCTGATTGTTTCTTGAATTTCGCAATGAAATGACCCTCGCCACCATCCATTGGAAAGATACGACGCACATTCAAGTCTTTAAACCCTTTTCTTCCCCACGAAACTTCAGGATCCACCAAGACCATATCCTCATGTTTTTCTAAAAAATCTAAAACAACATCTTCATCTTCTTCTAAAGCATATGTACAAGTTGAATACACCAAAGTACCACCCGGTTTCAACATGGAATAGGCATATTTTAAGATTTCTTTTTGACGAGTCGCACAAAGTTCAATATTTTCAATGCTCCAATTATTTAGGGCAATATCATGTTTTTTGATCATCCCCTCACCACTACAAGGGGCGTCCACTAAAATTTTGTCAAAACAAGCATCAAACACCTTCGCAAGCTTATCTACGCTTGTATTGGTTACTGCCACATTTTTCACACCCATACGCTCAATATTAGACAAAAGGATTTGGGCTCGCTTCGCATCAATTTCATTCGATACTAGATAGCCACTTTTTAAATGTGATGCGATCTGCGTACTCTTTCCACCTGGTGCTGCACATAAATCCAATACATAATCATCTTCTTGTACATCCAAGATTTCAACAGCGCTTGAAGCACTTGGTTCTTGCAGATAAAAACAACCACAAATATGGAAAGGATGATTTCCCAACGGCTTATCTACATAATAGCTTTCCTTACAAAACTGACTTGGATTATCCAAATGATCAAATTCATTCAAATTTGCCTTTTTTAAATTCATACGCATACCACGATATAAAGGTTTCGATAAAGATTCAATATAGGCATTATATTCATCTTTTAATAATTTCTGCATGCGAGAAAAATACATTTCTTGACTCATACACCCTCCAAAACGGTCTCAGGATCAATGCGACACGCATAGCCTGAGCATGTTGCAGCCTCACTATAGCCACATCCAAAAGAAAAATCAGCACCGCTGTTTCTAAAATATTCTACGATCGAATTGAGATCCTGTTTTAATTCAAACACCTCTACATGCGTATGAGGCCCCGTTGAATTGCCACTGTTCCCACTTTTCGCTATAACTGTACCTTGACTGACTTGCTGGCCACTTGTCACATAGATTTCATTAGATAAATGCGCATAACTAATCGCATAAAGTCTATCATTTACGGCAACCACCATACAAATGGTATTGCCACCACCATTTGGCCATCCACACCAGTTTCCTAAATATCCATTGTTCGAATCCACTGGTGCATGGGCATACAATATGATACCATTAGCAACCGCTAACACATCACTATACATGGCACTTGCGATATCCAAGCCTAAATGCAGACCTCCATCCGGATAGGACCAGCATCCAGCACTGATTGTACCATTTTCAACCGGATTTTGCCAAAAAGAACTATATGAATCAATTTCATAATTTCCATCCACCAAACAAGACATACCATTTTGTTGCCACGATTCATAACCACCAAAATCAGGCAAATGCTCAGTTCCTGAAATCATAGAATCTTCATTATGTTGCCCAGATTCATTGATTTGTGCTAAATGTGAAAACCGTTTTAATAAACGACTTTGACAATTCGATAATCTCTCAAGATATTCATCATATAACAATAACGTATTTTGATTCTTATCGAACAGTTTTTTTTGTTTCAAATATTCTAGTTCAACATTTCTATATTCATCGAAGTACAACGCCAAATTCTTTTGAATCTTATATGGATACAAGATGGAGTTGTTTCTTTGAATCGCTTGTAATTCCAAGCCATATTCCATTTTTTTCAATTCATAATAATTCTTTTTATGTTTATACCTACGTTCAAGTTCATCCACACACTTTTCTTGTTTATCCATTTCAATCTGTAAATCCGTTTTTTTAGATGTAACATCCATCGCAATATCCCTACATTTTAAAGATAAAAAACTAGCTCTATCTTCATGAATTGTATCGACTTTGGATTCTATATTTGAAATTAAAACTTCATAACTCGGCACGATCATCGATTGTAAACCAATAAAAAAACAGACAAAAAGAGATATACATTTCATAAAACTCCTTCTACTGTCTGTCTTCTAAAATTATTGTATTTATTTTTCTAAGTACATGCAAGCACTATTTAAAATGATAAAACATAAAGTTCCTGTTGCGACAATATTTAATGTACAATCCAACAATCCATATATCAACACGATCGCAATAAAACACATCATCATACCAAATAGTGCAGGATTTTCTTTTCTTGTATTCGAAGTAAAGATTTCCTTATTTAGCACAAATGTATATGCCAAAAGCACTCCTGTTCCAACAACTCCATACGACAAAACGGAATCAATATAAATATTATGGGCATGAGGTGCCTTATGACCATGTACTAATGGATAAAACTTCTGATATGTCTGCGGCCCCCATCCAAAGAATGGATACATTGAAATACACATAAATGCCGTTTTCCAAATCTTAATGCGTGAGGCAAAAGTTGACATATCACTGATTCTTGGAATCAACGTTGGTTTTAAGAATACTAAACCACATATACCAAGTTCGAATACAATGGATGTGATAAATAGTTTTTTCCATCGCACACAATAAAGAAAGATAGGAAAGATTAGGGCAAATGGTAATAATGCAGTCCTAGATCCCGTTAAGTATAGAACAAAGAAATTAAACAGTGCAATTATAAAATAGCCAATCTTACAAAGAATATTTTCGTTTTTCACAAAACGATACATACACATCACACATACAAAATCAATGACCATCGCATAGATATTCGCATTCATAAATGTCGAAGTAATTCTTCGTTTTGGTGAATTGAAGATATGGAATTCTAAAAATGTTCGTCCATTCGCAAGCGAAATCTGATTAAACTGATACAAACCGTAGATAGCCGCAAATACCGATAAAATAATAATAAGATCACACATCTTTTCAAATGTATTTTTTGTGATACTTCTACGATAATAGGCTCCATATAAACCGATCAACACAAATAACCATGTATTGCCAAAACCTGTCCAGTTCGAATGGAAGATGGAAACAATAAATTCCAATACGATAAAGCTATAAAAGAAAATTGCGCCCGTTTGATTCTTTATGGCATCCACCAATTTATGTCGGCATAATGCTTGTATTAAAACGCATGCGACTGCTACACTGGCGATTTGATAGGGCAAAAACAGAAAGGCAGTTGCCAATAAAATCATTTTTTCATCTAAATTCATAGATTCTCCCTTCAAAAAAATAAGCTGGTTGAACCAGCTTAATTTCAAAACATGGTGCCGACTATCAGATTTGAACCAATGACCTACGCGTTACGAGTGCGTTGCACTACCACTGTGCTAAGTCGGCATAAAGACTACCCTATTAGAATAGTCTTATTTTTTAAGATTGTAAAGCAGAAATCTGTTGTTGATAATATGTGATTTGTTGCTGCAAAGAAGACAACATCTGATTATTTGTATCAATTTGAGATTGAATATCTGCAGTATCTTCTCCATTTTGTTGCGCATATGCCAAATCAGACTCTAGACTCTGGGCATATTGTGCATACGTATTGTAGTCTTGCTGCAAACTATTCAAGCTTGTTTGATATTCTTGAACCTTCTTTTCATTCTCTGCTTTTTTAGCTTCTTCTTCCTGACGAGCCTTTTCCTCGGCAGCCGCCTTTAATTCACCCTGTTCTTTACATAGATCAATAAAGTCTTTGCCCGTCTTTGATTTTGATAAAGTATCCACTTCATCTTTTAAATTTTTAGACAATGAACTATATGTAGACTGCATGTCGGCTACAGCCATCTTTTCTTCATCGGATTTTGATTCCCAACCATTTAATAAATCAACAATTTGTTGATAAGCAGGAAGTTTAACTTCTTCTTTATCTTGATGAAGCTGCTTCATATCTTTCAACAAAGCCTTATATGTTTTGCCAGTCTGTTCTTTAAAATATTCATTGATTGAAGTCTTTTGTTTATCCAAAAGCTTTTGATAATCTTTATCCAAATCTAGAAGCTCTAATTTCTCAGCATCTGACATCATATTGTCTCCATACTCATCCGCATAAGACACTAATTTATCATATGTTTTTTGTTGCGTTTCAGAAACAATATTTTGTGGATTATACACCAAAACCTTATATGCATATCCACCTAAGGCAACCAAGCCTACTAAGAGTACGCATAACACAATTTTTGTAACCTTCTTCATCGGTTTCTTTTCTTTGACTTGTTTATTCTTAGACTTCTTTTCTTTTGGTTTATGTTCCTTTTTTTCTTTCTTTTCTTTTGGCTTCTTTTCCTTTTGGATAACTACCTCTTCATCTTCGTCACCCTCATTTGACATATCCTGCAACATCGCATGCACAAGATCTAATGCCTCATTGGATTGTTCCTTTTCAATCGAAGAAGTTGTAAAATCATCATCCATGTCTTTTAAATCATCTTTATGCTCCTGATAAAACTGCTCTTCTTCCGCAATTGTTTTTTGACCACGCTCTTTACGAAGCATATCTAAAGCTGAAGACATTGTCTTTTCAGCCTGTCTTCTTTCTGCTTCAGACATCTGATGAACCTCTTTAGGCTTTTTTAATTCATCGTTATATTCTGTTTTTTTATCTAAAAGTGCTTTTGAATAAGCATCTATATTCTTATCATTTTTACTCATAATATATTTTCCTTAGTTCGAATCTATTTTAACACATTATAAGCCTTCTTTTTCAACAAATTCATAAAAAGATTTTTCTTTCACAAAATCCTCTTTATTCACCTTTCCAATCGGCTGCGCATAAATAATAAATTCATTTTCGCCTTCCAATTCAAACATTTCATCACAAATCCTTGTCACACACGCTCCAATTCCACAAGTTCCTAAACCAATACTTGTGCTTGCCAAATATATATTTTCTCCAACATGGCCTAAATCCACTAACGCTATTCGATGTGCAAGATGTCCATAGCGCCATTCGGTACGATATGGAATATAGCTGAAATAGAAAATCACATTGGCTTTTAAAGCCCATAATTGATCGCATAAGGAAGATGCCAAAACATCACTTACCTTTTCAATTGGATTTAAAAACTCAATACGATGTTCCATAGGCAAATAATGATAGGTTCCAGGGGTTAACCCTTCTACATTTTGACATACAAAATAAAGTTCAAAACCATGTCTAGCTCCTCCAGATGGTACTGTACGCAAAGTCGCATATTTCTTACCACGAATTTGTTTAACACCTTGGCAAGTCCAAAGCATATAAGAAAGTTCCAACAAAGACATGGGCTCTTGCGTATATACACGACTACTATGACGTGTATTGATAATATCTAGAAAGTTAGAATGAACGGATAATGCGTCAAAATTTTTAGGAAGTTCTATGGAATCTTTTCGCATAGCAGCTTTAACCAAAGGTGGTTGTGGAAGTTTTTTGTCTTGGTCCGATTCAAATTCTTCTATATCATATTTCAAGTCTGAATAATTCATGCTCTTCTCCTTTTAATGCGCTAATTCATCTAATAATCTTGCCTTTTGTGTTCCTATCAACAAGAGTTGTTTATACTTTTCATATATATCAATCGTATGTGAACTTAAATAGAGAGCCATTTCACTCGACATTGTTAGATTCGTTACAAATATTGTCATTTCCTGACCATTCTTAAATGCATTTTCCATAAATTCAAACGCATTTTCAATCTCCAACTTCAATTGACTATCCAACTTTTCCATTTTTTCCTTTTGTTCAAAGAAAGGCTTTGTACAAGAATCAAAACGAGACTTAGAATCTAAGCTTTCATCTACCACTACTTTTTGTATGTTATTTAACACAAATTCATGTTCATGTTTTTGTGAAGTATTTAATAATTCTGCCTGCAATTTATCACGATAATTTGACATAAATGCCTTTGTATGGTCCAAATAAGAAGAATCCATATCTTTGCGATATTCTTTCAAGAAACGAAACCAAAGATCTGTACAATGTTTTTCAAAAGAATATACATTCACTTGTCGTAGTAAACCATCCATCACCAAATTAACAACAGAGACTCTTTCATCAAAATCGGCATTAAACAATCGAGCGTAGATCGTGCTTGATACATTTCCATTTAAGATATCGTCAATGCCATAATCATCCTGATATTTTTTATACACCAAATAATAGGCGAAAACATCTTCGGCAATATCTTCATGATGCAGATATTCATAAATCGTATCTTGAGAGATTTCTAGATGCATCTTTTCATAGGTATAGAGTAAATAAGATAAATCTTCCCAGCCTCTTGCCGTCACAAATTCCATACCATCTACACTTGTTGAAACAGTATAGAAATGATTGGGCTTTAATTCCAAATAGCTTAAGATCATCGGATGTATATGTTTTGAAATCGCATACTCTTTCCATACATAGTAATCCGTTTCCACATGAATATAACGAATACGATCCATTGTCACGACATCAAAATCACGAACCGATTTATTATATTCACTCGGATTTCCTGCTGCTACAATGATCCAGCCGCTAGGAACCTTCTGATTTCCAAAGGTTTTATTTTGCAGAAACTGCAACATCGTAGGTGCTAATGTTTCCGATACACAATTGATTTCATCAATAAATAAGATACCCTCTTTTAATCCTGTATCTTCCATTTTTGAATAAACACTCGCAATGATCTCACTCATTGTGTATTCCGTAATCGAGTATGTCTTTCCTTGAAATTTCTTTTCTTGAATAAAAGGAAGGCCCACAGCACTTTGACGCGTATGATGCGTAATTGTATAGCTGACAAGTCCAATTTGACATTCCTTTGCGATTTGTTCCATAATCTGTGTTTTACCAATACCAGGAGGACCAATCAACAATAATGGTCGTTGATTCTTCGCTTCAATCTCATATTCACCAAACGAATCCTTCGATAAATATGCCTGTACAGTATTTTTTATTTCATTTTTTGCTTGTAATATATTCATAACTTTTCTTCCAATCTATATTGAATGGCCCAAGAAGGCACTTTACTTTGATCATAATCCTCTAAATAAATAAAAGCCGTTTTATAGGCTGGACTCTTTTTTGGATAAACGCCCTTTCCATCTGTAAAATAGAGCAGGCCACAAAGATTTTGAAACACTTTTTGATTGATCAAATCATTCACATAGCTAAATACCGGTCTAAAATCGGTATTGCCTCCACCTATTAATGTAAATGAATTCAACAATTGATCCATCTCATTTTGATTTGAGATAACATCGTCTTTGCGAATCCTGTCATCACATTGAATAATATGCACCTTGCACGATTTATAAAACATATTTGAAGTGCTTAAAATACTATATGTATTAGATATAAAACGCTTCGCAAGATTTTCATCAATAGAATAACTCGTATCGAGCACAATCACAAACTCATAGATTTTTTTAACTTCTTTTGTCTCCAAAGGCTCAATCAATGGCATGTTCTTATAGATCGACATTCCATATGTGTAATAAGACAAATCAAATTCATCCAAATCTATTTGCATTTCTTCTTTCACAATACTAAATCGTTTTAAAAACTGAGAAAACGAGTATTTTGATTTCTTTGCCTGTAAACTCGACACAAGAAAGGCATCCCCATCCTCATTATCTTTCCCTTTTCGTTTATGATCAAACAATGTTTGTTTGGCAACACTCTGCCACTTTTTTTGAACAGAAGAAGATTGAGGAATTTTGTCATCTTGCTCTTTAGGCCATGAAGTATGATCATCCACCACAAATTCATAATATAAATCTTGAATATCGTCACGTGTACAAAGCCATTCATATACAGTTATACAGCTGATACCCGTCAAACTTTCAATTTCACGATATACATCTTTTCGAACATAGGACAAGATTCGCGAAACACTCTTTTTATGCATCGAATCCAATGTATACTCCACGATAATATCGCAAGCTACATTCCATATAAATTCAACACGATTTTTTCTAAGCCAAATATGGCTATATAAACAATGCAGAACACTATGTAAAAAGCTACGATTTAAAAACACTGCATTCTTCTGAAATAAATCAATAATCTTTAATGGATTATAGTAAAAATACACGCCATTTGTCGCACATACAGCTACACGCTCGTCTTCCTTCAACACCAGTGTATTTAAAGCTGTTAAAAAATGTGGCATATCCATATAGAGTTCGGATCGAACTAATTCTAAGATATGAATTGCCTTTTCTTTTTCCCATTCACTTTGTCGCATTAAAAATCCTCAAAAGAATATGTCGATGATGATTTAAACATCTTATTCTTTAATTCCATCAATAGAGTACGAGTTTCTAAATCCTTTTCCATAAAAATCAATCGATCCAAATCCGATGAATCAAGACACTTCTCTTCTACTAATTTCTCTACCATAACACATATATCTTTATATACATGTAAATAAGAAGTCAAATCATGTGCCCTTAAATAAGGAATGTATTGTTCAGATCCCATCATAAAGCGAAGAATCGCTACATGAAAGATACAAGATTCACTTTCTTCAGCGCATAGCTTTTCAAAACAAGCATCATATCCGTCAAAATCGATTTTCCCCTCTTTAAAACATTGACGCATACGAAAGCCTTCCCCTTCAATATTCAGGGCAAAGATATGAGCAGGGCCCACTTCATCATAACCCCCGTTGTATTCTGGATAGAATATAGAACTATCTAAAAAGTGAACTTCTACATCCCATGTGATTTGCGTTAAGATTTGTTTCAAGAAAGTAACATCAAAAATTGAACAATCATAATAAATATGATTGAGTCTTAAACAATTCATAAACACATCACTGCCAATACACATTAAACTAGAAGGTACAAATACTTCTTTTAACTTTCGGCAATTATAGAATGCATAATCGCCAAGTTTTTGAATGGTACTTGAAAGCTTAACACTTTCAACATCACTACCACTACACTCATGATAATGAGATGGAATTTCACAACTTAAAACGGCTTTAGATAAATCGACTTCTTTTGATGAAAAACAATAATTTCCAATTTCACGAACAATATATCCATCTATCACTTCAGGTATTTCAACAATCGGACTGGATGCATACACTCTTCTTATACAAATACTTTCATCATTTATTTTTTCATAATATACACAAATTTCCATACAAAAATTATAACATAAAACAAAAAAAGACAACTACCGAAGTAATTGTCTAGATTTACAAGTGGTGCGGGTGAAGGGACTCGAACCCCCACGCCGAAGGCGCCAGATCCTAAGTCTGGTGCGTCTGCCAATTTCGCCACACCCGCATTTCCAACGTGCTCACATATAATACACTAACATAAAATAAAATGCAAGTATTTTTTAAAAAAGAAGTTACATTTTTGTAACTTCTTAGTGTAATACAGTTGGCTTATGCATCATTTCGATTTCTTCCTGGATATAGGCTTCCACTTTTTCTAAAAGCTCATCTGTAACCTCAATGTCACCTATCATAAAAGGACCATCTCCCATTTCAGATTCCTTCACAAATTTAATTTGCGGAAGCTGCGGCATACGATGATTTCCAAGTTCCTTTTCGATTTTTTCCAATTGTTTAAGTATAGGCTCGGCAATTTGTCTAATCATTTCTTCTTCTGTCATACATAGTATTATAATCCTGTCTCTTATACACATCTCCGAGCCCACGAGACCCTAAGA
>ERZ1026958.832-NODE-832-length-11335-cov-8.736702_pt1 | contig 11335 bp, 8 predicted proteins | sample MGYA00519567_ERZ1026958 | MGnify/ENA primary metagenome ERZ1026958 (study PRJEB26926, sample SAMN06164518) | human gut metagenome | biome: ENVO:00009003; feature: ENVO:2100002; material: ENVO:00002003 | host: Homo sapiens | place: USA | collected 2012 ...
GATGTCTTAGGGTCTCGTGGGCTCGTAGATGTGTATAAGAGACAGGTATGTAAAAGGAGACGTCGAATGAGTAAGAAAAGAGTTTATGCGGCTATCGAAATTGCTGATCAAGAGATTCGTCTTATCGTTTTAGAGATATTTGAAGCTCGTTACAACGTTTTAAGAACAGAAAGAGTTGCTTGTTCAGGTGTAGATAAAAATCAAAAGATTGTCGATGAAAGTGCTATTGTTACAGCCATTCGTCAAGCTATAACGAATGCACAGGCAGCTTTAGGATATCGAATTGAGCGTGTCTTATTGGCTGTTCCTAGTGTAAATGTAATGCGTAGCTCACAAAAGGTGCGTGTTCAGATTGAAGATGGTACAAAAAATATTCGTTTGTTCCATATTCAGCAAGGATTTAAAAACGCCATTCAAAAACGATTGAATGAAGATGTAGAATTTGTCAATGCGAATAAGGTGTCTTATGAAGTCAATGGACAAGTGAGTCAGAAACTTCCATTAAATCAGGAATGTGAAGATTTCATCATGGATGTAGATTTATTATATGCCGACAAGGAAACAATCTATTCGTATGCTCGTTGTGTGGAACAGGCAAATCTTGAAATCTTGGATCTATGTGTAGATTCATTTGCGATTGGTCAAGAAACTGCGGCTTTGGCACAGAGCACAGAAAGAGTTACAATCCAAATTGATTTGGAACAGAATCACTCTACTTTAGCTTTATTTAGTACAGGTCGTTTAATGACTTGTACAACTTTGGATTATGGATACTTATGGTTCATTGAGGATATCCAAAGAAAATATAAGTTAAGTGACGATGTATGTTACAGATTGTTGCAGAATATTTTCTCGGGTCAAGAAGATGAAAACAGTGATGTGATTGTTTATATTGAACAAAGAGAAGATATGCGTGTTGAGATTACGGCCAATGAATTAGCAAAGGCTTGTTTACCTCGTATTCGTCAATGGATTGCAGCTGTCAATGATGCATGTTTACCAATTGTTCGCCAAGGAAAATCAAGATATGTGATCACAGGACAAGGAAGTAACATTCCCGTATTGAAGGATCTAGATAAATCATTCAATGCGAGCGCAATGATCTATCAAGAACAAGCCATTGGTGCAAGAGATGGTGCATTTGTGTGTGGTTTAGGTATGGCTTATGCTTGGCAAGACATCAACCGTATTCACCATGATGACAGAATTAGTGCAAACAATAATGAATTAGAAGCAAGCATTGATTCTATTAATCAAAAGGCGCATACTGGTGAAGGTGGATTTACGAAGAAGTTAAAGAATGCTATTTTAGCAGATGAAGAATAAAAAAGAGAGGAAAATATTATATGACTGAATTTAATCAAGTAGCAAATATTAAAGTATTTGGTGTTGGTGGTGGTGGCTCCAACGCTGTTAACCGCATGGTTGCTGATGGTGTTAAGGGTGTTGATTTCTATATCTGCAACACAGATGTACAGGTTATGAAAAACTCTCCTTGCGATAACAAAATCGTTTTAGGAAAAGAAACAACTAAAGGTTTAGGTGCTGGTGGAAATCCAGAATATGGACGTAAAGCTGCTGAAGAAAGTGAAGGAGAAATTCGCGAATCTGTAAAAGGAAGCGACATGGTATTTATCACTGCTGGTATGGGTGGTGGAACTGGTACGGGTGCTGCTCCATTAATCGCTAAGATTGCTAAAGAAGAAGGTGCTTTAACAGTTGCCGTTGTAACTCGTCCATTCACTTTTGAAGGTCGTCGTCGTGCAAACAATGCCAAAGATGGTATTGAAGAATTGAAAAAATATGTTGACTCATTGATCATCGTTTCAAATGACAACTTATTAGATGTGATTGGTCGTAAACCAATCGAAGAAGCATTCCAAGCTGCAGATAACGTATTACGTCAAGGTGTTCAAACAATCTCTGACTTGATTGCTGTTCCAGCATTGGTAAACTTAGACTTTGCGGACGTTCGTAGCGTTATGCAAAACCAAGGTCGTGCATTGATCGGTATTGGTATGGCAGAAGGAGAAGACAAAGCTATCTCTGCTGCTGAAAAAGCTATCCAATCACCATTATTGGAAGCACAAATCTCTGGTGCTAAATCAGCTATCGTAAACATCACAGGTGGTGACAAAGTTAGCTTATTTGATGCACAAAACGCTGTTGCTGTCATTCAAGATGCAGCTGGTGGAGATGTTGACTGTATTTTCGGTATCGCAATCAACGAACAATTAGGTGATGCGATCATCGTTACAGTTATCGCTACTGGATTTGAAGAACCAAAAGAAAAACAACGTAAAAGACGCAGTGAACCAGTAATTAAACAAGTTGCGAATGATACATTGTTCACAGAACCAAAAATCCAAGCGCCTGTTAACCCAGGTGTTGTAACTAGTGTTGAAAATAACACAAGTGATGATGAACAAATTCCTAACTTCTTCTTCAATCGTTAATAGACACATATAGAGAGCTTAGTAAAGGCTCTCTTTTATTATGTCTAATTAAGTCATATAGCTTAATTGATCATTCATTACCGACAAAATAATGACGGTAATACAATCAAAATGTCGGTAATCAAGAGAAAAATGTCGGTAATAATAATGTAGGTATTGTGTCGGTAATCTAAGAAAAAAGTATAAAAAAAAACAGAGAATTGCTTCTCTGTAATAGGCATGGCTGGGGTACTTGGATTCGAACCAAGGAAATGTCAGATTCAGAGTCTGATGCCTTACCGCTTGGCTATACCCCAATGTGCCTATTTATAATACACGATTTGTGATTTTTTGACAAGTGTTTTTTATGTAAAACGCTTGTTTTTTTGCGTTTTAGACAAGATAGGAAGTATCGTAAGGAAATGCTTGGAATTAATGTCTTTTTCACATTGGGTTGTCAAAATAATAGGTGAGAAGAAAAGAATATATAAATGGGAGGTGAAGGAATGAAAAAGAAGATTTATATATGTATGAGTATTCTTATAGTATTTATTCTTTCTTTAAGTATTGTTCGTGCCAACACGATGGATACGTATGGAATGAGTTTAAAAGAAATGGAGATGATGGAGGAGTATAAAAAGGGAAATATCAATACGGATGAATTTATTGAATTGCGAAAAGCTAAGGCGGGTGAGTATGGTTTATTAGATTATTGTGATACAACTTATTTTTTAAGTGAAGACTTTTATGATAACTATTCGGATGCGTATTTGATCAAGAATGGCTTGATGATTTTAGATCGCTATAGTGCAGGATTTGAAACGACTGTAGATGTGATGGAATCTAGAGCGAGTAGTGTAGTAAGTATGAGTCACCATCGGTATGAAGAAAAGCCTGGCTACTATATTGCGAATGGAATATGGAAATTGTCGAATTCGCATGAAGCATTTTGTGCGCAAGGATTGAATGCATCTCCTGCAGCAGGAGATGTGACTTCCGATCCATATTTGGTTGAAAATGAGAACTTAAAGAAATGTTTGTACTATGGCTATAACGGTTCTGGAGATATATTAACATCTCGTTATGGCGTCAGTGGAGCAATTGTACTCACAAGTGAACTTGTATCGAATGCGTATAGTTCAAATTGTATCAGTAAGGCAAGTAATGATGGGTATCACTGGAATAAAGTAGTGGGTGGTTTATGGAATGAAATCACCGCAAAGCCAAGTGTTAAAAATTATTCAACCTATTTAGTAGATGTAGCTGGGTCTGCCTATAACTGGCAAGGGGTGTTAACGCCGCTTCAAAAGTTGGCATATGGTGTATATGTGCCTACAGGTTCAGTAAAGCTTTTAAAGGTCAGCTCAAAGAATGAGATCAATCAATCGAATGCATCCTATACATTTTCTGGGGCTCTTTATGGATTGTATAAAGATTCTGGGTGTAAAGAAAAGATTGGTGAATTTAAAATCGATGAATCAGGCAAGTCGAATGTGATTGCCGATTTAGATATTGGTACTTACTACATTAATGAAATACTAGCGCCGCATGGCTATCAAAAAGATACAACAATCTATACGGTTAAGGTTGAAGATCAAGCGGTTCAAGAAATCGAAGTGCGTGATGTTCCACAAACCAATCTTGTGGATTTAGTTTTGGTGAAACAAGATGCCCAAACAGGTAATAAAGCGCAGGGTATGGCCAGTTTAAAAGATGCGAAGTATGAATTTAAGTTTTATGGAGGTCTTTATGATAAGGATCCAGCAAGTTTAGGTGTTTCACCAATACGTAGCTGGATATTAAAGACAGATAAGACGGGCAAGATTCTGATGGAAGATTCGTATAAAGTAAGTGGGGATGCCTTCTATACGGATCTGAATGGAAAGATATGTTTACCATTAGGTACGATTACGGTTCAGGAAATCGATCCTCCACAGGGGTATTTATTGGATAGCACAGTATATGTACAAAAGTTAGATCGTACAAGTAGTACATCTGAACATATTAGTGCATTTAAGACATTCAGTGTGAAAGATACAGTGAACCGTTTAAAGCTAGTCAAAGTACAGGAGGGTACGCAAATTCCATTGCCAAATGTCCTGTTTAAGCATACAATGCCAAACTTACCATTTCCTTTACAAGAAAAGACGAATGATAAGGGTGAAATTGAATTAATTGGTTTGACAAAAGGAAAACATACATTAACCGAGTTTAAGACTCTAGATGGGTATGCCCTGGATATTCAGCCTATTGAATTTGAAGTGTTGCGTGATGGAAGTATTTCTGGAGTGGATCCTGTCATTACATTTTCAAATAAGGTGAATCCATTTTCTTTGAAGATTGTAAAGAAAAACAATATGCATCAATTACTGGATGGTGCTGTATTTGGATTATTTAAAGACAGTGAGTGTAAAGAAAAGATTGATGAGAAGACTACGGTTGATGGTGTTGTATCTTTTGCGGATTTAAAGAATGGTGAAACGTATTATTTAAAGGAAATTAAGGCGCCAAGTGGCTATCAAAAGATAGATCGTGTGTATTGTATAAAAACGGATTTTATACCGGTTAAAGGACAATATGATGTGTATATGGATCAAGAAAAAGTAGATGGCTTATATGCGGATGGAAGTGTGAACTTGGAGTTTGTGAATGAAAGAATGACAAAGCTTCCACATACAGGTTCCAGCATGAGTTTGGTGTGTGTGATTGTAGGTGCCTATTTAATGTTGAGGAGAAATCATGAATAAAAGAAATTTAATTTATACAGGACTATTGATGTTGGCAATGGTCACAAGTCCAGTGAGCGCAAAAGAAACAAGTGTTTCCGTTGTGCATGGGACGGCAAATTTTAATGAGGGGAATGCGAGTATTGTGATTCAGGCAAATCAAAATCAATCCATGCAGGGTAAGTCGTTTAAAGTATACAAATTATTTGATGCGACAAATTCAAAGGACAATACTTCGATTCACTATACTTTAAATAGCGTATATGCATCTAAAATCAAGGAGCTTGTATCAAGTAAGTTATCTAAAACGGTATCGGATCAAGATGTAGTGGAATATATGATGTCTTTAGATAACGAAGGAAGTCAAAGTGAATATCGTACGTTTATTGAATCGATTCAAAAGGCGATATCTTCTATGGAAGCTAGTATTGTGAATGTAGAGAGTTGTGATGTGAATGGAAATATCACGTTGGATAAGTTGGGATATGGCTTCTATTTGATTGATGAAATTACCAATGTATCTAATAGTCATGCGGCAAGTTCTATGACGATGGTCAATACGGCAAATCCTAAGGCGACGATTCAAATTAAGTCGGATTATCCGAGTATTGTAAAGAAGATTTATGAAGATGACAACAATATAGGTTGGAATGATATGGGTGATTTTGAGATTATGCAGGACATTCCATATAAGTATGAATCGAAAGTGCCGGATATGAGTGGATATGCATCTTATTTCTTAGAGTTTGAGGATGAAATGGATCCAAGTTTATCTTTAAAAGAAGATAGTATACAAGTAAAGGTCAAGGATACGATTATTCCAGCTGATACGTATAGTGTAAATAAATCTTCAACTGGATTTAAAGTTACATTCAATGATTTTAAAGGACATGGTAGTCAAGGTGATCCGATATTGTTTACGTATGATGCGTATTTAAATGATTTGGCAGCCACAAAGATTTCAAAAAAGGGTTTTGAAAATAAGGTACGATTAAATTTCTCAAATGATCCGCAAACGAATTCGAAAGGACAAACGCCTTGGGATAGTGTTGTGTGCTATACATATCAGGTGAGGGGCTTAAAGACAAATGAGAAGGATGTCAAACTTGAGGGGGCTACATTTAAGTTGTATCGTGATTCGAATTTGAGTGATTTAGTAAAGGTAAAGAAAAGCACAAATGGATATGTAGTTTCAAATAGTGTAGATGAAGAGATTGTATCCAACGCAAAGGGCGAATTTGTGATTCAAGGTTTGGATCAGGGAACGTATTATTTAAAGGAAATCAAGGCACCGGACGGATATACTTTATTAAAGGAAGCTATTGAGATTCAAATTACGCCTACATTTGTAGCGAATCGAAATAACTATACTTCAAATGGAGAGGGATTGGTTTCTCTATCGGCAACAAGTTTTAATACGCATTTAAATGCGAGTACGATTGATTTAAGTGTAGCTTTAAAAGTAGTGAATCAAACGGGTTCTAAATTACCAATCACTGGATCTATGGGAACGATTGTCTGTGTACTAACGGGTGCTGGTATTATGGTGTATGTATGTAAGAAGAAAAGGGAAGAATAGGATTCTATTCTTTCTGGGTTTCTTGATTTGTGTATTGCCACTCATCTTAAATTTCTTCTTTCATCAAAGTGTAGAGAATGTCATTTCAAGTTTTTATTTAGAAGAAGAAAAAATGGATGAGGGCATATTGGAGTCGAGTTTTAATGCTGGGTTGAACTACAATCAAAATTTGTATTTGGGTAAAGAAAAAGAAGCGTATGAAACGATGTTGAATACTTTATCATCAAGCGTAATCGCAACCATCCAGATTCCAGTAATCGATGTAGACTTACCAATTTATCATGGAACGAGTGATGAAGTATTAAATCGTGGGATTGGTCATTTTGACTTTACAAGTCTTCCTGTTGGCGGAAAGAATTCGCATTGTATATTAACTGGTCATAGAGGACTTCCTAGTGCCAAGCTTTTTACGCGTTTGGATGAGTTAAAGAAGAAGGATTTGATCTATATTCATGTGTGTAAAAAAGAATTGGTCTATGAGGTGGTGGATTCTATTGTGGTAGAGCCAAAAGCTATCTTGGATATGGGTATTGAAAAGAATAGGGATTTGTTGAGTCTAGTGACTTGTACGCCGTATGGGATCAATACGAAAAGGTTGGTTGTCAGGGCCAAAAGAGTGTTCCCTAAAAAGAAAGAGAAAAAAGTGCGTATATCATATTCTTTTAGGGAATTGTGTTTTATTTTAATTCCAATAATTTGTGTAATGGTGGTGAAATGGTGAAGAAAATTGGTTTGATCATTTTAATGATGATCGCATGTATTATGCCGATAAACGCAAACTCGATTAGTGTGGAGTTGCAGGATTCGGTAGATGAACTCTCAAAGGAGAATGTTGAGTTTAATGTTGTGCAAGTCGCAAAGCTTGTGGATGGCTTTTATGTATTGAATGAAGAATTTCAGGATTTAGATGTAGACTTCAATACGGAGTTATTGGCTGAAGAAGTGGAAGCAATTTGTACAAAATTAAGTGGGTATTCCCTTGTTGGACAAACTCTTGTCACGGATGAAGAAGGGAAAGCTGTTCTTGAAGATGTAGAAGAAGGATTGTACTTTATTGATCCTGTCAATATTCATGAGTATGAAAGAATGAGTCCGATGTTAGTGAGTGTTCCTGAGTGGGATGGGGATACATTAAATTATGATGTTTTGATGTATCCTAAGCATCGTCCGTTTGAGAAGTTGATTATTAAAAAGATTGATAAAGATTCTAAGGATGAAATCTTGGATTCTATCGAGTTTACAAGCTATAAGGATAAGGATTGTACGGAATCTTTAAAGACATTTAAAGGGAATGGTACTCTATCGATTTTAATGCGTGAAGATGCGATGTATTTAAAGGAGACAAAGGCTCCTAGTGGATATGAAAAATCGGATCAAGTCTTATTTGTGGAAGTCAAGGATGATGAAATCTTTATTGATGGTAAAAAGGTAGAGAACAATGAATTCTTGTTTGAGAATAAGAAGATTCATGTTCCAACAGGAATTGAATATCATGGTAATATGTATGTGACTTTAGGTTTAATTGCGCTTGTGATTATTTTACATTTGATCAACAAAAAGTTGAGAAAGTAGGTGTTTTCCTACTTTCTTTTCTTGTGGTATGATGGGCATATGGAAAAAGGTCAATATGTATATATTTTAGAGTGTAAGGATTCTACATATTATACGGGATATACAACGGATGTAGATAAAAGATTAGAAACGCACAACTTGGGTAAGGGGGCAAAATATATGCGGTCTAGAAGGCCTTGTAAGCTTGTGTATGTAAGGGCTTGTGAGTCGAAGTCCAAGGCTTTGAAGCTGGAATATAAAATTAAACAAATGTCTCGAAAAGAAAAGTCGGAGTTGATTGAAGGAATCTTGAAAGAAATGTAGTTTCGTATTATTATATAGAGAGCGAAAGGATGATTATAACTATGAATAAAACTAGAACTCGTTTTGCGCCGAGTCCAACTGGCTATATGCACATTGGAAATTTGCGTACAGCTTTATTTGAATTTTTAATTGCGAAACACGAAGGTGGCGACTTCTTATTACGTATTGAGGATACTGACCAAGAGCGTAAGGTAGAAGGTGCTGTAGATGTTATTTATAAAACTTTAAAAGAGTGTGGTTTGAACTGGGATGAAGGTCCAGATATTGGTGGAGACTTTGGTCCATATGTTCAAAGTGAACGTTTACCTATGTACAAAGGGTATGCGGAAGATTTAATTAAACTTGGTGGAGCTCACTATTGTTTCTGTAGTGAAGAGGAGATTGAAGCTCAAAGAAAAGAAGCGGAAAGCTTAGGTATTTCTTTTAAGTTCAATGATCCTTGTAAGCACTTGAGTGCTGAAGAAGTACAGGCTAAATTGGATGCGTGTGAACCTTATGTTATTCGTCAAACAATCAAAGATGTTGGTGAAACATATTTTGATGATGAAGTATATGGTCGTATTGAAGTAGATGGTGATGTATTGGATGAACAAATCTTGATTAAATCGGATGGATATCCAACATACAACTTTGCGAACATTATTGATGATCACCAGATGCAGATTTCTCACGTAGTTCGTGGAAATGAATATTTATCAAGTACACCTAAGTACAACTTGATTTATGATGCGTATGGATGGCAAAGACCAACCTATGTACACGTACCGCCTGTAATGAAGGATGAACACCACAAATTATCAAAACGTAATGGAGATGCTTCTTTCCAAGATCTTGTTGCGAAGGGATATTTGCCGGATGCGATCATGAATTATATTGCACTTCTTGGATGGGCTCCTGAAACAGAACAGGAAATCTATACTTTGGATGAGTTGATCAAAGTATTTAATATTCACCGTATTTCTAAATCACCAGCCATTTTCGATATTGATAAATTGACTTGGATGAACGGTGTATATTTGAGAAACATGGATGAAGAAACATATTATGAAACAGTTCGTCCATACTTAGAAAAAGCGGTTCATGGACCATACAACTTAAAAGAGATTGCCAAAATCATTCAACCTCGTATTGATATCTTGAATCAAATCGAAGAAAGTGTTGACTTCTTTGATACATTAGTAGATTACGATTTAGAGATGTATCGTCACAAGAAGATGAAGACAACTCCAGAAGTTGCATTAAAAGCTTTAAAAGCCAGCAAGCAAACTTTAGAAGCCTTCGATCAATGGGACAGCATGGATGCATTGCACGAATGTTTATTAGCTCTTCCTAAAAAGTTGGAAATGAAAAACGGACAGGTATTATGGCCAATTCGTACAGCCGTTTCTGGTAAACAATTCACTCCAGGTGGAGCGATTGAAATTGCGTTTATCTTAGGAAAAGATGAAACATTACGTCGTATCCAAGTGGGTATTGATCGTTTGAGTGAAATCGTAGAAGAGTAAAACATACAAACGCTTAGAGAAATCTAGGCGTTTTTTTTTACGTTGTAACGGCAAAAATAAATGAATAATAAAGTATCTATAATATAAAATTGCCGATAATATGGTATACTATTACTAGATGGAGGATTGCTTATGAGATATTTTTCAGTGGCTGAAATAGCTAAAAAATGGGATATATCCGAGCGCAGTGTTCGAAATTATTGTGCACAGAATCGTGTAGATGGTGCATTTATTGCCGGTAAAACTTGGAAAATTCCAGAAAATGCCAAAAAACCAGTTCGTACAAACAAGAAGAAAGAACAGCCTGTTACTTTATTGGATATCTTGAAGGAACAAAAGATAAACAAGTATTCTGGTGGGATTTATCATAAAACACAGATTGATTTAACGTATAATTCAAATCATATTGAAGGAAGTCGCTTGAGTCATGATCAAACTCGATATATTTTTGAAACAAATACGATTGGTGTAGAAAATGAAGTGTTGAATGTGGATGATGTACTTGAAACAGCAAATCACTTTCGATGTATTGATATGATTATTGATCATGCCAAGACTACTTTGAGCGAGAATTTTATTAAGGATTTACACTTGACTTTGAAGAATGGTACAAGTGATTCAAGAAAAGAATGGTTTGTGGTCGGCGACTATAAAAAGGTACCAAATGAAGTTGGAGGAATGAATACAGCACTTCCTGAAGAAGTTCCAGGTAGAATGAAGGAATTGTTAAAAGAATATAATGGTAAAAAAGAAAAGACTTTTGAAGATATACTCGATTTTCATGTAAGGTTTGAGCGTATTCATCCATTTCAAGATGGAAATGGTCGTGTTGGAAGATTGATTTTATTTAAAGAATGTTTGAAATATAATATTGTCCCATTTATAATCGATGATCAGTTGAAAATGTTTTATTATCGTGGCTTAAAAGAATGGGATTATGAAAGAGGCTATCTGATGGATACTTGTTTGTCGGCACAAGATAAATATAAAGCTTATTTGGATTATTTTAGAATTGCTTATGAGAAAAATAAATCAAATTGAAATCGATGAATATACTGTGATTGAAGTGTCTGATCAAACGTGTTTTGGAAACTATGCAGTAATTGAAGGCAAAGAATATCCTAAAGAAATCGTATATGATTTCTATAGGATATTCTTTAAATGTGTGCCGGGCATGGCATGAGTTCAGTTGGAGATAAACCAACCACAGGTAGT
>ERZ1026958.842-NODE-842-length-11236-cov-8.199088_pt1 | contig 11236 bp, 6 predicted proteins | sample MGYA00519567_ERZ1026958 | MGnify/ENA primary metagenome ERZ1026958 (study PRJEB26926, sample SAMN06164518) | human gut metagenome | biome: ENVO:00009003; feature: ENVO:2100002; material: ENVO:00002003 | host: Homo sapiens | place: USA | collected 2012 ...
GCAGCGTCAGATGTGTATAAGAGACAGTTATCAGGCATTCCTTGACGGTGAGGTTCGTTACAACTCTCTGAAACGTGCAAACCCGGCGAAAGCAGAAAGACTGTTCGGCAAGAACGAGCAGGAAGCAAAAGACCGTTACACTTACCTGAACAAACTCGTAAAACTGTACGGCGCAGAAGAAGAGTAATTCTTTTTCCTTAAAAAGAATTTGAAAAAGGAGAGAAGTCATACTTGAGAGAGTATGGCTTCTTTCTTTTTGGGAGAAAAAATGAATTAGCGACATTTGGCAATAGTTTTGTATCGTTTGTCAACATTTTTATCCCGGAAAATGTTGACAAACGATACATTTTTGCGCAAGAAGGCTTTGAGATATGGTATAATGTGCGTATCACGATATAATGAGCGTTAGCGAGGGGGAACATGCTTATGAATTATATTGTTATGGATCTTGAGTGGAATCAGAGTGCCAAGGGAAAACAATTTTCTGAGGATCATTTTCCTTTTGAGATTATACAGATAGGTGCGGCGAAGGTTAATGAGAAGCTTGATATTGTAGATGAGTGGCAGTGTACCATTAAGCCACAGGTGTATACAAAGCTGCAGAATACAGTCAAGAAGATATTAGGGATAACAGAAAATGACCTTGCTAACGGAACTGATTTCGTATCGGGTGTAACTGAATTTCTTGAATGGTGCGGGGAAGATTATACATTTGTTACATGGGGAAGCATGGATATTACTGAATTAAGACGTAATATGAAGTTCTATGATGTGCCGGAGAATTTCCCAAAGCCGCTTCTGTATCTTGATCTTCAGAAACTTTACAGTATTAATTTTTCAGATGGCAAGACACGCATGAATCTTAAATCTGCAATTGATGAGCAGGGAATCAAGGGAGATGAGCATTATCATTCAGCAATGAGTGATGCAAGATATACAGCCAAGATAATGAAGAAGCTGGATTTTGACAGAGTTAAGAAGTTCTGCAGTATAGATACATTTACAATTCCAGAGTCAAGAAAGGACGAGGTATATCTTAACTTTGGAACTTATGAGAAGTATATTTCAAAGGGATTTGCGACAAGGGACAAGGCTGCAAGCGACAGAACTGTACGTTCCTGCAAATGCTTTTTATGTGGCAGGACTATGACAAGAACAGTCAAGTGGTTTGCCACTAATTCGAAATGCTATTACGGCTTGTTTACATGTGATGAACACGGACTTATAAAGGGGCGTTTCAGAGTTAAACAGACCGAAGAAGGCAGATATTATGCAGTCAGAATTATGAAGCACACTGATGAAAAGGGTGCACTTAAGATATATGAAAAGCAGATAAAAGAGAGAGAGCACAGACGCAGGCGGCGTCAGGCTGAGAAACTCTCAGAACAGAAATAATGGCATGTCAGAAATTCAACTGACATGCCATTTTAATATATTTAATATCAGAACATTAATCCATATATTACTGCAAGACCAAGAATTACCTGGATAATTGTGAATCTGAAAACAACCTGTGTATCTGACCAGTCTTTATTCTTTCTCATATGGTCGTGAATTGGTGTACGAAGGTTCTTCATTAGGTTGATGTGAAGAAATCTCATGAATGAAACCTTGATAAGACCAAGTCCGCCATCGAGAATAATTATAAGTGCCATTGGAATATAAAGCAGCGGTGCATGGAGCTTGAGGAATGTAAATGCTATAAATATTCCTATTGCTCTCGAACCGGCGTCACCCATAAGAAGCTTGCTTGGTGATGCGTTGAACCACAGGTAGCCGAGGATACACACAATCATAATAAGAACGGTGTGTCTGTAAGCTGATTCAATATTAAATGACTTAAAAAGTACATACACTGAAGCAAGTGTTACAACTGAAAGTGTACCGCATAAGCCGTCAACACCATCTGAACAGTTAGTAACATTGATACTTACCCATATAAGTATAATAATAAGTATTGCATAGATGATTGGATTAAGAGTTACTGTCTTTCCAAAGAATGCAAGGTCAAATGTGTTAGGGTTGTAATGCAGGTAAGTAACTGCCGCCATAACCGATATTGCAAGGTCAATAAGACCTTTCTTTAAATTACCCCATGGTGATGAAGCACTGTCATCAAGGTATCCGCTGAGCATTGCGGCAAGCACAAGTATAAGATAAATGATAAGCTCGGCACTTAAGTTTACGAATAATGCACATGTGACTGTGAATGTAAGAATGAAAATCATGCCGGCGCCTCTTGGCTTTCCAACTGATTTACTTCCATTAATGGCATAAGCTCTTCCGGCATCTCTTGGAAGAAGATTCTTGCCAAGAGCAATTGCAGCTATTGTAAATGCGAAGGCAAATAAAATGCTTACAAATGCTATGATGTTGGTGAAACTTTCGTTAACAATATAGTATATCATAAGAATTTAATACTCCTTTTCATCTTTCTAACTTATATAAAGCATTTATTTCAATGCGATTTACAGTATAACATAATATATGTGAAATGAACATTTTTTTTGCTAATGAAATGTAGTAATTAATTTGCTAATGTGGTAATATACTATTAATTAGTGGGATATCTGAGGGGACCCATAAGTGTCGTGTAGGATAATAATAATATAATGGAGGATTTTATGAAGAATATGCAAAAATACGAGCAGCTGGCAATCACAGAACTGGATGCATATCTTTTTGGACAGGGAACTCATTATGAGATATATAACAAAATGGGTGCGCATGTTGGAGTAAAAGACGGAAAAGAAGGTGTGTATTTTGCTGTGTGGGCACCTGCTGCAAGAGAAGTCTATGTTATAGGTGAGTTTAATAACTGGAATGCATATGGTTATGATATGAAGAAGATTTCAGATGGTGGAATATATGATTTGTTCATACCGGGAGCTAAAGCAGGGGATATGTATAAGTTCCTTATTATTTCCCAGAGTGGAGAGGCTCTTTACAAGGCAGATCCATATGCTAATCAGGCACAGTTAAGACCAGAGACAGCATCAATAGTTGCCGATCTTTCAGGTTATGAATGGAAAGATTCTGAATGGGTTGAGAAGAAGAAGACGGAGAATCATCTTAAAGCTCCTCTTTCTATATATGAATGTCATCTTGGCTCATGGAAGAAGAAAGATGATGGAACAGAGGACGGATTCTATACATATAGAGAATTGGCACCTGAGCTTGCAAAATATGTTTCAGATATGGGATATACACATATTGAACTTATGGGAATTGCAGAGTATCCATATGATGGATCATGGGGATATCAGGTGACTGGTTATTATGCACCTACAGCAAGATACGGAACACCTAAGGATTTTATGTATTTTGTAGATTATATGCATGAAAAAGGAATTGGTGTAATTCTTGACTGGGTACCGGCACATTTTCCAAAGGATGCACATGGACTTGCTAATTTCGATGGAAGCTGTGTATATGAGTATGCAGACCCTAGAAAGGGAGAGCATCCTGACTGGGGAACGAAGGTATTTGATTATTCCAAGAATGAAGTGGCTAACTTCCTTATTGCTAATGGAATGTTCTGGGTGGACAAGTTCCATATTGATGGTTTAAGAGTTGATGCTGTTGCTTCAATGCTGTATCTGGATTACGGAAGGACAGAAGGAAACTGGGTTCCTAACAAATATGGTGACAACGGTAATCTCGAAGCAATCAGCTTTTTAAAGCATTTTAACAGCATGTTAAAGAAGAGATTCCCACAGGCAATAACTATAGCTGAGGAGTCAACAGCATGGCCTATGGTAAGTGGTGATCCTGACAATGGGGAATGTCTTGGCTTTACATTTAAGTGGAATATGGGCTGGATGCATGATTTCCTTGAATATATGAAGCTTGATCCATATTTCAGAAAGTTTAATCATAGCAAGATGACATTTTCATTGATGTATGCTTACAGCGAGAATTTCATTCTTGTGCTTTCACATGATGAGGTTGTACATCTTAAGTGTTCTATGCTTGGTAAAATGCCTGGTGACAGGGAGGACAAGTTCAAGAATCTTAAGCTGGCATATGCATATATGTGTGGACATCCTGGCAAGAAGCTTTTATTCATGGGACAGGAATTTGGTCAGTGGAATGAGTGGAGTGAGAAGCGTGCTCTTGACTGGTATCTGTTAGAGGATGAAAGTCATACAGAACTTAAGGACTTTACGAAGAAGTGTCTTAAGCTTAATAAGAATTATCCATGCCTGTATGCTACTGATTACAGTAGTGAAGGATTCAGATGGATTAATGCCAATGATAAAGATAATAGCGTTTTATCATTTATGAGAATCAGTCCGGATGGAAAGAAGAATCTTCTCTTTGTACTTAATTTTACACCAGTTGAAAGAGACAGCTTCAGAATAGGAGTTCCGTTCAAGACTAAGTATAAGCTGGTTCTTGGAGATAATGAAGCTGACCAGAAGAAGACTCTTACAGCCGTTAAGGGAGATTGTGATGGATATCCGCAGTCATTGCTTATTGACTTACATAAGTATGGAATAGCTGTGTATGAGTTTAACGGTGATGTTTCTAAGGTTCAGGCTACGAAGATATAGGAGAATAATATAGAGAAAGGGAGCTGGTTTGGATTTTCATTAATTCTGAATCAGCTTCCTTTTTATTTGTTGCCACTAATCTCTCAATTATCCCGCTATATCTGCCGAAATATTTATTACATGACAATGCAATGGGTGATTGTTTCAGACAGTGAATAAGAAAGGCAGCAGAATATGACATATACAGTTTCAGGTGCGAATTTTAATAAAGATGTGGCCACACAGGGAACATCAATTAATTATAAAGAGAATAAGACGGCTAAAAGTGAGGGTGTGGCAGGTGCATTTGCAGGAGTGGTAATTTCTGGGGGCGTGACAGCTGCAACTGACAATACATATGAGGGGCTACTTAAGGAGGCAGATGATGTAAAGAGCCAGATAATGGCAAGTGCTTCCGATGCAAAGTTAAGCCTTAAGGCTTTGATGATGAAGTTATCAGGTGCTGATGCGGTAAAGTTAGATGAGGATGGCTTTAATCTTACAGATGCTACACCAGATGATATGGTTAATATCGTAGAGAAGATTAAGATAGAACTTGCGATGCACTCTGATGATTATGTTAATTATGGAACAGCGGTTTCTAAGGATAAAATTGAGAGTGTGACTGGAAGTGCAGCAATGGCGGCAAGTATCGAGAACCGTATGCAGGGAGCAGACATAGCTGTCAATGATGAAAGCGTTGCTGAGGTTAATGGGGCGCTTGAAAAGAGCAAAGAGTTAAAGCCATTATCAGAGAACACAAAGAATTACATGGTTGCTAATGGTATTGAGCCTTCAATTGCTGGAATATATCAGGCACAGGCGGCAACCTCATCAAGTATCAGTGCAGATGGCGTTACAATAGGAAGGTGTGTAAATGCAATATCTGACGCTGATTTTGAAGCTTTAAGGCCGGGAATTGAGAAGATAATTGCTTCGTCAGGACTTGAGGTTAATGATAATACACTTGCGGATGCAAGAGCATTTATTGATGCACAGATTCCTGTTACTAAAGAAAATCTTGAATATAAAGCACAGCTTGATTCGATAGACATTGATATGATACAGGCTGATTCAGAGGAACTGCTTAATAAAATATTTGATAATATGAAGCTTGGAGGCAAGGCAGAGAATACGCTCGTTACAGGTTCGCCAGTTGATGATATAAGGGCAGCTCTTGATACTATTAACAGGGCAGAGTATTCAGATGTTGCAAATGTGGTATCAAAAGGGGAAACATTTACAATAGCAAGCCTTAAGCTGGAGATGGATGCAAGAAGCTTCAGAATTGAATACAGTGCAGCATCAGTAAGCACAGGAAATAGTGAAGTTAGAAATCAGGCATCTGATGTACAGCAGGCAGCAGATAAGGCGTATGACACGCTTGTAACAGCAAGGGTTCTTATGAGTGCGAATGCGTCCATATATCTCGTTAAGAATAACATTTCTATTCTTACAACTCCGATAGATGAGCTTAATTCAATGCTTATGGAATATGAACAGGCGAATGAAATGTATGAAGAAGCGCAGATTGCATATACAGATGTTCTTGAAGCAAGAAAGACATTGAATGAGATAGTAAGAAATCCTGCGCGTGTATTTGCCAGTATGTTTGACAAGATGAATGAAACTTATGAGGCAGTCGGAACTCAGATAAGAGGCGACCTCGGTGATTCATTAAAGAAGGCAGTACAGGGAAGTGCGGATGATATTATTAGGGAGCTTGGACTTGAGGGAACTGATGAGGACAAGGAAGCAATAAAGGTACTGGCTGCTAATAACATGGATATGACAAAGGAAAATGTAGAGATAGTCAAATCTGTTAATGCAATGATTAATAATCTTATTAAGAATATGAAACCGGAGACAGTTCTTAATATGATAAAAGACGGAGTAAATCCAATGAATGCTTCAATTGAGGAAGTCAATGAATATCTTACAGAGGCTAATGATAAAGCATCTAAGGATAATGAGGAGAAGTTTTCAAAGTTTCTGTACAAGCTTGACCGTACAAATGGTATTACTAAAGAGCAGAGAAAGCAGTTTATAGGAATATACCAGATGATGAATATATTTACCAGAGATGCCGGAGTGGCAGCAGGCGCACTGATTAAGCAGGGGGCTGAGGTCACTATGAATAATCTTATGACTGCATATAATTCAAGAAAGCATTATGACATGGACACTGTTATTGATGAGAATACAGGAATGGCAGAGGTAAGCGGAACTGCTAACTATTACAGTGCATTATTTATGGCAAATGGTGGATTAGTTACTCCGAATACATTAAAGAATGTGGATAACTCATCTGGAATCGGAGAACAGTCTGTTGAAATGTTTATTGAACAGTTAGAGGAAAATTACGATGCAGCAGCTGAAGAAGAGTATTATGAGGAATATCTTAAGGAGCAGCAGGTAGCAGTACAGGCAGGAGCTGATGTATTAAGGCAGATAAGAAATGCAGACACAGAAATAAACAGTGGTAACATACAGGCTGTTAAAGCATTTTTAGAATCGGGACAGTTCCCGGATATCAGGGGCATTAAGACAACACGTGATTATGCAAGGGATTCGATTGAAAAAATCGGACATAAAGAAAAACTGTCACTTATGTATGAAGAAATGAAAGATGAGACAGAGGAAGAACTTCAGGAGGTTCTTTCCAAAGCAGGAGACCTTGATACACAGATAGATGTCAATTACGAGGGATTTCTGGATTTAAGACTTAAGGACAGAACAATCGGATATATTAAGAATCTGGCATTAAGGCATGATTACAGAATACCGTATATAACAGACTCAGGAAGTACAGGTATGCTGAAACTTACATTGGTTCAGGATGACGACAATAAAGGTCGTATATCTGTAAACATGCTAAGCAGCGTATTAGGAAAAGTTTCTGTTGAGGCTAAGGCTGACAGAGAAAGTCTTGGTATGTACATTGTCAGTGACACAGCAGTTTCAGATGAAGGAAGCCAGCTTCTTGAGGATATGGAAGAAAATTTAAAAGAAGGATTTGGATTTACAAATGTGACTGTCAACATTACAAAATCGTCAGACGTGCCATATGTGACTTATGAAGCAGCGGCTGACAGTGTGGCAACAGATAAGCTGTATGAAATTGCAGCACAGATTGTAAAACTGCTTGCAGGCTAAAGATTTGCACAGAAAGTCCGATATATAGAGCATGAACAGGTAAATTGGACAGACAGAAAGGTTAAGATATGAGAATAGGAACTAATGTGGCAGCGATTGTTGCCAACAATGCATTACAGAAATCACAGAATAATCTGTCAACATCAATTGAAAGATTATCATCAGGATACAAGATAAATGGCTCTAAGGACGATGCTGCAGGATGTGCTATTTCTGAAAAGATGAGAGCACAGATAAGAGGTCTTAGTCAGGCCCAGAATAATACAGCTGATGGAGTTTCTGTTTTAAATACAGCAGAAGGTGCAATTACAGAAATCCAGAGTATGCTCACAAGATTAAAGGAACTTAGCGTTCAGGCTGCTAATGATGTTAATTCAGATGATGAAAGAGAGGCTATACAGAAAGAGATAGAACAGATTAATAACGAGATTGACAGAATATCTGATCAGACAGAATTCAATACACAGTCTCTTATTAATGGTAATCTTTCAAGAAGAGTATATTCAGATCTTCAGGGAGTTAATCAGCTTTCTGTATCTGACAGCTATACAGCAGGTGTATATGGAATAACTGTTACTGAGGATGCAAGACAGGCTATAGCGGTAGGAGCAGGAAGTATTACTATGTCATCAACAGCTTCTATAACAGAAGAACAGGCTGGAGCAATAAACATTAATGGCTACAAGATAAGCATTTCCGAAGGTGATACACTTGATAAGGTGATGGGAAAGATTATTGACGGAGTTAACATCACAGGGGGTTCTGCATTTACAGTTAAAGACCTTAATAATGATACAGCAGCTAATGGTACTGATTATGCAGGTTATGTACCAACAGCAGATTATGCTGGTTCAACACTTGTTATTATGACTAACCAGTATGGAAGCGACCAGAAGATGAATATAACATGTGATAATGCAGAGCTTGCAGATATTTTGGGAATACCACAGGCAGCAACACAAGATGGTATATATGTAGAAGGAAGCGATGTTAAGGCAGAGATTGCTACAGGAGATGATGGAAAGCGAATTGGTTTTGCTGATTCGGCAATTCTTTCAACAAAGGGAACTGTAATTACAGTAACAGATGTTAATAACAAAGAGTTTTCAATGGATGTTCCAGGTAATGCGGCAGGTACTGTATTTGACGATAGTAACAATGATGGACAGTCAGCTGCAGGTGCAGGTACAGCGAGAACTATAAGTCAGGAAGTCACAGACGTTGGAACTATGAGCATACATGTAGGTGCTAATCAGGATCAGGTTATTGTTATTGATATTCCGGCAATAACAACGTATTCACTTGGCACGGAGCATATGAATGTCATGACTCAGTATACAGCATCAAGGGCGATATCTACTGTAGATGAAGCTATTAATAAGACTAATAAAATACGTTCAAGAATCGGTGCATACGAGAACAGATTTGATCATACAACTAATAACCTTGAGGTTTCAAGTGAGAACCTTACCAAGTCATTATCAACAATGATAGATACTGATATGTCAGAAGAGATGACTACTTATACTTCTGAAACAGTTCTTACACAGGCAGCTACGTCAATACTTGCACAGGCTAATGAAAGACCTTCACAGGTATTACAGTTATTACAGTAGTTTAAGATTCAATGGTTATATAGGAAAGGGATGCTATGACTAAAGAAACAATTAAGACATTTCAGTATAGAATTACACAGGCAACAGCATCACAGCTTGTTGTGATTCTGTATGATATGGCTATAGAATATCTTAATGATGCATGTGAGAGTGATAGTACAGAGCATGCGCATAATAATATATATATGGCACAGAAGGTTATAGACCAGCTTATATGCGGACTTGATATGCAGTATGAGATATCAGCTAATCTTTTCGTAATATATAATCATATGAAGAGGTCACTTATATCAGCATCTGTAAGTCTTGATAATAATGAGATTAACAGAATTACAGGGCTTTTAAAGAAACTCAGGGCATCCTTTTATGAGGTTAGTAAACAGGATGATTCTGAGCCGCTTATGAAGAATACACAGGCTGTATATTCAGGCCTTACATATTCAAAAGGTGGAATTAGTAATGAAACACAGACTGATAATATAGAAAACAGAGGATTCAGGGTTTAGCTCCGAATCCTCTGTTTATTATAATCTGCGTCTTCTTCTGTTATAGTGTCTTCTCTGTCTTTTTCTTCTTGCCCGTTCTTCAATAATGTAGATGATAAAAAGAATAACGGCACCAATTCCAACAAGTATCCATATATTAATTCTGATACATGTTTTTGGTTTATAAGATGATGAAACATCATTATTAATGTATGGCAGCAGGCTTCCGGTATCTGTTCCGGCAGCAGATATATTAAGTGTAGTTGTGCCGACAGTATTATCATTGTATAAGAACTTAAGATGTGTTGTCATAACACCATTCTCATTGGTCATGTCATAATTATCATCAACCGTCATTGATACATTTGACAATGAACTTTTATTAGGTATTGTGATAAATGAAGCGTTTAGTCCAAAGTTTAGTGAAAGAGTTGAGAAAACAGCCGAGTTGTAATAGTTGTCATTAGAGAACATTGCTCCGAGCTGGCTTCCGGTTGTTGTTGATTTCTGGAAATTGGCAAATCCCCAGTCAAAAAGGGTTCTTGTATCAACATATCTTATCTCATCTGTGGCTTCCTTAAATACAACGCATATAAGACGCATACCGTCTTTTTCTGCAAATGTAACAAGTGTATTCTGTGATTCATCAGTATATCCTGTTTTGCCACCCTTGCAGTATTCATAATAGTAGGCACGACCCTTTAACATCTTGTGTCGGTGTCTTATTGTACGCTGTGCAGACATGTTAGTTGCAGGAATTACATATGCATCGGCAGTTGAATCAATGCTGACAAAAGAAGCATTGTTATAGCACCCTCTTGCAATCATTGCCATATCATATGCCGTTGTGTAGTGGTTGGTATTATATAATCCGCTTGCATTGGCAAAATGTGTATTCAAAGCACCAAGTTCTTTTGCCTTGGCATTCATCATATCGACAAATGCATCTATTGAGCCAGCCACATGTTCACCGAGGGCATAAGCCATCTCGTTGGCAGAATACAGCAGAAGTCCGTGAAGAAGCTGGTTGACAGTAAATTGCTCGCCTGCTTTTGAACTTAAGTTGGCATCCTCATATACATTAATTGAGTTAGCAGCTGACTGTGAAAATGTTACAACATCGTCCATATTACAGTTCTCAATAGTAAGGAGCCCTGTTAAAATCTTGGTTGTGCTGGCTGGATAACATTTTTCATGAGAGTTCCTCTCGAAAAGAATGGAACCTGTATCAGCATCAATAAGAATGCAGCTGCTTGAGTTAACATCAGGTGCATCCGGCCATACAGCCTCTGTGCTGGTTGTGTCTGTCTCGCTGTAGACTTTGTTGTATGCTGCAGCCTGGGTATCCGCTGCAAAAGCTGAGAATACCAAAACAGTGGCAGATACAGCGCTGGTTATCTTTATAAGTAATCCTTTTAAAAATTGCTTTTTCATTATAGAGATA
>ERZ1026958.850-NODE-850-length-11121-cov-6.475059_pt1 | contig 11121 bp, 12 predicted proteins | sample MGYA00519567_ERZ1026958 | MGnify/ENA primary metagenome ERZ1026958 (study PRJEB26926, sample SAMN06164518) | human gut metagenome | biome: ENVO:00009003; feature: ENVO:2100002; material: ENVO:00002003 | host: Homo sapiens | place: USA | collected 2012 ...
CCTCCGCACGGATCGCACGTTCACGTTCGCCGAGCGAGCCGACCGCCTCGAAGAGCACCTCGTGGTTATGGCGCGGTTCGACAGTGCCGAGCATGAGGATGAACCTGCCGGGCAGCATGTATTTGCGCCGCACCGCCTCGAGCTGCGCACCGCCCGGCGTTTCATGCGGGACGCGCGCGGCGAGGGGCATCACGACCTCGATGCGCCCGGGGTCGATCCGCAACCGCTCCGACAGCTCGGCGCGGGCATCGCGGTTGACCGTAATGAGCAGGCTGGCGGAGCGCAGCGCACGGCGGTAGAGCCGCAGCAGCACCAGCCGCTCGGGCAGCGAATAGAGGTGCGGGTAGCGCAGGAAATTGAGGTTGTGGACGGTCATCACGCTGGGGATCTTCCGCAGCAGCGGCAGGGGCAGTCCGGGGCGGAAGCCGTGGTAGAGGTCGAACTCCTTATAACGCGCCCCGTCAACGATATACTCGTGCTCGGGGGCATATTCGGCCAAAAGTTCGGCAAGGTGCCGGGAGTAAGTCCCGGCAGGTGCGGCCGGGGTGTCTTCGAATCCGATTTTCATAACTCTGCGTAAAATTTTTCGTCTATATGGCAAATAATTGTTATCTTCGCTGAAAATAAGGCTGCCTTTTTATGAAGAAAGTTTTGCTCACTTTACTCCTGGCCCTGGCACTCCCCGTTGCGGCGGCCGAGGCGCAAAACATCGCCCTCGGCGAACGCGTACCCGAGGTGAAGGTTCCGGCATGGCTCCGGGGCGGGAAACCCGCCGCCACCCCCGGCCTGACGTACGTCGAGTTTTTCCACTCGTCGAACCCGGCCTGTACCGCGTCGCTCGAACAGCTCCGGGCGATAACCGACAAATTAGGCGCCAAACTCCACGTCGTGGTCGTCACGCGGGAAAACGAGGAGAAAATCGCCCCCCTGCTTTCGCCGTTCCTCTCGCGGCACATCTCCGTCGCGCTGGACACCGGGGGCAGGATATTCTCGGCGTTCAACGTGCAGTACGTCCCGTTCGGGGTGCTGGTCGACAGCCGGAACCGGGCGCTGTGGATGGGCAACTCACTGCAGCTGACACCCGAAATCATCGAAAAATCAAGTAAATAGCACCATGTCCTTCACGAAGATAAACCATTACGAAAAAGAGTACGCAGATACCCATCACGACACGGCGCTCAACGTCACGGAAGGCGTTGAAGACCAACCTATCGTAAGCCCTTACTTCACGCGCCGCAAGAAGCGGCGGCTTTCGACCGACGAATACGTCGAAGGCATCCTCGCGGGCAACATCACCACCCTGTCGCAGGCCATCACGCTCGTCGAAAGCAACAACCCCGCCCATTACGCGCAGGCGCAACAGATCATCGAACGCTGCCTGCCGCACGCCGGGAAATCGGTGCGCATCGGCATCACGGGCGTTCCCGGGGCGGGCAAGTCGACCTTCATCGAGGCCATCGGCAACATGGTCACCTCGCTGCGGCACAAACTGGCGGTGCTGGCCATCGACCCCTCGTCGGAACGCAGCGGGGGTTCGATCCTCGGCGACAAAACCCGCATGGAGAGCATTTCGGGCAATCCCGACGTCTTTATCCGCCCCTCCCCTTCGGCCGGGTCGCTGGGCGGCGTGGCACGCAAGACGCGCGAGACGATCATCCTGTGCGAAGCCGCGGGCTTCGACGTGGTATTCATCGAGACGGTGGGCGTCGGGCAGTCCGAGACGGCCGTGCACTCGATGGTCGACATGTTCATGCTGTTGCAGATTTCGGGTGCCGGCGACGAGTTGCAGGGCATCAAGCGCGGCATCATGGAGATGGCCGACATCATGGTCATCACCAAGGCCGACGGCGAGAACATCCACAAGGCCGAACTGGCCAAGACCCAGTTCCAGGGGGCATTAAGGCTGTTCCCCGTCCCGGAATCGGGCTGGCGGCCCAATGTATACACCTGCTCGGCCGTGGCCGCGACGGGGCTCGAAGAGGTCTGGAAAGGCGTCGAGGAGTTCCTCGACCACATCCAGGCCAACGGCTATTTCCGCCACAACCGCAACCGCCAGAACAAATACTGGATGTACGAGTCGATCAACGAAGTGCTGCGCAACTCGTTCTACCACGACCCGGCGGTCGAAACACGCATCGCGGAGTACGAAAAGCGCGTACTGGAGGACAAAATATCGTCGTTCATCGCCGCCAAGGAGCTGCTGGACATCTATTTCAAGGATTTGAAATAAACGGCGTCCCATCTCATACGCCCCCGTTTCAGCACTTTTCGGCCGGCTGCCCTTCCCTAAAACGAAAACCGCCTTCGGGAGAATCCGAAGGCGGTTTTCTTTCACAGCGCCAATACTGCAAGCCTCGGGCCGCGAATCGCCGAAGCGGAATCCGCCGGCAGAAACTACCGGGGTGAAATCCGGGAGCAAAATACCGGCACGAAAAGCAGGAACAAAATCCGGAAGCAAAATGCCGAAGCAATAAGCGGGCGGGAAATGCAGGGACAAAATCCGGAAGCAAAACGCCGAAGCAATAAGCGGGCGGGAAATGCGGGCGAATAAGCCGGCGCGAAATGCGGGCGTCCCTACCCCACCGCATACTTTTCCCGCAACAGCTCCGCCAGGCCGGGCATGCCTTCGGCGGCACGTTTGCGGATCAGGGTCAGCGGATTGCGGATGCCCGCCGTATCGGGATTACCGGGATCGACGACATAAATCGGGATTTCGGGACGCCCGCAGCGCACCAGCGACGCGGCGGGATAGACCGCCAGCGAAGTCCCCACGACCACCATGATATCCGCCGTCTGCGCAATCTGCGCGGCACGTTCGAACATCGGCACCGCCTCGCCGAAAAAGACGATGTGCGGACGCAGCAGTGCCCCGTCGGGCGCCGTGGCGTCGAGCTTCTGCTCCCAGCCCTCGATCGGAACGACCAGATCGGGATTGCGCGACGAGCGCAGGCAGGTCAGTTCGCCGTGCAGGTGGGTCACTTTCGACGAGCCGGCACGCTCGTGCAGGTCGTCTACGTTCTGCGTCAAGACCTCGACCTCGAAATCCCGTTCCAGCCCCGCGATGGCCTCATGCCCGGCATTGGGCTGCGCGGCGAGCATCTCGCGGCGGCGCATGTTGTAAAACCCGATGACCGTGGCACGGTTATGCGCCAACGCCTCGGGCGTGCAGACATCCTCGATCCGGTAGGAAGCCCATAACCCGTCGGAATCGCGGAAGGTCGCCAGACCGCTGTCGGCGCTTACCCCCGCACCCGTAAAAACGACGATTTTTTTCATAAACTATAACTTTAGATAACCTAATCTATGCCCAACGGCAGCAAGCAGTATTAACAGACCGAATCCGACTGCCTTCGTAACTCCGACGGCGACGCCTTCGGTCGAAATATCGTATGCCAGCATCGCCGCCAGCACGAAAAAAGCGATCCCCAGCGCGACTTTCGCCAGCAGGGACTTTCGCCCGGCGGGTTCGGTGCGATCCGCAGGTACAGTATGATCCGCAGGTACAGTATGATCCGGGAGCACCGCGGGATCCTCAGGCACAATGCGATCCGGGCGCCCGGTGCGGGTACGGAATCCCGTATTCCCGGCAGCCCTGCGGGATTCGGCCCGGCCGCCGGCACACCGCCCTTTGGGCGTCCATGCCGTGAGCAGTGCGGGCAGACCGAACAGCAGGGCACTCACCGCCGCATGCAACGGCGACTGCCCGACCCACAGCAGGTTGAGCGGGAAAATTGCCAGCGCAACCGCAAGCACCGAAACAACCGCAAAAATCCATTTCCGATTCATAGCAACCTCCTTTTATTACCTATTCGCCTGCATCCGGCGGGATGCCGTGAGTTTGCGGCGCTTCATGCGCAATTGCCAAAGCCGCAGTTCGGCATCGGAGCGCAGGCGCCGCCAGCGCCACAGGCTGTAAAGGCAAGCGGCAAACGACACAGCACCAAGCCCGAGCAACATGCAGGCCGTCGCCCGGTCGTCCGGAGCCTCCGCAAAGACGACCGACGGCATAATGACGCCCATGACAAGCGACAGGCACAACAGCATCAGCCACGCATCGCGCCACCGCTGCCGGGGACGCTTGCGCCGGTAATCCGCATATACATCGCAGATTCCCAACAATATACTCGCCGCCAGCAGCACCCCGCAAACCCACAGGGGCAGCACGTCGGAGCGCAGCAGCAGAAAAAAGAGCAGCAACCCGGCTGCCGCCCGCAAAGCGGCCCGGATCCGCACCCCCTTCAGGTTGCGGACGTTGCGGGGCCTTTTTATAAACATCGGATTCGACATAACACCGGCTTTTATTGATCCTACCATTTACTGCGTCTCGAATCAAGCCATACGGGAACAACGACGGCCGCAACCGCCATCGCCTTGAGCAGCATCCCCCCGAACCCGCGGGCCAGCGAACATTCGCCGCCCAGCATATCCGAAATCTGGGACGAGCAAACCAGGGCGAACGCCCCCAGCAGCAATACGAAACAGAGCACCCTGCCCCGCCACGCCGCACAGGATCCCACGTTACCGACGGCCTCCCCGTCCTGCCCGCCGTCGTCATCGGACGGTTCGGGCCCGACGGCGGCCCATACGCCCAAAGCCCAGCAAAAAGCAATCACCAGTGCACAGACAGCCCCCTTCCAAAGCGCCTCGGCAGTCGGGAGACCTTCACCGAAACGGCGCAGCAGGAAAATTACGACGAAGGCGACAACGGCTGCCACGGGCAGGCCGAGCCACATGCGGCTGTGCAGAAACATCCGCCAGCGTCCGGCATCGAGCAGGCCGGAAAAATAGCATCTCCACATCCTGGACATCGGATTTATTTTTTTATATCGGCTTTATTTTTTTGCGGGTCGTCGGACTGCATACGGGCGTGCGGAGGCAGCGGGCCGGCCTCCCCGGCTGCCGCAGCGGCAACGGGAGGGACGGCATCCTGCAGCGGCGGCGTGCCTTCACCGGACGCAACGTCAGCAGGAGGAGCGGCGGCAACCGCGGGAGAAACGGCCGCCGGAGCCGGCGGGAAGTCCCTGCCCGACGAAGCAACGCCCGTATCCGCGGCCGGCAGGGTCGCCCCGGCGGCCGCACGCGGCTTCTTCAGGCGGCCGCTGCGGCGCAGGGCATCGGCGATGATCCACTGGAGCTGGCCGTTGATCGAGCGGAACTCGTCGGCAGCCCATAGCTCCAGTGCGTCCATCGTCGCGGCGTCGATACGCAGTACAAAACTCTTGTTATTATTCTCTTTAGCCATCCCCAGTTAAATCAATGGTGCAGGGTTCCGGCATTCACCACGGGCTGCGCGGCTTCGTCGGCACAGAGCACTACGAGCAAATTCGACACCATGGCCGCCTTGCGCTCTTCGTCCAATTCGACGATATGCTCGTTGCCGAGGCGGTCGAGCGCCATGTGAACCATCGACACAGCGCCCTCGACGATCTTCTCGCGGGCGGAGATGATGGCATCGGCCTGCTGGCGGCGCAGCATCACGGCGGCGATTTCGGGCGCATAGGCCAGGTAGTTGATGCGGGCCTCGACCACCTCGATGCCGGCCATCGCCAGACGTTCGTTGAGCGTGTGTTCGAGTTGGTCGTTGATCTGCTCGCTGTTCGAGCGGAGCGTCAGCTCATCGTCCGCAACGCCATTGTTATCATAGGAATAGCAACCGGCCACCTGGCGCAGTGCGGCGTCGCTCTGCACGCCCACGAAGTTCTCGAGGATGTTCATGCGCGCCGTGGCCGAAACGCCGGTCTGCCCGGCCGTAGTCGGGGCGTCGATCTCGAAAACGGCCTTATAAATATCGTCGCGCTTGATCTTCCAGACCAGTACCAGCCCGATCAGGATCGGGTTGCCCGTCTTGTCGTTGACCTTGATCGGGTCGACGTTCAGGTTGCGGGCGCGGATCGAGATCTGCTTGGCCGACATGAAGGGGTTGACCCACCAGTAACCCGTTTCGTAGAAGGTACCTTTGTATTTACCGAAAAAGACCATCACGCGCGCCTCGTTGGGTTCGAGCAGCATGAATCCCGCCATGCAGATCAGCATGCAAAGGCTCCAGACGACGCCCGCCGCCACCAGTCCGCCGCCGAGCGCCAGCCCGGCGTCGATGCGCTGCGCGCCTGCGACGATCGCGTAAACCCCCAGGGCCAACCCGCCGAGGATCAGCACCAATGCCAGGAAACCATTGCATTTCCAGCCTTTGTAAACGAAATTTCCATTTTCCATACCCGTGTAGTTTTTGAATGATATTATTTTGATATCACAAATATATCGAACATTTTTGGATTTGCAAATTTTCCGGGCATTTTTTTCATAACGGACTGCGACCGAAGCAGAAGAGGCCCCGCAGCCCGGTTTAGGCCGAAAAAAACCGCTCCGTGGCACAGTTCATGCAAGGTCGGAGGGCGTAAACCAAAACAAAATTTACATCATGAATCAGCAAAGACACACCAACGAAGACACGCTGACCGACATTTTCGGTTCGGAAGAGATGCGCAATCCCGCGCCCACGGAGTTCATTCCCAAAGGCAAAACATCGCCCGAGATCGCTTACCAGTTAGTCAAGGACGAGACCTATCCGCAGACACAACCGCGGCTGAACCTCGCCACGTTCGTAACGACCTACATGGACGATTACGCCACGCGGCTGATGAACGAGGCCATCAACATCAACTACATCGACGAAACGGAGTACCCGCGTGTCGCGGTGATGTGCGGCCGCTGCCTGAACATCGTCGCCAACATGTGGAACACCCCCGAGAAGGCCGAATGGAAGACCGGTGCGCTGGGCATCGGTTCGTCGGAGGCATGTATGCTGGGCGGCGTGGCCGCATGGCTCCGCTGGCGCCAGCGCCGCAAGGCCGCAGGCAAGCCCTTCGACAAACCGAACCTGGTGATGAGCGCCGGGTTCCAGGTCGTATGGGAGAAGTTCTGCCAGCTGTGGCAGATCGAAATGCGCACCGTGCCCCTGACGCTCGACCACATCACGCTCGACCCCAAGCAGGCGCTGGAGATGTGCGACGAGAACACGATCTGCATCGTACCGATCGCAGGCGTCACGTGGACGGGCCTGGACGACGACATCGAGGGGCTGGACAAGGCGCTCGACGAGTACAACGCCAAGACCGGCTATGAAATCCCGATCCACGTCGACGCAGCGTCGGGCGGTTTCATCCTGCCGTTCCTCAAACCCGAGAAGAAGTGGGACTTCCGCCTCAAGTGGGTATTGTCGATCTCCACGTCGGGCCACAAGTACGGCCTGGTATATCCCGGCCTGGGATGGGTGGTATGGAAAGACAAGAAATACCTGCCCGACGAAATGTCGTTCTCGGTCAACTACCTGGGCGCCAACATCACGCAGGTCGGCCTCAACTTCTCGCGCCCCGCAGCGCAGATACTGGGCCAGTACTACAACTTCATCCGCCTGGGATTCGAGGGATACAAGGAGATCCAGCAGAACTCGATGGACATCGCCAAGTACTGCCACCAGCAGATCGGCACGATGAAATGCTTCAAGAACTATTCGGAGGAGGTCGTCAACCCGCTGTTCATCTGGATGATGGATCCCGAGTACGACAAGAAGGCCAAGTGGACGCTGTTCGACCTGCAGGCCAAACTGCAGCAAAGCGGCTGGATGGTTCCCGCCTATACGATGCCCAAGAACATCGAGGACGTGGTCGTAATGCGCATCGTGGTGCGCCAGGGCATGTCGCGCGACATGGCCGACATGCTGATGGGCGACATCCGCAATGCCATCGCCGAGTTCGAGCAGCTGGAGTACCCCACTACCTCGCGCATCAAGTACGAGAACAAGGAACACCAGAAAGGAAAAGTCTTTACGCACTAATATGCCCCGTCCGGCGGCAGGCGTACCCGGGAAGGGCATGTCGCGCCGCCGGCACCGGACGGCAGAGCGACAGCCGGGAGCGGGCAACTCCCATATCGAACCGTACGTACGGCGTGACGCCGAAGCGTCACAGGTCACCGTCCCGGCGCCCCTGCTTCGGCAGGGGTTTTTACGAGAGGACTCCGGCCCCCTGGAACGAATGCCGGAAAGCGGGCGCCCCGGCGCCCGCAGCCAAAGCATTTCGCGCCCTGCGGGGCTGCGAAGGGTCGGACAGACGGCTTCCACAATCGTGGGGGCCGTCGTTTTTTTATCGGGATGCGGGCTTTCATGCAGGCCGGGGCGCAGACGGGGGGGGCAAAGGACGACAGCGGAATCACACAGGCCCACCGCAAAGGGGCATCCGCACAGGCCCGGACATAGGCCGGGCGGGGAAAACAGAGGGAGAAAGCGGAAGACACAAGGCGGGCGGAGGGATAGGAAGGCGGATGCGGGATTTCACACAGGCCGGGACATAGGCCGGGCGAGGAAAACAGAGGGAGAAAACGGAAGACACAAGGCGGGCGGAGGGACGGAAAAGCGGATGCGGGTTTTCACACAGGTCGAAAAGCAGCAGGCTGAGCGGGCGGCAGGCCGGGAGACAGGTAAGGGCCCAAAGCGGGGATGGGAACCCGGCCGCAACGGGAAAATCCGACCGGCAGGACAGATGCTGCGACCAATAAGACAACCGTGTGCCCGGAAAGGAGAAAAACAACCGGCGGGGAGGCGGATGCGATTTTCATTATACCGATTTGTTTTGTAACTTTACGACGTTTTTATCCAACCGCAGACAAATGGCAGAAACATTCAATATCTTCCTGATCGTCATGGCCGTGCTGGCCGCCGGGGTTTACGTCGCCCTGCACTTTTTCGAAGCCGGGTACGGCTATCTGTTCAACCCGAAATACGGCCCCCCGGTACCCAACAAGGTGGGCTGGGTCATGATGGAGTCGCCCGTGTTCATCGCAATGTGCGTGCTCTGGCTCATGTCCGGGCGGACATGGGAGGCCGGGCCGCTGGCGCTCTTCGTGCTGTTCCAGGCGCACTACCTGCAGCGCGCCTTCATCTTCCCGCTGCTGCTGCGCGGAGCGTCGAAGATGCCGCTGGGGATCGTCGTGATGGGCATGGCGTTCAACACGCTCAATGCGCTGATGCAGGGCGGGTGGATTTTCTACGTCTCGCCCGAAGGCTATTACGCCGACTGGTTCGCAAAGCCCTACATTTACATTGGGGGAGCCCTGTTCATGGCGGGGATGGCCATAAACCTCCATTCCGACCATATCATCCGCAGCCTGCGCAAGCCGGGCGACACACGCCACTACATTCCCCGCGGGGGGATGTTCCGATACGTCTCGTCGGCCAACTATTTCGGCGAACTGCTCGAATGGACGGGCTTCGCCGTGGCTTCGTGGTCGTGGGCCGGAGCGGTATTCGCCTGGTGGACGTTCGCCAACCTTGCACCCCGTGCGGCATCGCTCTACAAGCGTTACGCACAGGAGTTCGGGGAGGAATTCACGGCGCTGAAACGAAAAAAGATCATACCTTTCATCTATTAACCTACCGGAAAATGTCATCACTGTTCACCCCTTATAAATTAGGCCCCGTGACACTGCGCAACCGCACGGTACGTTCGGCGGCGTTCGAGTCGATGGGGCGCCATTTCGGCCCCACGGAGCAGCTCAAGGAGTACCACGTTTCGGTGGCACGCGGCGGCGTGGGCATGACCACGCTGGCCTACGCCGCGGTATGCCGCAGCGGACTGTCGTTCGACAAGCAGTTGTGGCTGCGCCCAGAGATCGTGCCCGGGCTGCGCGGGATAACCGACGCCGTACACCGCGAAGGCGCGGCGGCCGGCATCCAGATCGGGCATTGCGGCAACATGACCCATTTGACGACCGCCGGGCAGATCCCGATCGGCGCATCGACGGGGTTCAACCTCTATGCCTACACCCCCGTGCGGGGTATGCGCAAGGACGAGATCGCGCAGGTGGCACGGGATTTCGGGAAGGCCGTCCACACCGCGCACGACGCGGGGTTCGACTCGGTGGAGGTACATGCCGGGCACGGCTACCTGATCTCGCAGTTCCTCTCGCCCTACACCAATCACCGGAAGGACGAGTACGGCGGGACGTTGGAAAACAGAATGCGCTTCATGCGGATGTGCCTCACAGAAGTGATGGAGGCCGCGGCGAAAACGGGGACGGCCGTATTGGTGAAGCACAACATGTACGACGGGTTCAGGGGCGGCATCGAGATTCCCGAAAGCATCGCCATAGCCCGCGAGATCGAACGCTTCGGCGTGGACGGCATCGTGCTTTCGGGCGGGTTCGTGTCCAAGGCCCCGATGGCCGTGATGCGGGGACTGATCCCGATCTACACGATGAGCTACTACTCGCCCCTGTGGCTGCGCTATTTCATCCGCTGGTGCGGGCCCTTCATGATCCGGCAGTTTCCCTTCGAGGAGTGCTATTTCCTGGAAGACGCCAAGAAATTCCGCGCCGAGCTGAAATGCCCGCTGGTATATGTCGGCGGGCTGGTGAGCCGCGAAGGGATTGACAAGGCGCTGGACGCGGGGTTCGAACTGGTGCAGATGGCCCGGGCGCTGGTCAACGACCCGGCGTTCGTCAACAAGCTCCGCGAGGGCGACGCCTCGACACGCAGCGGCTGCGACCACCGCAACTACTGCATCGCGCGGATGTACTCGGTGGACATGAAATGCTGCAAGCATTGCGACGGGCTGCCGCGCAGGATACGGGAAGAACTGGCCAAGCTGCCGTAAGCATGGAACACATGGAGAAGCGTAAACGGAACAGCGAAACGTCCGGGGCCGCGGCACAAGGCGGGACGCCGGCCGGATACCGGAACCTCGGAGACAAGGCCGGGTGCAGGGAACACGCGGCCGAGACCGGGCACAGGGAACGCGGGGATAAGGCCGTGACAGCCCCCTGCGAGCCCGCAGAGGTGCAGGGCGGCACGGGCGGGCGGCACGGACGCCGTCTGGAACGCGGCGCAGTGGCGCCGGACAGCGCATGGGCGCTGGTGACGGGCGCCGGGTCGGGCATCGGGCGCTGCTACGCCCTGCGGCTGGCAGCGCTGGGCTACCGGCTGGTGATCGCGGGCGACAACCGCGCACCGCTCGAAACCGTGGCGGAAGAGATACGGAATGCCCGGCCGGCCGGGCGAAAAGCAGCCGTGGAAAGACCGGAGGCCGTGGACTGTCTCTTATACACATCTCCGAGCCCACGAGACCC
>ERZ1026958.853-NODE-853-length-11076-cov-12.301606_pt1 | contig 11076 bp, 10 predicted proteins | sample MGYA00519567_ERZ1026958 | MGnify/ENA primary metagenome ERZ1026958 (study PRJEB26926, sample SAMN06164518) | human gut metagenome | biome: ENVO:00009003; feature: ENVO:2100002; material: ENVO:00002003 | host: Homo sapiens | place: USA | collected 2012 ...
CTATTCGTCGGCAGCGTCAGATGTGTATAAGAGACAGGAAAGTGAGGAACTACATATGATGAATTATATTAAAAGTACAAGTAGCGAAATCGAACTAACAAATCGTACAGATCTATATCCTGATATGATGTTATACTCATATTTGATTCGCCCTAGTAAAGGAGATGTCAAACATTTTTATAGTGAAGATAAAGAAACTTTAATTTTGTTGCAAGAAGGATCACTAACATTAAAATACGAAGGCAAAGAAGCCACAATCACTCGTGGTAATGTGTTTGATGATGCTCCTGTTGGATTACAATTCAACAAACAAGTCGCAGTTGAAGTTATTGCGAACGAAGATAGTGAGTACCTATGTTTCCAAACTGAAAATGACAAGACTTATCCTACCACTTTATTCAACAAAGATAATGTAGTTGTTGTAGATCGTGGAGCAGGACAATGGAACGAATGTGCTACTCGTAATGTTCGTACAATGGTGGATTATAAAATCAATCCTAATAGTAACATGGCATTTGGTGAAACAGTAAACTACCCAGGTAAATGGAGTACATTTATCCCACACTTACACGATCAACCAGAACTATACTACTATCGTTTTAATCGTCCTGAAGGATTTGGTGCAAGTTTCTATGGAGATAACGTTTACCAAATTAAAGATAGAAGCTACATCTGTGTAACAGAAAAATTAGCCCACCCTCAAGTTACTGCTCCAGGATACGCAATGAATTATTTCTGGATCATTCGTCACTTCGACGACAATCCTTGGACTGGTGCAGAAAATGTTAAAGAACATGAATGGCTACTAGATCCAAATTGTAAGATCTGGCCTGAAAAATAATATAAGTAAAAGCTGCATTGCACAATTCAAGCAATACAGCTTTTTATTTGAATTCCTTAAAAAGATTCTCTTCTCACTTAGAAGGTCAGTCTCATCTTTTTTAACTGAAAAATCATTTTATAATGTAATCTTAAACCATATAATTTAAGCACATATCCTGGCACAACTGTTCAAATTCATTTCTCATAGATATAACTCTCCATATATTCATGGAAGTTTTCGTCCACCGTGTCATACAAGTCGATGCCTCGATCATGACACATTAATTCTCCTAGAACTTGTAAAACAGTTAAATATTCAAAAGAAACAAATAGTGAATCTTCAATAAATGGATAATTGAAATCATGTTCTGTTACTTTATTCTGAGATATCAAGTATGCAGAAGCATCTTTATGTTCTTTTAAATATCCCAACAAACGAATCATACGATCTAAATGTCTTGACTGATTTCCTAAAGCTAAGATAAGGGTGCTCTTATCTATACCATGATAAATTCCGTGCATAAACTCTTCTAACTCATAATAACGAACACAACATTGCACGGTTTCTAATATTTTCAAAGCCCCCTCTATTGCTGCAGGAAGACATTTATCATAACCAATCACAATAATGTTCTCAAACCCTTTTAAACTGCCTTTTTCATTTGTGTACCATTGTTTTGTTGCCTTCGCAATATTCGGTATCAAATCAATTGTGTTTAGTATTCTTGAAATCCATTTTTTAGAATTTTCTTTAGACAATTCTAAAAACAACATTAAAATCGCGATTACACTACAATAATACCCCTTTGTCTTTGGTCCTATATCTTCTTCTACTTCAATTTTCAAAAAACAATTTGCATGTGCTGTTATAGGAACATCCTTTTGTGCAGAACAAGCCAAAGTTAAACATCCCATTTCTTTAGCCTTATCTAAAGCTTGAATGGTAGATGAAGATTGTCCTGCTTGTGATATTCCGATTACTAACGCATTATCTTCAACAATATCTGTATTATCTACAAATTCCATTGCATATACTGCATATACTGGAATGTTCATTAATCTTTCAATTGGCTTTATACATGATAATGCAGCTGAATAACTAGTTCCAGATGCAACTAGATATACATGCTCTAACTTTTTATCTTTTACATATCGTACGCAATCTTCATTATTCTGTTTTGATTTTTTAATTACTTCACGAACTGCCTCTGGAGTTTCCATAATATAATCATACATATCTTTCATAATATTAAGCCTCCAACATAGAGATTACTTCATATAAGCTTTCCTTAATATATGATGCATTTTCTTTATCTTTGTTTGTAGGTGCATTTATAGATGGAATCATTACAACTTTAATCCCTGCATCATGTGCTGCTTGTACCCCATATCCAGTATCTTCTAAAACCATTACTTGATTCGGGTCACAGCTTACAGCTTTTAAAACTTTTTGATAAATCTCAGGGTTGGGTTTTCTCTTTGTGACTTCATCTCCACAAAGAATATATTCAAATCGATTAATCAAGCCCAATTTTGTTAATCTTTTGATTGTCGCATCCCTAGACGTTGTAGTTGCTACTGCTTTGCGAATATTTTTATTCTCTAAAACATCTAGCAATTCAGTTACGCCTGGCATCAATTCAATGTCATTTTCCAAATATTCAGTACCTACACTGCGAGCAATATCTAATAATTCCATACGGTTTTCAACATCTGACAGTTCATTATTCAATACTCTTTCAACATCACTACCCGAAATTCCAACAACCTTACTAAAAATCTCTGCAAATTTTGGAACCCCATATTTAGCAGCAACATCTTTCCAAGCTTTTCTCCATAAAAATTCAGTATTTAATAACAAACCATCCACATCAAATATAATCATTTTTGGATTTTCCATTTTATATCTCCTCACAATCTACATATGTCAAATGACATTTTTTCAACACCAAAGTACATAAATCTAAAGCCACACTTGTTATTATGGTGTAAATCATTCCGTAAATAAAAGCTAAAACTTCTTTAAACACAAATATCGAAAATAAAACAATAATTCCATCAATCACAAATGCCAGTAATCCAAAAGTCATTTTGGGTCTTTTCTTTTTAATAGCTGCAATTATAAAATCTGTTCCTCCCGTTGATGAACCTTCATTAAAAATAAGTGAATATCCAATGCCTGCTGTTATACCAGCAAGTACAGCCGCTAAAAAACGATTTCCTTGATACACCGGTAAATAGCAAAGCACATAGTCAATTAGAAAAGAACTGATTACCATCGTTTTCACTGAATATAAGAAAAACATTCTTCCTAATGAATGAAATGTAAACAATATAATTGGAATATTAATTAAGATTGTCGCAAACCCAATAGGAATGTTTGATAAATAATTGGCCATAACAGCAATTCCATTGACGCCTCCCGGAGCAAAGTCAGCGGCTACCGCAAAACAAACAATACTAACGCCTATAAAAATTGATCCAACTAAATCGTATGTCATCATAAACATTATTTTTTTCATATATAGTCCCATTTCCACAATTAAATATATAAATCTATTTTCATAGACATTTAGAATATCAATTTCAGTTATCTTCCACTACATCTAGCGACTCTGTACGGAGATACACTTAGATAATTAATTAATTTTTTTGCCACGAATACCAATAAAGATAATAAATATCTTACCCATTGATCCGCATTAATAATCCACCAAATCCACACAATATCCATCTTTAAAACCGTACTAACAAGATAACATAAGAAAACGCGAACGCCCCAAATACCAATTGTATCTATTATCGTAGGTAATGTGCTTAATCCTGCAGATCGAATATATCCATATAATACTTTTGATTTCATTTCCGGGAATTGTGAGAAAACCATCAGCAATAAATATACATGTGCAATAGCAACCAATTCCTCTTTGTCCGTCAACAAATACAAAACCTGTTTTGAGAACAAAAGCAAGAATATCATATTAATTCCACTAATGATTAAACAATAAAAACTCAATCTTTGATATGCCGATTTATACATCTTCTCATCATTTGCTCCTATTGCCTGGCTAGCTAAAGCCATCGAAGCCGTCAAGAAACCAGAAGCCATCATATCGCAGAATCCTTCTGCTTGTAATCCAATTTGATAAGCAGCATAGAATTTTTCTCCATAAGTTAGAATGAAAGTTGATAAAAAGACAGAAGCAAAATTCCAGAAAGAATTCCCTATTGCGGTTGGAACACCAAACTTCAATACGTCTTTGATCATATCCATATTAAATATTGGTTTTTCAATTTTCACACGATCAAACATACCATTTTTAGCAAATAACAGATAAAGACCTACTAACATCATTACTATAATTCGAACATTATTTGTGATAGCAGCTCCATAAAGGCCTAATCCTTTTACAGGTCCAAACCCTAAAATCAAAATATACCCTAAAACAACGCTTATCCCATTTCCTATTGTAGCAATATAAAGAGGCGTCTTTGTGTTTCCATCCGCCTGAAATACTGCTGAATTCAAATGAATTATAGCTAATAACGGATACGCCAATACATGGACTTTCAGAAAAGAAGCACCATAAGTTAATAGCCTTGAATCTGTACTCATTGTAGATAACAGTTCATTTGGAAATAACCAAATTCCAACCGCTGCAATCACTGCCACAAAAAGTGAAATAATTAAGGCTTGCTTATAATACAGTAACCCTTTCTCCTTGTTTTTTGAGCCAAACGCTCTAGCAAAAACAACCATAGCTCCGATTCCAAATCCTTTAAGTATTGAAAAATAAATACCGTAGATTCTTGTTGAAATACCATAAGCACTAATCTCGGATATGGTTAATCGACCAATATATCCAGTTAAAATCATGTCAGACAAAATCAAAAAAGCATTCTCTAAAATAGCAGGAATTAAAATATGCCGAATCTTAGCATCTATTTTTTTTGTATCCATTTTATTACCCCCTTCCATGTAGCCTAAAAAGAAAGTCAGTAGTCGTCTGACTACTGACTTGAAAAATTATGAGAAATAACTATTTTTAGTAGTTAAATTTCCACATGTATTTTCTCCAGCTTAATGGGTGTTGACGACGATCTGCTAATAGATTGTTATAAACATCCAATAATTCGCTGTAGAAGTCATGATCGAAATATCCTGAAACTTCTCCAAGTTCCTTCATACCATAGTCATATCCATCTAATACTGTTGTGTGGTTATTGAATTTGCTTAAGAAGCGAAGAGCTCTTTCATCTACGGCTCTAGTTGCACCAGTTGATTTAAGCATTAAGTAAGCTGTATCTTTTTCAGTGATTTCGAATGGTCCATTGAAGAATTCATCTGAGTGAATTGCTGATGAGTTGATCCATTGCATTTCCATGAAAATACAAATTGTTTGTTGGTGAGCTCCAGCGTAACCTGTACCTGATCCCATAGTGTAGATAATGTCATCATTTGCATAGTCTACAGAGAATTTAACTGCATCTGGTACACAAGCTTTAACTGCTGCAGGAATGATGTCATTCATTTTCTTAGTAGCTGCAACCATTTTTTCGTAAGTTTCTGTATTATGTTCAACAACATTTACAGTTTCATAAGCAATTTGTAATGCTAAAGAACTCTTTGATTCTTCATATAAAGCACCATCTGCTCCAGTATCTTTGAACTGTACAATGTAATCACAAATTTCTTCTAATGGTGTACCTGTTTCTAATTGTAATCCAATTACTGTAGCACCACATTCTTTTGCTTTTTTAGCTGCTTCAACAGTTTGTGGAGTATTACCTCTACGGCTAGCACATACAACGATTGCATTTTCATTGATGAATGCAGGTGTGTCATTTGTAAATTCATTAGCATTTTCATACAATGTTGTTAATGTTTTAGCTTCATGAGTTACATAATAGTGAGGAGCAAAGAAACATGCTAATGATCCTCCACAACCAACGAAACTAACGTTTTTGATTTCCTTTTTTGCTGCGATTTCTTCAATCATCTTTTTTACATCGAACATAATTTTACCCTCTTTTCCTTTTCGATCTTAAAATATTTTATTCAAAGCTTTAGCAAGCTAGAATACCAAAGTAATTCAATACAATTCCAATAACGAAGCAACTCAAGATTACAACCATAGGTTTAACTTTTCCTGATTTAATAATGAAGTACATGATCCAAGTTACTGCAAGTGGAATCATTTTTGGCATAATACCATCTAATACATTTTGTAATACGAATGCTTCTCCAAATTTAAGTGGAGTTGTTAAGTTTGCTAATGAAGCTGACATACCACCAATTACGAATAAACCTGCAATTGAGCATCCAAACATTACTTTTTCCATCAAATCTGCTTCTGCCATTTGTCTTACGAAATCTTGTCCTTTTGTATAACCCAATTTACCCATGAACCAAGTAAATGGAGCTGAAGTTCCAATAGAGATCAACGCTGCTAAGATTGGTCCTACAATACTTCCTTGTTGAGCTAATGAAATACCAATTGACATTGCGATAATACGAATTGTTCCTTGGAACAATGAATCACCAATACCTGATAAAGGACCCATCAAAGCAACTTTAACTGCATTGATTGCACCTGGATCAAATGTATCTGGATGTTCAGCATATTCTTCTTCCATGGCAATACAAATACCGTAAACCAATGATGCACACTGTGGTGTGATGTTAAAGAACTCAAGGTGTCTTCGATATGCTTCTTTTTTCTTATCTATTTCATCTGGATCTGGATACAAACGATCAATTGTTTTAGACATACCATACATGAAAGCTGTATTCATCTGTCTTTCATAGTTCCAGTTTGTTTGCATACACCAAGAACCCCAGAAGATTTCTTTTAACTTTTTATTTAGTGGATAATTTCTTTGTGCTTCTAAACCTTTAATAGACATAAGTAGTTCTCCCTTCTTAGTTATCTAAATCTTCTAATTCATCTAAGGAATTCGAACTAGAAGCTACTGCTGCTTTCACACCGCCACCAGTGTATTTAACTGTATAAAGAATCAATGCAATAACAATACCGATTAGGGCGATTGCTGTTAAATCCAATCCAGAATAAGCAGCTAACAAGAATCCAGCGAAGAAATATACAACTGTATTTTTGTTAACCATTGTAGTTAATAACATTGCAAATCCGAAGAATGCGATGATGTTTGCACCTAATGTAACACCATCAGTAACCCATGCAGGAATTACACTAGCGATTGATTGTACAAGATCTGCTCCAAAGTATACTGATAAGAATACTGGAATGATTGTACAAATTACATATAATGATGGTCCGTATACGATATCAATACGTTTAGCTTTTTTGAAATCTTCTCTTTCAACAGCTGCATCAATCATGTGTGTAAATTGAATACGAATTACATCCGCACAAGTTTCGATAATTGTTGATAACAATGTCATTGGTACTGCAATTGTGATTGCTGTTTCGATGTTTGCACCTGACATAATACAAATTGCGCAACCAACTAAAGAACCCATGTTCATATCAATTCCAGAAGCACCAATTGACATCATACCTAATGTTGCCAATTCCATTTGGGCTCCAACTGCTAAACCAACTTGTAAATTACCAAGTAACAAACCACAAATTGTACATGTCAATAATGGTCTTTCGAAGTTTAGACGTCCAAACATTCTGGAATCTAATTTCATCATAATAGAAATTAAAACCACGATTAGTGTATAAGCTAATTTCATAAATAACTTCTCCTTCTACAAATTTAAGAATTATAAATCTAATGATTCACGTTTTGTTGTTGGCAATTGCTGCATGAACAATTGACAACCTGTTGCTTTGATCTTACGAAGATCTTCCTCTTCCTCAGGTGTCAAATAAACTACCTCTCCATAGTTTTTTGAACCATCTTTTTTGGCAATACCACCAAGATTCAACTCTTTAAATACTGGATGAGCCGTGATATATCCTGCTGCATCTTTTGTTGATCCAAAAATAATGAATACTGAATCACTTAATGAATCAATTTTTTCTGCTCTTTCAACTGCTTTAGCTACAGAGAATACATTTAATTTGACTCCTGCTGGTTTTGCCATATTTAATGCCATCTTTTGGAAATCATCTCCAGCTGCTTTATCATCAATAACAATTATTCTCGTTGCTCCCAAGAAATGAGTCCAAGTAAATGCTACTTGCCCATGTACCAATCGATGGTCGATCCGTAGTGCTTTAATCATAATTTTCACCTCCGTTTCTCTTACAGATCATCTTCAATGTCCGTCATATTGTTTATAAAGTCGTTACAATAAACAGCATTAAATTCTTTTTCATCAAACTTCTTTTTCAAAGTTTCTACATCGGGATCCATCAAGATAAAATCAATCAAGAGTCCTAAACTAGTATTTGTAATTAGATGGAAATCATATGTTTTCAAAGCTGCGACAAACCCATTATTTACTGATCCACCAAACAAATCTGTGAATACAAACAATTCTTCTTCTGAGCCTTTAGAGTCCATTACTTTTTGAATGGTTTCTTGAAGATTAAAATCTGGCGATGTGTAACAATTAAACGCTTCTACATTTTCAGCCCCGGCAATAATTTGTAGTGCTGATTTAAACCCTTCTGCAAGCGTTCCATGTGTCGCAATGACTATTTTTCTTTTACTCATATTCAATCCTCCCTATAAATAAACGAATAAATATATTTCATTTCAGAATCCGGAATTTGGATACTATAATGTTTTTCTATATTTCCAAATGATGCTTTTATATCCTCTATAAAATCTCCATGCTCTTTCACAAATGCTTCCGTTGCACTGTCTTCTCGAATCATTCCTGTTTTAGTTACAAGTCTTTCAACAAGAATACAAACGTGAATATAAATACCTACCAGCGTTCTACCTTCAAGTTCCACATGGCGACGTTTCTGTAAATCTTCAACCGCGATTGTTGTCTCATCCATAAGTGGTTTTGGATTTAAAATCGTCAAATAATTCAACACATTCATCAAAGAAAAGTTTGTACGAATGTTGATAATCAATTGTTTTAAATTGTTATCATCCAAATACATATTTAATTTTGATGACACCAAATCCAAGTTTGTCGTTGTCACAATATCCTCTAATGGAATAAATACAACGTCACTTATTAACGGATTGTCTGTACCTGTTATAAATAGTATGTTGTACATTTGTTGAAGTTCATTAATATCATCAATCAATGAATCAAACGGTACAGCTCTTAAATCAACAGGTATTTCTTCCGGGAAGGAATCTGCAAATAAGTCTGCCATTCTTTGAGATGTCTGTAATCCACTTTCACTCGTAAATAAAATGACATCTTTCTTCTTACCCTTTAAGATAGCGTAATCTACCTTGTAGTTCTTATCTGCATCTATAAAATATCGATCAATTGGAACACCGTTTTTAATCTTATAACCAATATCTAAAGCCATTTTTGTTGTTACGTTGTTTATAAGTGCCACATTTCTGTTTTTTGTGAATTCCTCATCCGCAATGTTTTCCAATGAACCCATATCGACCATAATGCAAAGATCTGCATAAGCGTTAACTCTAGACAATTTATCTCTTAGAGTTGCCCGAATTTCTTCCATTGTTGTCGTTACTGGCATATCGATTGAATCAAATATGTAAGATCCAATTAGCGAATTAACTGCTGCTGCCATTGAAGAAGCAGTTGAGTAACCATGACAGATAATGACCCCAAATGTTTTATTCTTATTTAACTCAACGTTATAAGCTGCGATAGTTAAGATCATAATCAATTGAACTATGCCAGGAATTTCCTTTTCAAGATTGGACATACAAAGAGATTTAATCTCATTCGCAATCATTGCTTCACTGACATACATTCTCTTCACTTTATTTAAAGCTGCTTCAATATTTACCTTTTCTTTATCTTCGCGTTGTTTAAACATTGATTCGTTCTCTTCATAGATGTACATCAACTTTGCTACAACGAATGTAAAGTTTCCTGGAATATTAATGAAGTGCTTTTTTGCAATCTGATTAACAATTAAAGCTAATGTAGCTTCTGTTCCTTTTAGTGTTTGTTCATTTCTAGAAGTACTCATGATTGTTTCAACAATCAAATCGTAAATACTTCTATACTTTTCAATAAGGTTACTTTCTTTCTTAATACACAACTTGATTACCGAATTAAATAATTCATCAAATTGACTGATTTTACTACTTTTTGTATACGTATCACAATCAATATAAGAGATATTCTCACTTGAGATTTCTAGTGACTCAAACATTTCTTCTGGAAGATAATACGTATGAATAGTCACTGTATCACTTTTTTGATTACTTATAGCCTGAGCACAAATCAGTTTCACTTTTTTAAATATTTCTTCAACATTCTGGTTTGGTTGAAAGTTAGATAATGTCTTTAAAACATTTGAACAAATCAACATATGAACATGTAAACTTGCTGCCTCTTTTCGGAAAAGCTCAACAATAATTCCTTCTCGTTCTTCCTTTGGTCTTTCACTAAAATCTTTTAGTTTAACCGCAATTGGTATATATTTTCCCAAAGATGAAGGAAGATAATCATCAGGTCTTTCATTTGATAGAAAGATAAAATGAATACGATCATTCTGCTTTTTTTCAAAGAATCGAATCAAGTATCCAGTCAATGGATCACTGATTTTTTCAAAATGCGATAGGATAATACATAGCGAATTCTGTTTGTTTGCATTTATACAATCTTGCAATTGCTGATTAATCGTTTGTGGATCAATCACTGAAAGATCATACTCAGCAATTTTGGCATCCTTATCAAGGATTCCCTTACTAAGGATGGAATGCTTACAAATAAGTTTTGCTAAGCTCTTCTTCCCAGTACCTTCATTACCATAGATTACGAATGATAAACCGTTTGGCGGATAATTAAAGGCTTCAGTACACCTTTTGATTACTCGCTTTAACGAACCATCATGACCTATCAGTTCTGCAAACACATCAGTTAATTGACCATTATCTTGTAAAAACTCAACCATTTCTTCAAGATCAATAAATTCATAATTCTCAATGTTGATTCCATATCTTTGGTTCAAGCAGCGAGTATTAAAGAAATACACAGGTCGACTTTTAACCTTGAACACTTCATTCGATTCACACAACTCATTCAAGTACTGGCTTGTAATAGTTCGTGAAATATGAAGTGCATCAGAGATTGCAACTGTGGTAAATGCATCCGCTGTCTCTTATACACATCTCCGAGCCCACGAGACCCTAAGACATCTCGTA
>ERZ1026958.865-NODE-865-length-10982-cov-6.955615_pt1 | contig 10982 bp, 10 predicted proteins | sample MGYA00519567_ERZ1026958 | MGnify/ENA primary metagenome ERZ1026958 (study PRJEB26926, sample SAMN06164518) | human gut metagenome | biome: ENVO:00009003; feature: ENVO:2100002; material: ENVO:00002003 | host: Homo sapiens | place: USA | collected 2012 ...
ACTCAATTCTATCACTATATCTTTCCGCATTTCACTTTTTTGTAGTAACTTTGCAGTGTCAAAAACAAAAAGACACCCACTATGGAAATCGAAAAAGTCATCCGCATCCTGGCCATTTTCATCGCCGTGGCAGCCTTTGCAATCAAAGTAGCCACGCACCTGATGTTTCCCGGAGCATCGCACACCGGCGACATACCGCTCCTGCTCCTGCTGACCCTCTCGGTCTGCGGCATCTGGCGGGATGCCTTGCGCTCGAAAAAACAAAACGAAAATTCCAACGAATAACCCATGAAAAAACTCTTTATGTTCGCCGCCACGGCAGCCATGCTGGCCGCATGCGCACCCAAGACAGCCCCCGAGTTGCCGATGGAAACCTTCTTCCGCAACTCGGAAAAAACGGGTTACCAGATCTCGCCCGACGGCAAGTATTTCTCCTATATGGCGCCTTACGAAAGCCGCCGCAACATCTTCGTGCAACCTGTCGACGGCAAGGATGCCGTACGCATCACCTCGGAGACAGAGCGCGACCTGGCCGGGTATTTCTGGGCCAACAACAACCGCATCCTATACCTGAAGGACACGGGCGGCGACGAGAATTTCCAACTCTACGGCGTGGACATCGACGGCAGCAACCCGAAGGCCTATACGGCCATCCCGGGCGTGCGGACACAGATCATCGACCCGCTCGAGGAGATCGACTCGCTGATGATCATCGGCACCAACCAGCGCAACCCGATGATCTTCGACCCCTACCGCCTGAACCTCAACACGGGCGAGATGACGATGCTGTGCGAGAATCCCGGCGACATCCAGAGCTGGCTGACCGACCATGACGGCAAGCTGCGCGTGGCCTACGCCATCGTCGACGGCGTGAACACGCAGATCCGCTACCGCGAAACCGAAGCCGAGCCTTTCCGCCCCGTACTGACGACCAACTTCAAGGAGGGCGTGTCGTTCGCCACCTTCACCCCGGACAACAAGCTGGTTTACGCCATCACCAACCTCGGGCGCGACAAATCGGCACTCGTGCTGATGGATCCCGCGACCTGCGAGGAGCTGGAACAACTCTACACCAACGATAAATACGACCTCGGCGGCCTGTGGTACAGCGACGCGCAGAAGAAACTGCTGGGCGTGTCGTACGAAGGACACAAGGGCAAGACCCGCCACTTCTTCGACAAGGCTACCGAAGAGATGCTCGGCCGGATGGAGAAGCACCTGCGGGGCTATGAAATCGGTATCGGCGGTTCGAATAAAGCCGAGGACAAATACATCGTCTATGCAGGCGGCGACCGCACGATGGGCGCCTACTACTTCTACGACGTGAAAAGCGACACGATGACCAAGCTGGCCGACCTCGCACCGTGGATCGACGAACAACAGATGGCCGAGATGACCCCGGTCACCTATACCTCGCGCGACGGCCTCGAAATTGAGGGATACCTCACGCTGCCCGTCGGCAAGACGCTTCACAACGCCAAGAACCTGCCCGTAGTGGTCAACCCCCACGGCGGCCCGTGGGCCCGCGACTCGTGGGGATTCAACCCCGAGGTGCAGTTCCTGGCCAACCGCGGCTACGCCGTATTGCAGATGAACTTCCGCGGTTCTACCGGCTTCGGGCGCAAATTCACCGAAATCGCCTACGGCAAATGGGGCCAGACCATGCAGGACGACATTACGGACGGCGTGAACTGGCTGATCGAAAAGGGCATCGCCGATCCTTCGAAGATCGCCATCTACGGCGGCAGCTACGGCGGTTACGCCACGTTGCAGGGTATCGTCAAGGATCCCGACCTCTATGCCTGCGCCGTGGACTACGTGGGCGTATCGAACCTCTTCTCGTTCCTGCAAACCATCCCTCCCTACTGGAAACCGATGCTCGACATGATGTACGAGATGGTCGGCAATCCCGAAAAGGACGCCCAAATGCTGCGCGAAAACTCCCCGGCACTCAACGCCGAACGGATCAAAACCCCGCTGCTGGTGGTACAGGGCGCCAACGACCCCCGTGTGAACATCAACGAGAGCAACCAGATGGTCGACGCCCTGCGCAAACGCGGCGTGCATGTCGACTACATGGTCAAGGACAACGAGGGACATGGCTTCCACAACGAGGAGAACCGCTTCGATTTCTACCGCGCGATGGAGAAATTCCTCGGCAAATACCTCAAGGGCATCGAACCCGAGGGCGAAATCGTCCCCGAAAGCAGCCGCCGGTAGTCCCAATACAGACAATCCCTAAAACGAACACAGCCTCATTTTTTAAAATAAAAAGTTCAAATTTCATAGTTGTGTGACGGAGGCCCGGATAATCCCGGGCTTCCGTTTTTTACAGCACGGGAGGGCGGCAGAAACCGCACGGACAGGGCAAAAAACACAAAAGGGAGGAGTGCAGACGGCCGCCACCGACGACTGCCGCGGCATCCGGAACCCGCACCGCAGCAGCCGGAGGCGTGGGTGCCGCCAAAACGCAGACCTCGGAGAGAGGCGGCAGGCGGCAGCATCCGGCGGCAGACACGCTACGTGCGGTCAGTAACATCCCCGAAACCGGCGGCGAGCCGTTTCCCGCAACCCGGCCGATCCGGCTGCAACCAGCCTGCGGGCCGACCCGAATTTGAATTGAGCCGCGATTAGATTATCTTTGTCCCTGCAATGAACGCTGCATCCCACATAATTCGACCTTACGACGGGCTTCCGATGCCCCGCCGCCTGTGGGCCATCCTGGCCGTAGCGTTCGGCGTCTCGCTGTCGGTGATCGACAGCGCCATCGCCAACGTCGCCCTGCCCACCATCGGACTGGAACTGGGTATCTCGGCGGCCGACTCGATCTGGATCGTCAACGCCTACCAACTGGCCATCATGGTCTCGCTGCTGTCGTTTTCGGCATTGGGCGACGTGGTGGGTTACCGCAAAGTCTATATCGGCGGCCTGATGCTCTTCACCGTGGCCTCGGTGGGCTGCGCCCTCTCGACATCGCTCCCGACACTGGTACTGGCGCGCGTGATGCAGGGGTTCGGCGCCGCTGCCGTCACATCAGTCAACACCACGCTTATCCGCATCATCTACCCCAAGGCGCAACTGGGACGCGGCATGGGAATCAACGCCACGGTCGTCGCCGTGTCGTCGGTCGCCGGGCCTACGCTGGCTGCGGGCATCCTCTCCGTCGCTCAGTGGCCGTGGCTCTTCGCCGTGAACATCCCCATCGGGCTGGTGGCGCTGTGGCTGAGCCGCCGCTTCCTGCCGGACAATCCCGTGCGGGTGAGCGCACGCCGTTTCGACTGGCGCGATGCCGTGATGAATGCCCTGACCTTCGGCCTGCTGATGGCTTCGGTCGAAGGATTCTCGCACGGGCTCGACCCGCGCCTGCTCACCCTGGGCATCGCAGCGCTGCTCATCATCGGGTTCTTCTTCATCCGCAGCCAGCTGCGCGAGCCCTATCCGATCCTGCCGTTCGACCTGCTGCGCATCCCGATCTTTTCGGTTTCGGTCGTCACGTCGATCTGCTCGTTCCTGGGGCAAATGCTGGCTATGGTAGCGCTGCCATTCTACCTGCAACACGAATTCGGCTACGACGAAGTGGCGACAGGGCTGCTGATGACCGCATGGCCGGCCGTGATCATGGTCGTGGCTCCCGTGGCCGGAATGCTCGTCGAGCGCATCCACGCCGGACTGCTCGGCGGGACGGGGCTGACGGCCATGGCCGCGGGACTGTTCCTGCTGGCATTCCTGCCCGAACACCCCGTACCGGGCGACATCGTATGGCGGCTGGTGCTCTGCGGTGCCGGCTTCGGGCTTTTCCAGTCGCCCAACAACAGCATCCTGATCGCCTCGGCTCCGCCCGAGAGGAGCGGAAGCGCCAGCGGCATGCTCGCCACGGCGCGTCTCATAGGCCAGACCACGGGCGCGGCCCTGATGGCGCTGCTGTTCCACATCGTCCCCAACGACAGCACCCACACGGCACTCCTGCTCGCCGGCGGGTTCGCACTCACAGGAGCCGTCGTCAGCCTTACCCGCATCCGGCTACCGCTGCCCGAAGGGTTGGCTCGGCAGAAGAAATAACCCCCGGCAGGCAGAACGGCGGACGCTCCGGCAGGTATCCGCCACCGCCCGTGCAACCCGGCACGGCACGCACGGTAAACAAAGAAAACAAACGCCCCAAACACCGCACAGACAACAGACATACCACAACATTGATCCGGCATGAAATACCCCTTTCTCCTCGCCGTCCTGCTCTCCTGCACCGGAACGGCGTCCGCACGACAAACCCCGCCTTCACCCTCCGATACGGCACAACGGGCAACGGCCCCTTTGCAAGCCGACCATGCAACACCCCGCACCCCGCACGCAACCGGCGCGGAGACACCCCCTACACTGCACCCCGACACCGTACAACCACCCGCCCGGACGCAATTCATCCGCCCGCCCTACCTGCGGCCCGGCGACACGGTGGGCATCGTCACCCCGGCGCGGAAACTGTCGGAAAAGGCCGACACGGCGAAGGTGCGCGAGCGCTTCGAATCGTGGGGCCTGAAGGTTAAGTTCGGGCCGCATACCGCCGACCGCGAGCAACCCTATTTCGCAGGCACCGATGCCCAGCGCGCCGCCGACCTGCAGGCGATGATCGACGATCCCGGCGTGAAAGCCATCGTCAGCTTCCAGGGCGGGTACGGCTCGGTACGGCTGCTGCCGCTCATCGACCTCGACCGCCTGCGCGAGCAGCCAAAATGGATCGTCGGGTTCAGCGACGTGACAATGCTCCACCTGGCACTGGGACGGCTGGGCGTTGAGAGCCTCCATGCCACCATGCCGGGCAAGTTCCGCTTCGGCCGCGACGAGGCCCCCGAATCGATCGTCTCCGACGAAGCGCTGCGCAGTGCACTGCTGGGACTGCGGCAGCGTATCGACACCGACCCTCACCCGCTCAACAGCCCGGGCACGGCCCGCGGACGCCTCACGGGCGGCAACCTGGCGATCGTCTGCTCGTCGCTCGGCACACCCGAGGAACCCGACTTCGACGCCCCCACGGTGCTCTTCATCGAGGAGGTCGGCGAACACATGTACCGCCTCGACCGCATGATGCAACAACTCGCCCGGAGCGGAAAGCTCGCCAAATGCAAAGCCATCCTCGTCGGGCATTTTTCCGACATGGCCGGACAAAAACATTTCGGCATCACCGACCCCTACGACATCGTTGCGCAATACGTGCGGCCGCTGGGAATCCCGGTCGTCTTCGGCCTGCCCGCGGGGCACGAAGACCCCAATGGGGCGCTCTACATGGGGCGCGAAGTCACCGTCACGGTGGGCGAAACGGGTGCCGTCATCGAATTCTGACGAAGGAAGCGGGGCGCAGCGGAACGGCCCGACTCCGCCCGGACAGCAGGGCGGCAGGGCAACCGCCCCGGGCAAAGCCGCCGGGCTGCGGCGGAGCGGCGAAAGCCTTCCGCCCCGGCACCGCCGCAAACCAGTCCCGTCCCTCTGCCGCACGGTCGTAAAACCAGCCTTTCTGCCGCTTGCCGGCGGATACACCGTCCGCCCCGAACGACGGCAGACGTCCCGCTACGCAAAAGCCGTACGCTCCGGGCCATCGCCCTCCGCAAAAAATAAACCCGCCGGGGAACGGGCTTGCCATATTTTTACTATTTTTGTAAAAGGAGGGATACGTAGCCCTGCGAAAGGCGCGGGAAACCGTCCCCGGAAACGAAATACGGATTATCGGAAATCTAAAACACTACGCATATGTTCTCAGCAAAAACCTACGCCGCGCGCCGCAACATGCTGCGCACCAAAATCGGATCGGGCATCGTCCTGTTCCCGGGCAACCCCCTGTCACCCAATAATTACCCGAACAACGCCTACTACTTCCGGCAGGATTCGTCGTTCCTTTACTATTTCGGGCTGAACGTCCCCTCGCTGGCGGGCCTGATCGACGCCGACACGGGCGAAGAGGCACTCTACGGCGACGATTTCACGGTCGAGGACATCATCTGGACAGGCCCGCAGCCCACGTTGCGCGAGCTGGGCGCAAAGGTCGGCATCGCAGCGACATATCCCCTCTCCGAACTCGAGAAACGGCTCCGCAAAGCCATTTCGCTGGGGCGCAAAATCCATTTCCTGCCCCCTTACCGCGGAGAGACAAAGCTTTGGCTGTCGTCGCTGCTGGGTATCAAACCCGCACTGCTGCACGACTACAAGTCGGTAGACCTGATGTTCGCCGTGGCCGAAATGCGCGAGAAAAAGAGCGCCGAGGAGATCGAAGAGATGGAGCGCGCGTTCCAAATCGGCTACAAGATGCACACGCTGGCCATGAAGATGTGCCGCACGGGCGTCGTCGAGCGCGAAATCGCGGGCGCCATCGAAGGCGTCGCCAAATCCTACGGTTCGGGCGTGTCGTTCCCGTCGATCGTCTCACAGCACGGCGAAACGCTGCATAACCTCAACGCCGACGGCGTACTGGAAGAGGGACGTCTGCTGCTGTGCGACGCGGGCGGCGAAACGGTCGACAACTACTGCTCCGACCACACCCGCACCTACCCCGTAAGCGGGAAATTCACGCAGAAACAGAAGGATGTCTACAACATCGTGCTGGCGGCACACGACCATGTGGCCAACATCGTCAAACCGCACATGATGTACTCCGAGATACACAACGCCGCCTACACGACGCTGGCCGAAGGGCTTGCCGGAATAGGGCTGATCAAGGGATCGGCGGCCGACGCCGTGGCCGCGGGTGCCATGACGATGTTCATGCCCCACGGGCTGGGACACGGGCTGGGCATGGACGTGCACGACTGCGAGGCGATGGGCGAGCGGAGCTTCGACTTCTCCTCGATCGCCCAACGCGCCGCCAAGTCCGCGACCTGCATTTACCGTGCGGCGTGGCGCCTCGAACCGGGGACGGTAATGACCGACGAACCGGGGCTCTACTTCATCCCGGCGCTGATCGACAAATGCCGGGCCGAGGGCCTTTACAAGGGGATCGTCGATTACGACGCCCTGGAAGGCTACCGCGACTTCGGCGGCATCCGCATCGAGGACGACATCCTTGTGACGGAGAGCGGGAGCCGTATGCTGGGCGACAAGAAGATACCCGTCACGGTCGAGGAGCTCGAAGCAGTCGTAGGCCGGTAACGTGAAACGGATTTTCATTTTCCCGACCATCGAGGAGGCCAAGGCGTTCATCCTCACCGAGCCCCGCGACCCGGTATTCGTCGGCGGGGTGGGCATGGCCGAAATCGCAGCGGCGACCCTGCGCGCCGTGAAAGCCAAAAAGCCGCAGTTGGTGGTACTGGCCGGCATTGCCGGCGCCTGTGACCGGACATTGCGGCGCGGCGAGGTGGTCGAAGTGGTCTGCGAACGCATAGCGGGCATTCCCGAGCGTTACGCCCGCGAATACGAAATCTCGGGCCCCGACCTGGGACTACCCCTTGCAGCCGGGGTCACCGTCAACCGCTCGGGCGACGGAGCCGCGGCAACGGGCGGGCCGAAAAGCGCGGCGGAAGACGCCGGGCACGCGGCAGGGGATGCCGGGTTCGCGGAGTCGCACCCCGGATTTACGGCGGAAGGCGGAGCAGAGCACGCAGCGGAAGGCACCCAACTCCAGACGCCGGGCAATGCCCGAAACCAGCCGGGGAACATGGCGGCACCCATCGGGTTCGAAACGCCGGACGATACGGAACGCACGGCGCTTGGTACGCAACCCGGAATACCGGACAATGCCGGCAACCTGCCGCAAAAGCCGGAAGGAAGCCCGGAGGATACGCCGCAAGAGTACCTGCCGGAAGTGGAGAACATGGAAGGCGCAGCCTTTTTCGCCGTATGCGACGCGCTGGGCGTCGCGTGCTGCCAGATACGCGCCGTGTCGAACTACGTCGGCGAACCCTTCGGCCAGTGGGCTATGGAGGAGGCCGTCGGGAACCTGACGGAAAAGTTAAACCAAATATTCGAAAGCAATGAATAAAAATTGGATGCTCTGGGCGGGATTAATCCTGATACTGGTCGTCTTCATCCTGGTCTGGCAATTCGCCCCCGCCATCCAGCGGTGGCTGGCCAACGTATTTATCGACATCATCGTCCTCGTGCTGACTTTTGCCGCCGGATGGCTGCTGGGCCGTTTCGGGGGTAAACGCAACCGCAGCGACAACGAGAAAAACGCCCGCAACATCACCGAGGCGCAGAAACAGTGAGGCTGAAACTGCACATCTCACCCTGCCCGAACGACACTTTCATGTTCGACGCGCTCGTTAACGGCCGCATCGACACGGGCAGCCTGCGCTTCGAGGTCGAATACCACGACATCGAGGAGCTGAACCGCGGTGCCGGGCTGGGACGTGCCGACATCAGCAAGATAAGTTGCGCCGTGCTGCCCGCCATCGCGGAACACTACGTGCTGCTCGACAGCGGTGCGGCACTCGGACGCGGCAACGGGCCGTTGCTGGTACGCCGCGCAGGCGATACGCGGCCGATACGCCGCGTGGCCGTCCCGGGGCTGCACACCACGGCCAATGCCCTGATGGGCAAACTCTTCCCCAAAATCGAAGAGCGTACACCGCTGCTCTTCTCCCGAATCGCGGCTGCCGTCGAGCGGGGCGATTTCGACGCCGGGGTACTTATCCATGAGGGCCGCTTCGTCTACCGTGAACGGGAACTGGAACTGGTCGCCGACCTCGGGCAGTTGTGGGAGCAGCGGACGGCGCTGCCGCTGCCGCTGGGCGGGATCGCAGCCCGGCGCAGCCTGCCGGACGAGGTGCGGCACGAGGCCGAACGCCTGCTGCGCACGAGCATCGAATACGCCTTCACCCATCCCGAAGCTTCGCGCACCTATATAAAACAGCACGCACAGGAGCTGGATGACAAGGTGATCGACGCACATATCGCGCTCTTCGTGAACGGGTACTCGCTCTCGCTGGGCGACGAAGGCCGCCGTGCCGTCGAGGCACTGACGGGAGTGATCCCCTGAGCAACCGCCGGCCACCTCCAATACGTTCCGTTATGAAGTCCGTTTTATTATTGTTTCCGCTCCTGATCGCCGCGGTTCGCGCAACGGGCAAGACGCCCCTGCGGCAGGCCGCCAACGGGAGCCGGGTACGCTTCCTCGGGCTGCGGACATTCGACAATCCCGTCGTCGTAGGGATGGAAAAGAACGGCAACAAAACCACCCTCCGCAGGAAAACAGCCGGCGGGGCGGGCGGTTACGAGCCCGGGAAAATCGCGGCGGACGAGAGCAAAGCCCTCGGCAGGCAGGCATGGCTGGAGTACATGGCCCGGTTGCAAAAGGCCGGCTGCAGGCAGATGGATACGACAGACAAAGGCCTGATGGGTTTCGACGGCTCGCAAAGGCTCCCGGGAGTAAATCTGAACGGACAATGCCACCCCGTCGACCGATGGTGCGGACGCGGTATCCGGGAACTGCACCTGCCGCTCTTCCGGCTGACCGGAATGGAAATACCCGGCAACGACATATATTAGGAAACGCCCCGGCAACCCGGAACATACAGCCTACGGCGACAACGAACTATTACGAAGCAACCCCAAACCCCGCAATATCCCATGTACCGCACGACAAACCGACCCAACACCCGTATCGAAGTGGCCGACGCACTGCGCGGCATCGCCGTGGCAGGGATCATCCTGTTTCACGCCCGCGAGCATTTCAACCTCTACTGGAGCGCCCTCGACCTGCCCCGCGCCGGATTCGGCAGCTGGGAACAGCCCGTGGCCGATATGCTGGGATTCCTGCTTTCGGGCAAGATGTACGCCATCTTCGCATTGCTGTTCGGGCTGAGCTTCTTCATCCAGAGCGACAACCAGGCACAGCGGGGCAACGACTTTTCGCTGCGCTTCGCATGGCGCATGGTGCTGCTGTTCGGCATCGGGCTGGTCAACGCGGCGATCTACAACGGCGACGTACTGACCTACTACGCCCTTTTCGGGCTGCTGATGATTCCCATCGGCAAGCTCCCCAACCGATGGGTGTGGGTCATCGCGGCCCTGCTTTTCATCCAGCCGCTCGAACTCTGGCAGTATTTCAGCGGACATACGCTCTCGATCCGCGGCATCGAAGGCATGGAGACCCTCTATCCCACCCTCGCCACGGGCACCTTCGCCGAGAGCGCCCGCGTGAGCCTGCTCTACGGCCCGCTCAGTTCGTTCGGCTGGGGACTGGAACACGGACGCGGCACGCAGACGCTGCTGATGTTCGTATTGGGCATGCTGGCCGGCCGCTACCGGCTTTTCTACGACGAAGGGCAGCACAGACGCATCTGGGGCGGGCTGCTGGCCGTGGGCATCGCGGGCACGTGGCTCGTACCGTTCGAGGCGATGCGCAACCTGATGACGGCCACGGCGATCGTTTCGACGGTCGTCCTGCTGTGGTACGGCTGGCCGGGGTTCCGCCGGGCGCTGCACGGCATGACCTTCTTCGGGCGCATGAGCCTGACCAACTACCTGCTGCAATCGCTGCTCGGGACGGCGCTCTTCTACAACTGGGGGCTGGGGCTTTACCGCCACGTGGACGTGATCTACGGCACGCTGGCAGGCGTGGGAATCATCCTGGTACAGTATCTCTTCTGCCGCCTCTGGCTGCGGCGCCATACGCACGGCCCCGTCGAATGGGTGTGGAAAAAGCTCACATGGATCGACCTCCCGCTTTTCGACCGTAAAATCGCCTCCTGAGGGCGATTTTTTCGTGTCGCCGTTTGGTTATCCCGATTTTTTTGTATATTTATAGTCGGCTAATCGGAAAATGCTCCGCAGCACGACTTTCCGTTCCGGGAACCCGGCTCCGCGAAGTACTCCCGACAATGCCCCGCACCACCGCAAAACCTTAAAACCATACGGGAATATGAAAAACTATTCAGCAAAAGAAATCAAAAACATCGTACTCATCGGCGCGCCCGGCACGGGAAAAACTACCCTTGCCGAAGCGATGGCCTTTGAGGGTAAGGTCTGTCTCTTATACACATCTGACGCTGCCGACGAATAGC
>ERZ1026958.875-NODE-875-length-10895-cov-4.947509_pt1 | contig 10895 bp, 14 predicted proteins | sample MGYA00519567_ERZ1026958 | MGnify/ENA primary metagenome ERZ1026958 (study PRJEB26926, sample SAMN06164518) | human gut metagenome | biome: ENVO:00009003; feature: ENVO:2100002; material: ENVO:00002003 | host: Homo sapiens | place: USA | collected 2012 ...
ACGAGATGTCTTAGGGTCTCGTGGGCTCGGAGATGTGTATAAGAGACAGGTTACGCAGTGCAATGCCGACGGCTGCCGTCTGTGCCCATTCACGGGGCGAAACAGACGGTTTGTCTGCCAGGTATCCGCGAGAGGCTGTTGCCTCGGCAAGATAGCATTCCGCACCGTCCTTGTAGCTTGGGTATACCTTAGCTGTTGCTACAAAGCAATCCTTTCCGGGTGATACCGTAATGGCAATGCGCCCTTCGGGATACTTCATACGAAACCACGCCATCTGGATCATAACCGGGAGGCGCTTGCGCACCTCACCGGTTTCCAGGTCGGTATAATCTACCGCAAACGGTGTCGGATCGAATCCCTCCACCTCGTTGATTCCTTCGATTTTGGCAAGCATAGCCGCCTTATCATTCGAGTTGTTCTGACTCATTAGAAAGCCTCCTTAGAAATTGATATAGGTGTTGCGATACTGCATCCAGACGGGCAGAATCGTCTTAATGTAATTGTTGATGCAGGTTTTGTACTGTTCCTGCGTAGATGCGCTAAAGCTGGAAAAACGCTTGCGTCCGTCCTGTGCTACCTGCGTAAAGGACTGCAGGGCAGTTTCACGCTTCTTCTGTCCTTCGGCATCTGTCTTGGGACCAAACTTGCGCTCGTTCAGCGTAAAGCGCACATAGGCGTCTACAAGCTGAAAATGGAATCCCATAGCTTTGGTGTCCATCGTGACCGGCGCGGATTTGCACAGGCTCTCAAAAGTCTCCAGCACACAAATGCGGTAATTCAGCTCCTGCATGATCAGCATCTGGTCAAGCGGTAAGCTGTTTGCCGCGATCTGCTCACGGATCTCATTCTGCCGTTTTCGGTACTGTTCCAAAATTGTTGCCATAGCAATTGCCTCCTTAGTTTTTGATCCCATACTCTTTTTCCGCTTCTGCCTTTGTCAGTCCGATAATGACACCGAAGGCGCGGATAAAATCTTCTCTGGTCACACGCAAAGTTGCGCCATCCTCGTATTCAAGGATAACTTTGTCGTCTTCGTAGCTCCACTTTTCAAGCCAGGGTTCGTGTTTCATGATTGACTCCTTTCATTGCATAGCGGCCTGCAGGCGTTTTGCCAAACAAGTGCCGCGTTTTTCTGTATCGGTTTTCTTGATCGCCATACACAAAGCACGGCGCTCGCCGACAATGATGACATTTTCTTTGCCGCGGGTAATGGCGGTATACACCAGAGGCCGTGTCAGCATGACATAGTGGGCGCATTGCAGGTTGATGATCACAGACCTGTACTCCGAGCCTTGCGACTTATGGATGGTAGAAGCATAACCCAAGTCGAGCATATCGAGCTGACTCGTATCATACTCTGCCATTCGTCCGTCTCCGAAATCGATCGTGACGGTCGTTTCATCACCGGCTTTGCAGATTTTTTTGATGTACCCGATGTCGCCGTTGCTGATTTCATCGCAGTTTTTGATCTGCATTACCTTGTCACCGCAGCGAAACCTTCTCGTTCCGTGAACAACCTCAGCTTTGTCCGGCGCCGGAGGATTGATTTTCTCCCGCAGCAGCTCATTGAGCGCATTGACACCGGTTTCGGTTTTCTGCCGATACGGTGAGAGTAGAGCTACATTGTCCACGCCGTACTTGGCAGTTTCCTGCAAGTACAGCTCCACGATTCTTTCTGCTGACTTGGGAATGCTCGCCGAGTCATAAAACTGAAAGTCGCTGCCATACTCCAGACTCATATTCCCGTGGCGAATCAATTTTGCATTGGTCGCTATCCGGCTGCCTGCCGTTTGGCGGAAAATCTTATCCAGCTTCACGACAGGGATGGTGCCGCTTGCGATCATCTCGCTCAGCACCGCCCCGGGTCCGACAGACGGCAACTGGTCTGCATCTCCGATAAGGATCAACTGACTGCCCGGTTTTACAGAGTCAAACAGATCTCCGGCAAGGTAGATATCCAGCATAGACACCTCATCGACCAAAATCAGGTCGGCATCCAGCGTTTCCGGGGTGCCGTATTCTCCGTCCTCGCCGGCAATCAGGCCCAAAGCCTTATGGACCGTAGAAGCCGGAAATCCGGTTGACTGCTCCATACGCCTCGCGGCACGCCCTGTCGGCGCACAGCACACGATCTCCTTTGACGGATGATTGCGGCTGTAAATGCCAAGCAAAGCTTTTTGCAGCATCGTCTTGCCGGTGCCGGGACCGCCGGTAATAATGCAAAGGCCGCTGGTGAGCGCCGTTTTGATTGCCTGACGCTGTTCGGGTGCCAGACGCACCTTCAAACGGCTTTCCTCACGGTCGAGCTCATGATCCAAATCACCATAGGTGCAGGGATTTTGATGGCGGATCTGATATCGGATCAAGTTGACAAGCTTTTCTTCGGCTTTTGCCGTCTTTTCCCGATAAACACAGCTTTCATAGGTCCGCATTCTGCCATCAAGGATAAGACGGTTGGCACGGGCTGCGATCATTTGATCCGTAAGCTCCGGCGTCTCCAAAGTCTTTTGGCAGGCTGCAATGAAGCCGTCCCGTTCCATACACAGATTTCCGTAGCCTTCCGCATCAGTCAGTGTGTAGAGGATACCCTCATCCACACGTTCGGGCGACAGTCTGTCAATCCCCATACTCATGGCGATCTTATCTGCCGTCTTGAAGCCCACGCCGACCATTTCGCAGAGCTTGTACGGATGGTTCTTTACGATATCCATCGTTTGTTCTCCATATTCTTTGTAAATCTTTGCGGCGCGGTTCGGCGTGATCCCGTGCGGCGACAGAAAGGCTACCACATCACGAGCACCGCGGTTGGCGAGGTAGGAATCGCAGATTTTTTTGAGTTTATTCTGACTGATACCGGAGATGGTCAAAAGCTTTTCCGGCTTTTTGTCCAGCACCTCCAGTGCCATATTCCCAAATGCATCATAGATACGCTCCGCCATTTTCGGACCGATGCCTTTGATCTGCCCGGACGAGAGATAGGCGATGATGCCTTCCCGGGTCGGAATGATCTGCTCCTCGTATCCCTCGACATCATACTGAATGCCGTATTTGGGATCCTTGCGCCAGTGCCCACGCATTTCATAGCGCATATTACCCGCAGTAGGCAGGCAGTACCCAACGGCCTTGATTTGTGTAATGGTGTTGCCGCTGCTATCCTTCAGTTTCTCGCACGGACGGTAAAGCGCGATCATAAACATCGCTTGACAAGGGCACACAGAGAAAAACAACTGAAAATGAGCTGCCAAGCCTTACACAATGCACCGCCTAACAGGACATAGGCGGTGTTTTTGTATGCAGACAGCATTTTCTCTGTGTGCCGATATGGGCCAGCCGTGCGGCGTGGCCTAAATTCTTGTCAAGGAGGTTATTCGAGTCATGGCAGAAGAAAACAAGCATCCCCCTACCACGGAGGAACAGGCCCCGCCTGAAATGCCGGGAAAGGCCCCAAAAATGGAGCAGGCCGAAATCCCTGATGTGGGCGGCGGCCCCGCTCCGTCCGCAAAGGTGATTGACCTTTCCGCGATGCGTTCCACGCCGGAAAAGGATGCTCCGACGGACATCCCCAAGGAGCCGGAAGCCCAGCCTGCTTCCGTCACCGAGTACAGCAAGCAGGAATGGAAAAAGCCCATGCCGGAGCCAGAGAAGCCCAAGCCCAAACGGGGCCGCCCCGCAAAATCCGAAAAAGCTGCGCCTACCGAGCCGGGGGCCAAGAAAGAGGTAAAAGCGGAAAAGCCCCGCCGAGGCCGCCCGCCCAAGACGGAAAAAGCGTCCCCGGAGCAGGCCAAGCCGCCCAAGGCTGGCAAGACCCATGCGGCCCCCGAGGAAAAGGCAGCACCTCCGGCCCCGGAAGTGCCGCCTACACCCCGCGACGCTACCCGCGCCGAAAAAGAGGAAATCGTCTATCTTGACCTTTCCGACCTGCACCCGTTCAAGGATCATCCTTTCGGCGTCCGTGACGATGCGGAAATGAAATCTCTGGTGGAGAGCGTCCGCAACGGCGGTGTCAACCAGCCTGCGCTGGTGCGTCCCCGCGAGGGCGGCGGCTATGAGATCATCGCGGGCCACCGTCGTCAGATGGCCAGCCAGCTTGCCGGGTATCGCAATATGCCCTGTATCGTCCGCAATATGACGGACGATGAGGCCATTCTCGCTATGACGGATGACAACCTCCGTCAGCGCGAAACGATTTTGCCCAGTGAAAAGGCTATGTCCCTGAAAATGCAGTATGAGGCTATCAAGCATCAGGGAGCGCGTGGTGACAGCGCCGAGGCTGGAAAGCTCTCTCTTGAAAGCGTGGGCCAGCGCAACGGCATGAGCGTGAAAACCGTACAGCGGTATATCTGGCTCAATGATCTTGTGCCGGAATTGAAGCAGACGATGGATGACGGAAAGCTGTCTTTTACCCCGGCTGTGGAAATTTCCCGCGTGCGCCCCAAGCACCAGAAGTATATCGCCGTGTCCATTGAGGGCCAGCAGGCTTCGCCCTCCAAGGGTCAGGCAAAGCGGCTCCGTGAGCTGGATAAGGAAAACAAGCTCTCCCCGGACGTGATCGACGGTATTTTGTGTGAAGAAAAGAAAAAGGAGGATCGTGACGTGATCATTACTGGCGCTGAACTGGAAAAGTTTTTTGGCAAGGAGGCCACGCCCCGGCAGATGAAAGACCAGATCATGACGCTGCTGGAGGACTGGAAAGAGCGGCAGCCGCCCGAGCTTGCCAAGCCCGACAAGAAAATGGATATGGAAAAGTAACGACCTCTGGCCACCATGACCAGAGGCTTTTTGCTGCCCCGATAGGACAGGCTCTTTGGGTTATATCCCCCGTCGCCGCCCGTAATCGAGCACAGGCGGGAGTGGGCTGTCAAGGGGGCTTCGCCCCGCCGTGTGCGGCGGACTTGCCCTTGACCGCCTGCCCCGGCTGTGCTTTTTCTCCGGCAAGCGGCGGGGGTATATCCTCCAGAGCCGCCCCCTTTTCCAAGATTGGAAAAGGGCGGGGGAAAAAGGTTGACCCACTACATTATATAAAAACGGAGGTTTTCAAAATGAAACGACCCCTTGCGTATATCACCGCCGCGTGGAGCGGCGATCCCTGCGAGGCGACGGAGCAGGCCGCCAAGTATTGCCGCGCTGTCTATGAGGCGGGCTTTTCGCCCATCTGCCCCACGCTCTATCAGCCCCTTTTCCTGAACGACGCCGTTCCCGAGGAGCACAAGAGCGGCATCGACATGGGCCGTGACCTGCTCCGCCGCTCTCATGTGCTGGTGGTGTGCGGCAGTATCTCCACGGAAAGCATGAAAAACGATGTGGCCGTGGCCCAGCGGCTGGGGATCACGGCAACCACGCTGGACGGCATCCTGACCGTAAAGCGTCAGGGCCGCCGCTGATATGAGCGAGATCCGGCTGGGGAGCCTGTTTGACGGGATCGGCGTGTTCCCGCTGGCGGCGGTGCGCTGCGGTATCGTGCCTGCATGGGCCAGCGAGATCGAAAAAGCGCCTATCTCCATCACGAAACGCCACTTTCCCGGTATGGCGCATTTAGGGGATGTGACAAAGCTGGACGGCGGCGACATTCCGCCTGTCCACATCATCACCTTTGGCTCACCCTGCCAGAACCTCTCACAGATCGGCAACAGGGCCGGTCTTGCCGGGGAAAAATCCAGTCTGTTCTTTCATGCGATCCGTATTATCCGTGAAATGAGGGAGGCGACAAATGGTATATTTCCAGCAATCGCTGTTTGGGAGAACGTCATGGGAGCGTTTTTTTCAAATGACCGGATGGACTTTAGAGCCGTGCTCTCAGCGTTCACAGCCGCCGACATTTCAATGCCTGCTTCTGGAAGATGGACAGGAGCCGGAATGGTGCGAGGGCATACGCCCGATCTCGCATGGCGGCTCATGGATGCCCAGCATTGGGCAAGCCCCCGATTGGCACGACGGCAGCGCGTCTTTGTTGTGGCAGACTTTGGAGGACAATGTTCCCACGAAATACTTTTTAAGCCCCGCGCAGTGCAGTCAATTTCTGCGTCTGGCGGAGATTGCTGGCTGTCCGCCGCCTGCGGAGATCGAGGCTCTTTTATTGAAGCAGGGCGGCGTGTACCGATCACCAGACCCTTTCAATGCTACCGTATGCGGGCATCGGCAAAGGAGCGGACAACGGAGGCGTTCCGAAACAGCTTCGGACTGCCAACTGACCCTTTTCCCACTCTGTTAGCCAGCACGGTCAGTCCCTTTGCCTTTTGGTATGAGGACGATCCTGCCGGGGGCTGTGTCCGCTTTCCCACGGAAAGAGAATGTGAACGGCTCATGGGGCTGCCGGAGGGCTGGACAAAGTACGGCGCAGACGGTGAGGAAATCCTGCCCGCCCACCGCTACCGGGCGCTGGGAAATGCAATCGCGCTGCCCTGCGCTGAGTACATTATGCGCGGCATATACGATGTTCTGACAAGGAGGTGCTGAAAATGTCATCCCTGTTTGAAGCCTACATTACCAACCTTGGCAAATATAACGAGGGGCGGCTTGTAGGCGAAACGCTGAAATTCCCGGCCACCACGGAGGAGGTGCAGGCCCTTTTGAAACGCATCGGCGTGGATGGGGTGCGGTATGAAGAAATCTTCATTACCTCGTTCGACGGTGATGTGCTGGGCCTATACGACCATTTGGGCGAGTATGAAAGTATTGACGAGCTGAACCATCTGGCCCATGTGCTGTCTGACCTCGACCAGAGCGACATTGAAAAGTTTGAGGCCGTCATTGACAGCGGCGAATACACAGGCAGCGTCCATGACCTGATCAACCTCGCGCAAAATCTGGATTGCTATGACTTCTACCCCGGTATCGACAGTGAGGAGGCGCTGGGCCGGGCCTATATCGAGGAAATGGAAATGCTGGATGTGCCGGATAATGTGCTGCCCTACTTCGACTTTGAAGCCTACGGGCGGGACGTGCGGATCAACGAGGGCGGCCATTTTGCCCCCGGCGGCTATGTGTTCAATAATGGCGGCAGCTTTGTCGAGCGGTATCACGGGATGGAGGATATTCCCCCGGAGCACCGTATCTTCGCCTATCCCAAGCTGAATATCCGGGAGCAGATGGCGGCGTATCAGGAGGTCATAGACCGTTCGGCGCTGAACGAGGAAAAGCTGCGGCTTCCCGCCAGCCGCGAGGACAGATAGGCCGCTTCTGGTCACGGTGGCCAGAGGGCAAAGGAGGTGTAAGCTATCGTCGGAGATGAAGTGTCCCGGCAGACCATCGCCGTCAGCGTCAAGGCGTCAAAGCTGACCGCCCGTGCGCTGGCCTATGTGGTGGCCGCCGTGGGACGGAAGATCGCCAAGGAGCACCGCAAGGCGCAGACACCCCACGGCAAGCAGAGTGTGCGGAAACTCATGGGCCACGGTGGGGACACCAACGCTATTGAGGTGGACACGCCCAAGCTGTTTGACAAGGTGGCCCGGAAATGGGGCGTGGACTACGCCATCCGCCGTGTGGGAGAGGAAAAATATCTGCTTCTGTTCAAGGCACGGCAGGCCGACGCCATCACAGGCTGCTTTGCCGAGTATTCCCGGTTGGAACTAAAACGGGCCAAGTCCCGGCAGACGCCGATCCGGGAGCAGCTCCGGCAGGCCGAGGAACAGGTGAAAAAGCAGCCCCAGCGGGAATTGACAAAGGAGGCGGCGCATGGCGACAGATAAAATCAGGAAGTATGTTCTTCCGAACATCCCGTACCTGTTCATCGGCTGGTTTTGCCTGAAAATCGGCACGGCGTACCGTCTGGCCGCTGGTACGGGCTTCGGGGAAAAGCTGCTGGGGCTGGGCCAGACCATCGGCGCGGCCTTTGCCAGCTTCGCCCCCGGCCTTGCCCCGCTGGATTGGTTTGTCGGCATTGTGGGCGCAGCCGGTTTCCGGCTGCTGATCTACTACAAGGCGAAAAAAGCAAAGAAATTTCGCCGCGATGCCGAGTACGGCACAGCCCGCTGGGGCAACGAAAAAGACATCAAGCCCTTTGTCGATCCCAAGTTTGAAAACAATATGCTGCTGACCGCCACGGAACGGCTCACCATGAACACCCGCCCGAAAAATCCCGCCAACGCCCGCAACCTCAATTTCTGCGGCATTGGCTCGTCCGGCTCCGGCAAGACCCGCTTTTGGCTCACGCCGCAGCTTTTGCAGGCCCATTCTTCCTATGTGGTGGTAGACCCCAAGGGCGGTGTGCTGGGGCAGGTCGGGGCCTTTCTCCAGCGCCGAGGCTATCAGATCAAGGTGTTCAACAGCATAGATTTTTCCAAGTCCATGCACTACAACCCTTTATCATATATCCGCAACGAGGCCGACATCCTGAAATTCGTGAACGCCCTGATCACCAACACCAAGGGCGAGGGCAAGGAGGGCGATCCGTTCTGGACGAAAGCGGAAACGCTTTTGTACTGCGCCCTGATTGCCTACATCATTTTCGAGGGGCCTGCCGAGGATCGGAATATGAATACGCTGGTGGACATGATCTCCGGCATGGAGGTCAAGGAGGATGACGAAAACTATAAAAACGCCGTGGATTATATGTTTGACGGCCTTGCCAAACGCAAACCGGATTGCTTCGCCGTGAAGCAATACCGCAAATTCAAGCTAAGCAGCGGCAAGACGGCCAAAAGCATCCTCATTTCCTGCGGCGCACGTCTGGCTCCCTTTGACATTCCCCAGCTCCGGGAGATCATGTCCTATGACGAGCTGGAGCTTGACCGCATGGGAGATCGCCGGACGGCTACTTTTTTCTGCATCAGCGACACGGACAGCACCTACAATTTCCTTGTGGCGCTGGCCTTTTCGCAGATGTTCAACCTCCTGTGTGAACGGGCGGACAATGTTCACGGGGGCCGCTTGCCCCATCATGTGCGGGTACTGTGGGACGAGGCGGCCAATACGGGACAGGTGCCCCAGCTTGAAAAGTTGGTGGCCGTCATCCGCTCCCGTGAGATCAGCCTGTGCCTGCTGTATCAGCAGTTGGCCCAATGCAAGGCCATCTACGATAAGAACGCAGAAACCATCCTCGGCAACATGGACAGTGTCCTGTTCCTCGGTGGCCGTGAGGCCAGCACCATCAAAGAGATTTCCGAGAACTGGCTGGGCAAGGCTACAATCTCTATGCAGACTGAGGGACGCTCCCGTGGGCAGTCCGAAAGCTACAGCCAGAACACCCAGCGGCTCGGGCGGGAGCTGATGACCCCAAGTGAGCTTGCCACCATGCCCGGAGATCGGTGCATTTTGCAGCTTCGGGGCCTGCCGCCGTTCTACTCCAAGAAGTACGATTTGAAGCAGCATCCCAACTACAAATACACCGCCGAGGCCGACAAGGTGAAGAACGCTTTTGACCTCAACAGCCTTGTGACGCGGCGGATGGACAAGCTCAACCCCAACGAAACCTATACCGTTTACAAGGTGGACGTGCCGGACGAGGCGCTCTCAGGCGAGGACGAGGACATCCTCAACTATGACGACCTCGACGACCCGGATGCCTTTGTATAACCTCTGGTCACGGTGTCCAGAGGATTCGTAGCTGCCGCCAGAAATGGCGGCTTTTTTCATGGCCGGGGACATCCCGGAGAAATGGAGGATTTATGCAGTTTTTTGCTTCTGCTGTTACTACCCTGCAAACTCTCGTCGTGGCGCTGGGCGCTGGCCTTGCCGTGTGGGGCGTGGTCAATCTGCTGGAGGGCTACGGCTCGGATAACGCAGCGGCCAAAAGCCAGGGCATCAAGCAGCTCATGGCGGGCGGCGGCATCATCGTGCTGGGCACGACCCTGATCCCTCTGCTGTCTACCCTGTTTTAAGGGTAGCTGCCGATGGGTATTCTCACCGAATGGATCACGGAATGGCTCAAAGGGCTTTTGATCGAGGGCATCATGGGAAACCTCGAGGGGCTGTTTGACACGGTGAATACCCGCGTCGGGGAAATATCCGTACAGGTGGGGACTACCCCGGCGGCATGGAACGCCGGGGTGTTCTCCCTGATACGGCAGCTTTCCGAAACGGTGATATTGCCGATTGCCGGATTGATCCTGACCTTCGTTGCCACCTATGAGCTGATCCAGATGATACTGGAAAAGAACAATATGCACGAGTTCGACGTGGCGAATATCTACAAATTGGTATTCAAAACCACTTGTGCCATCCTGATCCTGTCCAACACGTTCAATATCGTCATGGCAGTCTTTGACGTGTCCCAAAGCGTGATCGCAAGCGCGGCGGGCATCGTCACAGGCGCAACCAACATCACGCCGGATATGCTGGCCAATCTGGAAATGACCCTTGAAACGATGGAGCTTGGCTCTCTGCTGGGCCTGTTCCTGCAATCGTTCCTCATTAAGTTTACCATGCTGGCGCTGAACATTTTTATTTTCGTGATCGTATATGGCCGCATGATCGAGATATATCTGCTGACCAGTTTAGCCCCCATCCCCGTGGCGACGCTCTCCAACCGGGAGCTTGGCGCGATGGGCCAGAATTATCTGCGCTCCCTGTTTGCCGTGGGCTTTCAGGGTATGCTGATCCTCGTCTGCGTGGCGATCTATGCGGTGCTCATTCAGGGGATCGCCACAGGTGGAGATCCCATCGGCGCGATTTGGGGCTGTATCGGCTATACGGTGCTTCTGTGCTTCATGCTGATGAAAACCGGGACGATCTCCAAAAGCATCTTCAGCACCCATTGAGAAAGGAAAGGTGATCTTATCGCTGATACCGCCGCTTCTGGTCACGGTGGCCAGAGGCCGATCCCGGAGGGCCTGCACCTCTCTGACGGCATTGAGGGCCTGCGTTCCCTGCCGAAGCATAGCGTGGATATGTTGCTGACCGATCCGCCCTATGGCACGACCCGGAACTTTTGGGATGTGCCGCTGCCGCTCCCGGAGCTG
>ERZ1026958.892-NODE-892-length-10795-cov-5.878399_pt1 | contig 10795 bp, 10 predicted proteins | sample MGYA00519567_ERZ1026958 | MGnify/ENA primary metagenome ERZ1026958 (study PRJEB26926, sample SAMN06164518) | human gut metagenome | biome: ENVO:00009003; feature: ENVO:2100002; material: ENVO:00002003 | host: Homo sapiens | place: USA | collected 2012 ...
CGGCGTGGGGACGGACGCCGAGGACTGGGTGGAACGTGCTGCCGAGTTCTGGCAGAGCGTTTCGGAATAACAGGAGGAAGAGAATATGTACGACTGGAATGAAGCTGTCCGCAGCCTGAATGTGGGCCTGCCCGACGACATCGCCCGGCTGAAAGCGGCCGGATATTATCAGGAGGCCATCGCCCGCATCGACCGGCTGCTGGCCGAGGACTGGACAAAGACCCAGAACGGCCCGGCGTCCAACGGCATCGCCCCGCCGGAGGGGTATGTCCCGCCCGAGAACCCCACGCCCCACGGTGTGGACGCCCTGCGGGAGGCCCTGACCGTCCAGAAGGAGATCATGCGCCGGCTGCCCGGGGAATACTGCTGGACGGAAGCCGAGGCCATCGCCCGGATGCAGGAGCGGGTCAGGGACTTCACCGCAGAGGAATTTAAGAAGCTCGACTGGGAGGGCCGGATGGACTGGAGGTTCGTGGAAGGGGAGAAGCGGTATCAGGCCCGGTTCGCCGAGACGCTGCTGGCCACCCACGCCGACCTCGCCGCCCGGAAGCTGACGCCGGACGCCCCCAACAACAAGAACGAAGAGCGCCACCGCCTCCACGAGAAGATGGAGCGGGAGGGGAGCGCCAGCGCCGACATCACCCTCCGCACCAGCATCCGGATGTCCGACGAAGCCTTCGCCGCCGCGCTGGAAAAGGCGAAAGCCGAGGGCAGAGACGCCGTCCACGTCCGGGCATGGCTGGCTCTGCCTGCCGCCTGCCCGTCCCAGAGCCATATCACGCTGGACCGCTTCACCGAGACGCCCGGCCATATCGCCGCCGAGGACGCGCCCCAGCGCACCGTCTGCTGGGAGGCCGACTTGACCGAGAACCGCACCTTCGGGGCCGAGTACAGCTACCGGGAGACGGCAGTCTATGCCGACCCGCTTTCCTTCACGCCCGACGCGGAGCAGCCCGATCTCTACACCGGCGAGGAAGCGCCCCACATCGTCTTTACGCCCTACCTGCGGGCGCTGGCGGCTCAGCTCACCGAGGAAATCACCAACCCGGCGGAGAAGGCTAAGCGCATCTACGATTATGTCACCCTGAATGTCCGGTATCACTTCCAGCCATCCTATTTCGTCCACGAGTCCATCGCCGAGAACTGCGCCCGCAGCCGCCGGGGAGACTGCGGCATCATGGCGCTGACCTTCATCACCCTCTGCCGCATCGCGGGCATCCCGGCCCGGTGGGAGAGCGGCTTTGCAGTGGCCCCGGGGGACGCGGGCTGTCACGACTGGGCGCGGTTCTACGTCGCCCCCAAGGGCTGGATGTATGCCGACTGCTCCTACGGTGCCTCCATGGCCCGCCGGGGCGATGAAGTGCTCCGCCGCCACTATTTCGGCAGTCTGGATACGGGCCGCATGGTGGCAAACAGCGCCTTTGAAGCGCCCTTCGACCCGCCGATGCTGGGCTTCCGCAGCGACCCCTACGACAACCAGAGCGGCGAGATGGAGGCCGACGGCGTGGGCCTGTACGGTGACGATACCGTGACCACCAAAGAAGTTTTGAAGTTTGAGGAAGTAGAATAAATGGAATTTCTCGCAATGCTGTATACCGTCCTGCTGGTGGCCATCTGCCTGATGATGGCGCTGCTGCTCTTCCGCAGCGGACGCACCACCGGCGGGCTGGACGAAGCCGACTGCGAAGAGCTGAAAGACTGGCTCGAAGAGCAGCTGGCCGCTCAGGCCAGAGAGTTCAACGCCCGTCAGGACGCCATCGCCCAGCAGAACTACGCCGCCATCCGCAGCGTCAGCGAGACGCTGCAGACGGCTGTGCAGAGCATGAGCACCACCCTCGGCCAGGGGCAGGACAGCCAGCAGCGCATCCTGGAGCGGCGTCTGCAGAGCCTCGAGCAGGCCAACAACCAGCAGATGGAGCAGCTGCGCCGCGCCATGGTCGAGAGCATGACGGCATTGCAGGCTGAGAACACCCGCAAGCTGGACGAGATACGCCACACGGTGGACGAGCAGCTTCAGGACGCTTTGCAGAAGCGGGTGACGGAAAGCTTCAAGGCCGTCAACCAGCAGCTCGAGCAGGTGTACAAGGGCCTTGGCGAGATGCAGTCCCTCGCCGCCGACGTGGGCGGCCTGAAGCAGGTGCTCTCGGGCGTCAAGACCCGCGGTATCCTCGGCGAGATCCAGCTGGGCGCGATCCTGGAAGAGATCCTCGCCCCGGAGCAGTATGACACCAACGTCGCCACCATCCCGGGCAGCACCCAGCGGGTGGAATACGCCATCCGGATGCCGGGCGCCGACGGCGGCAGCGTCTGGCTCCCCATCGACTCCAAGTTCCCCGGCGACACCTACGCCCACTTACAGGACGCCTACGCTTCCGGCGACGCGCAGGCTGTGGAGGATGCCCGCCACGCCCTCGAGCTGGTGCTCCGCAGCGAGGCCAGAGACATCCGGGAAAAGTACGTCGAGCCGCCCTATACCACGGCGTTCGGCATCCTGTTCCTGCCCTTTGAGGGCCTGTATGCCGAGGTGGTGAACGCGGGGCTGCTGGAGGTCCTGCAGCGGGACTATCAGGTCAACGTGGCAGGCCCCAGCACCATGGCGGCCCTGCTGAACAGCCTGCAGATGGGCTTCAAGACCCTCGCCATCCAGAAGCGCTCCGGCGAGGTCTGGCAGCTGCTGGGCGCGGTGAAGACGGAGTTCGACAAGTTCGGGCAGGGCCTCACCAAGATGCAGCAGCGTCTGCGCCAGACCGACGAAGAGCTGGACCAGCTCATCGGCGTCCGCAGCCGGGCCATCAGCCGGAAGCTGCGCAGCGTCCAGAGCCTCGACGAGGCCAGCGCCAGCGCCCTGCTCGAGATAGACGACATGAATGAGCTGCCGAAAGCACTCTCTGAGACCAGCGAGACATCTGGCAAAGTGGGAGAATATTGACGTAGTGACGGTCAAAAATGCACTTTGCCAGGGTGGCAAACTGGCCTGAGCTGGCAAACTGACCACTTTGCCAGATATGAGCACTTTGCCAAGTTGGCAAAGTGGGGAAATATAACGTATCTATATTATTATTTTGTCACTTTGCCACATAATCTACCGCAGTAGAACGTCATTCGGCCATCCGGCCTGATAAATAGTTGACGAAGGCGGCAGACTGTGCTATACTGAGACGATTCTTAAAATAATTGCCGGCCACGGCAGACCATACACACCAATAACAGAGAGGAAATGTGCTTATGAGCGTAAAGAACATCAGCAGCGCCATTCTGGGCGTGGGCGTGGACGATACCACCATCGATTTGTTTGAGAGCCAGTACCCGGTCCCCACCGGCGTCAGCTATAACTCTTACGTCATCCGGGACGAGAAGATCGCCATCCTCGACACCGTGGACGACCGCGCTACCGACGAGTGGCTGGCAAACGTCACCGAGGCACTGGCAGGGGAGAAGCCCGCCTACCTCGTCGTCCACCACATGGAGCCTGACCACAGCGCGAATATGGCCCGCCTCGCCGCCCTCTACCCCGAGATGCAGGTGGTGGGCAACGCCAAGACCTTCCAGTATATGGAGCAGTTCTTCGGCGCAGAGGCCATCGCCAAGGAGCGCCGCGTCGTCGTGAAGGACGGCGAGAGCCTTTCGCTAGGCGCCCACACCCTGACTTTCGTGTTCGCACCCATGGTCCACTGGCCCGAGGTCATGGTGAGCTATGAGTCCACCGAAAAAGTCCTCTTCTCCGCCGACGGCTTTGGCCGTTTCGGCGCGGTGGCAAAGTTCGACGAGAAGGCCGACTGGGCCAGCGAGGCCCGCCGCTACTACCTGAACATCGTGGGCAAGTACGGCCCGCAGGTGCAGGCTCTGCTGAAAAAGGTCGCTGCGCTGGACATCAAGACCATCTGCCCGCTCCACGGCCCCGTCCTCACCGGCGACCTTGGCAAGTACCTGAACTACTACGATCTGTGGTCCAGCTACAAGGCCGAAGAGCCGGAGAAGGTGCTGGTCGCCAGCGCCTCCATCCACGGCCACACCCGCGCCGCCGCCCACATTCTGGCCGAGAAGCTCCGCGCCAAGGGTGCCAAGGTGGTGGAGATGGATCTGACCCGTACCGACGTCTCCTACGCCGTCACCGAAGCCTTCCGCTGCGGCAAGACCGTTCTGGCCTGCGCCACCTATGACGGCTTCCTCTTCCCGCCGATGGAGAATCTGCTGGCCCACCTCAAGACCAAGGCATTCCAGAGCCGCACCATCGCCCTGATGGAGAACGGCACCTGGGCGCCTATGGCTGCAAAGCTCATGCGCGCCGAGCTGGACGGTATGAAGAACATCACCGTCTGCGACACCGTCGTGACCCTCCGCTCTGCTTCCAACGCCGCCGCTGAGGCGCAGATGGATGCGATGGTGGATGAGCTGCTGAGTAAGTAATAGAATTTAGAACAACAAGACCCCCGCCGGGAAACTCTCCCGGTGGGGGTCTATTTGTTGTTCTAAAATGTTTCATGTGCGCGAGGATAAGGCTTTGCCTCATCTGTCAAACCGAGAAGATAATCGACATCAGTGGGAATGTCACGCTTTCCCATTTCGTAATTGGAATAACAGACCTGTGTGCATTTCAGATAGGCGGCAACGTCCTTCTGAAGCAGGTCATGGTCTTCGCGCAGGTCACGGATACGGCAGTACATAAGCAGTCAAGACTCGACAATGATTTTATCTTTTGCGAAATCCAGCGCAAGCCCGATGAGCTCGTTTCGGGAGCGGTTCGTCCGCCGTGCCAGGTCATCATAAAAATCCACGATGGACTTATCCACGCGAATCGTGAACATTACAGGCTCAGTCAATTTTTTGATTTTAAGTTCATCCATTATTATCACCCAATATTATTATGGAGCATAAAATGACAGTAATAAATGTCTCAAAATAGTTTACATTTAAACATAAAATGATACAATGAAAGAAAAGAGTCGTGTGTGTCGAACAAAACGCATTCTGACTCTTCTTTGTGCTTGTAACCTGCCCGGCACCCACTTATTCTTTTCTTAGAAGCTCTGCTCTTGAATCAAGGAAAGGAGAACAACAAATGAAGAAAAAATTCCGAATCATTGCAGCGGCACTGGCCCTCTGCCTGAGCGTTCTGTGCAGCCCGGCGGCTTTGGCAGGCGGTTATGGCACTGCTGCAGCAACGCAGCCTGCCGCAGCAGTGCAGACCATCTCGACAAGCCAGAAAACCGAACAGCAGGTCTGGATACCGACCCACGGAGGGAAGAAGTACCATAGCAAGTCCTCCTGCAGCGGCATGAAAGGCCCCGAAAAGGTGTCTCTCTCAACGGCGAAGCAGAGAGGCTTCACGGCCTGCAAAAAGTGCTACCGTTAAAAAGGAAAGCCCCTTCCGGATGGAAGGGGCTTTCGTGCGTATTATCGTGTTTTATAAAGCGCCGCCGCGCCGGTCGGCACCTCGAAGGTGAGGCTGACCATGTGGAACACGCTCTCGGCAACGCCGATCTCCCACAGCGAGAAGCCCCGCGCAGCCAGCAGCGCCACCCACACCGCGTCGGTGATGCGCAGGCCGGAGAAGAAGTTGTTGGTATAGATGCAGGCAAGCTGCTTTTTCAAGTTCATGGGGAACACCCTTTCTATTATTATGGATAGAAATGTGTATCCTTTTTATATATTTCTCTGCGCAAAACAAAAGCGCCCCATAGCAAAGCTGCGGGGCGCATAGATCATGCTCCACGCTCTGCTGAAAGGACCTGCCCCACCACAGCGAGGCCCGGCTGCTGGCGATATAAAATGCCTCAAGCAGTCAGCTCAGACCTGCCCGGCACGCCAGAGGCTCTCCCTTTGGGAGAGCTGGCTGCGAAGCAGACTGAGAGGGCTATAAAAGGGTACACTTCGAGCCGGAAAAGCTTAGAAATTTCCTTTTTTGAAGAAAACGCAGCCGTTCCAACCCATCGCAGGTGTACCCTCCTTTCAGTAAAGCGTTGAGCTCAGCATACCATGATAACGACTGAAAAGCAAGAAAAATGCGGATATTCCTTAAAATCTGCCCGCTGTGCTTGCAAACCGCCCCAAAATGTGATAAGATGATTCTTGGTTATTAAAATGACCACGACCTGAATACTCCAAACGCAGCGACGGAGAGAGTAGGCAGGCGCACCGCAGCAAAGAGAGAAGCTTCACCGGCTGAGAGGGCTTCCGCGCGGGCGCAGGCTGAAGTTCGCTCCCGAGCGGCCGGCCTGAACGACAGTAGGGCCGGACGGTGCGCCCCGTTACGGCGTTTTGAGCGCCGCACGGCTTGCGAAAGAGCCGGGCGGAAACCGGGTGGTACCGCGGAGCTGTGAATTTTATGAGCTTCGTCCCTTTTGCCGGGCCTTTCAGGAGGCCGGGGCAGGGGACGGAGCTTTTTTGCTGTCCGCTGAACAACACGAATGAGAAGGAGAGAACATCCATGCAAGCAATGATCGACGAGCTGGCAAAGCAGGCCGAAGAGAGCCTGGGCCAGGTCTCTTCCAAAGAAACGCTGGCAACTTTCTGGCAGGAATATCTGAGCAAGAACGGCAAGATCCCCGCCCTGATGAAGAATCTGCGCTCTGTCGCCCCCGAGGAGCGGCCGGCCATGGGCAAGATCATCAACGAACTGAAGGCCAAGGTCCAGGCCGAGTATGACGCCGCTGCTGACAAGGTGAAGCAGGCTGAGCTTGCTGCCCGCAACGCCGCCGAGACGGTGGACATCACCCTGCCGGCCAAGACCCGCGCCGTGGGCGGTCTGCACCCCCTGACCCTCGTCACCAACCAGATCATCGACGTCTTCTCGGGCATGGGCTTTGCTGTGGCAGATGCCCCCGAGATCGAGGACGACGACCACAACTTCACCCGCCTGAACGTCCCGAAGGACCATCCCGCCCGCGATATGCAGGACACCTTCTACCTGTCCGATGAGTTCCTGCTCCGCACCCAGACTTCCGGCGGCCAGATCCGCACCATGGACAGCCAGAAGCCTCCTATCAAGGTGCTCATCCCGGGCCGCGTCTTCCGCTCTGACTCCGACGCTACCCACAGCCCCATGTTCCACCAGATGGAAGGTCTGGTCGTGGATAAGGGCATCACGCTGGGCGACCTGCAGGGCGCTCTGAACACCTTCGTGCAGAAGATGTTCGGTGCCGACACCCGCACCCGCCTGCGTCCCTCCTACTTCCCCTTCACGGAGCCCAGCGTCGAGGTGGACGTGAGCTGCTTCGAGTGCCACGGCAAGGGCTGCCCCCTGTGCAAGCACACCGGCTGGATCGAGGTGCTGGGCGGCGGCGTCGTCAACCGCAAAGTCCTCGAGAACTGCAACATCGACCCGGACGAGTACTCCGGCTTCGCCTTCGGCATCGGCATCGAGCGCATCGCCATGCTGAAGTACGGCATCAACAACATCGGCCTGATGTTTGAGAACAACCTGCAGTTCCTCAAGCAGTTCCACGAATAAGAGGGGAGAGAGCAAACAATGAAAGTACCTTTCAGTTGGTTAAAAGAATTCGTCGATATTGACGTTACCGCACAGGAGCTTGAAGAAAAGCTTTTCTCCTGCGGCTTTGAAGTCGAGGAACTCATCCCGCTGGACGCCGGCATCAGCAAGGTCGTCGTGGGCAAGATCGTGGAGATGGAGCCTCAGGAAGGCACCCATCTGACCAAGTGCGTCGTGGACTGCGGCGAGTATGGCCACGACATCCGCATCAGCACCGGTGCGGCGAACATGAAGCTGGGCGACTGCGTGCCTGCCGCTCTGGACGGCTCCACCCTGCCCGGCGGCATCAAGATCAAGGCCCGCAAGATGCAGGGCGTCGAGTCCAACGGCATGCTCTGCTCCGGCGAGGAACTGGGCCTGAACGATGACCTGTTCCCGGGCTCTGAGGTCTACGGCCTGCTCATCCTGCCCGAGGACTCCGTCCCCGGCACCGACATCGCCCCCGTGGTGGGTCTGGATGACTACATCTTCGACATCTCCATCACCGCAAACCGTCCCGACTGCCAGTCGGTGCTGGGCATCGCCCGCGAGGTGGCCGCTATCCTCGGCAAGCCTCTGCACATGCCCGCCATGGATTACAACACCGTCTGCGACGCCGACGAGCCGATCAGCGTGAAGGTGGAGGCTCCGGACCTCTGCCCCCGCTACATGGCACACTACGTCCGCAATATCCGGATGAGCGAGTCTCCCCGCTGGATGAAGCGCCATCTGGCTCTGTGCGGCCTGCGCTCCATCAGCAATGTGGTCGATATTACCAACCATACCCTGCTGGAGATGGGCCAGCCCATGCACGCCTTCGACTTGAACAAGGTCGCCGGCCGCAGCATCACCGTCCGCCGCGCCGTGGCAGGCGAGAAGATCACCACCCTCGATGAGAAGGAGTTCACCCTGAACCCCAACAATCTGGTCATCTGCGACGCTGAGAAGCCGGTCGCTCTGGCCGGCATCATGGGCGGTGCAAACTCCGGCATGGACGACAACACCACCAGCCTGCTCTTCGAGTGCGCTACCTTCGCCCGCGACTCCGTCCGTAAGACCAGCCGCGCTCTGGGCCAGAACAGCGACTCTTCCGCCCGCTACGAGAAGGGCGTTGACCGCTACTCTCCCGAGCTGGGCCTTGCCCGCGCCCTGCACCTCATCCAGGAGCTGGACTGCGGCGACATCACCACGCTGGAATACGATCTGACCGATGGCCGTCCTCTCGAGCGCAAACACATCGTCACCACCCCGGCCAAGATCTGCGGCGTGCTGGGCATCACCGTGCCGGACCAGACCATGATTGACATCCTCAAGCGCCTTGAGTTCACCGTGGACGTGCAGGCCGACGGCAGCTGGGACGTCTCCGCACCCCTCTACCGTGAGGATGTGGAGAGCTTCCCCGACCTGGCCGAGGAAGTCATCCGTGAGTACGGCTATGACCACATCGTACCCACCTTCCTGAACACTGCCGCTGTCACCAACGGCGGTCTGAACTATGAGCAGAAGCAGCAGCTCAAGACCAAGCGTCTGCTGGCCGCACAGGGCTTCTATGAGGCTTCCACGCTGGCCTTCTATTCCAATGCCGAGTTCGATATGCTCCACATCCCGGCGGAGGATGAGGCCCGCAAGGCCATCCGCATCCTGAACCCGATCAGCGAGAACCTGTCCGTCATGCGCACCCTGCTGGCTCCGTCCATGCTGAACGTCATCGTGGACAACCTCAAGAAGGGCAACGCTGAGGGCCGTCTGTTCGAGATGGCTCCCGTCTACCTTGCCAAGGAGCTGCCCATCAACGAGCATCCCCACGAGCGCCAGACCCTCTGCATCGGTGCCTTCGGCCCCGATGAGGACTTCTTCACCGTCAAGGGCGCTCTGGAAGCACTGGCTGAGGGCTTTGACCTGACCTTCACCTATCAGCGTGAGACCACCAGCTGGCTCCACCCCGGCATCAGCGCCGCCGTCTACTGCAACGGCAAGCGTCTGGGCGTCTTCGGCAAGCTGGCCAACGAGATCAACGCGGAGCTGGAGATCGCCAAGGAGCAGAAGGACAGCCAGAACATCTATCTGGGCGAGCTGGATTATGAGGCTCTGATGTCCTGCGTCGAGGGTGAGCTGCGCTATAAGCCCCTCAGTCCCTACGCCGCTGTCAAGCGTGACCTGGCTCTGGTCTGTGACGAGGCTGTGGCCTGCGGCGACATCGAAGAGACCATCAGGAAGGCAAGCCCCCTCATCACGGAGGTCAAGCTGTTCGATATTTATCGCGGCGCAAACCTTGGCGAGGGCAAGAAGAGCATGGCCTTCTCCCTGACCCTCTCTGACCCTGCTGCCGAAGTCTCCAACGAGCAGGTGGAGCGCACCGTCAAGAAGGTGCTGGGCAACCTGAAGTTCAAGCTGGGCATCGAGATCCGCTAAACGGAAAGAATAAGAAATGAGTCCGTCTGTGCTGCTGGCACGGGCGGGCTTTTTCTTTGCGCCGATTTATGCTATACTTACCTTATATAGAAACACAGCAGGAGGATTCAGCGTGGAGGATTACCGCACCATCCGGGGAACAGCCATCGGAGAATACGAAGAGAAGAAGAGCCGCTTCATTGCACAGCTCTCCTTTGCAGACAGCGAGGAGAAGGCCGTGGCCTTCCTCGAGCAGGTGCGCGCGGCCAACCGCACCGCCCGCCACAATGTCTATGCCTACCGCCTGCGGGAGGGGAGCCGGGAGCGCTATTCCGACGACGGCGAACCGGCCAAAACAGCGGGTACGCCTGCCCTGGAGGTCTTGCAGCACAGCGGACTGACCGACCTCATCGTGGTCATCACACGATACTTCGGCGGCGTGCTGCTGGGGACCGGCGGCCTCGTCCGGGCCTATACGACAGCCACGTCCCGCGCACTGGAAGCCGCCGAGGTGGTGACGGTGCGCAGCGTGGTGGCGCTGGATGTGACGGTGGACTACGGCCTCTATGAGCGGGCAGACCTGCTCATCAAGGCGGCAGGCGGCAAGCTGGCCGAACCGGAGTTCACCGATAAAGTCACCCTCCGCTGGCAGATGCCGGAGCATACCGAAGGGTCGCTGCTGACGCAGTTACAGGAGCTGACAAGAGGCACGGCGAATGTCACCGTGAGCGAGCCGTTCTATGCGGCGTTTTAAGAGCGCTTTACCGGTAGAACCTCTCAGTCTGCTTCGCAGACAGCTCCCCTGGTAGGGGAGCCATTGGCAAGCCGGGCCACTTCCTACTGGACGCCCGAGGTCCGATATGGCGCAAAAGGGCGGGCCTTGCTACAGCTGTCTCTTATACACATCTCCGAGCCCACGAGACCCTAAGACATCTC
>ERZ1026958.894-NODE-894-length-10784-cov-7.209805_pt1 | contig 10784 bp, 11 predicted proteins | sample MGYA00519567_ERZ1026958 | MGnify/ENA primary metagenome ERZ1026958 (study PRJEB26926, sample SAMN06164518) | human gut metagenome | biome: ENVO:00009003; feature: ENVO:2100002; material: ENVO:00002003 | host: Homo sapiens | place: USA | collected 2012 ...
TCGTGGGCTCGGAGATGTGTATAAGAGACAAATATATAGTGTATGTTTTAGATAAATTGTTAAAATGCATGAGTTTACAAGTGATGGGATTTGCTAAAGAAGATATATTGAACCTTGTCTTACGTAAAAATGTGGAGTGGGTAGAGTCTGATTGATAATTTACTAGTTTTAAAATACTACTAGTAACTTCATAGAAGAACTCTAGGGTTATTTAAATGTATTTCATGATATAATTTCGGTATACGAAAAATAGATCTAATAAACACTTGTAAAGTGCATAGAAAGGATGTTGATTTATGGCGAATGAAAATATTATGTCTATGGAGCATAACCATGGAGGATATATTTCAAAGTTATTCTTAAATGATAATCAGATTGTAAATATCAATAAAGATGACATTGTGATTTTCGTTGGTCCTAATAATGCTGGTAAAAGTCAAGCTTTGCTCGATATTTATCAAATTTGTGAGAAGAAAATTCCAACGATAGTTGTGAAAGATTTAGAGATTGTAAAATATGATAAAGAATTGTATCGCTTTTTAGAACAATTGTCTGAAGTTAAAGGGTGTGGAGAAATTAAAAATAATGGTGATTATAATGTTTATTCCGGTTTTAACTATAGATTTATTTCCTGTAACATCAATGATTACAAAAATAATAAGTATTATGGAAATATAAGGAATCTATTTATTGCCTATTTAAATACATTGAACAGACTAACAATAAGTAATCCGGCTGATCAGATTAATCGCAAAGGAACAAAAGAACACCCTATTCAATTAGCTGCATCTAGTGGAGATTATAGAAAGTGGTTAAGTTTAAATTTTAAAAGTGCTTTTGGTAAAGAATTAATACCTTTTACACAGAATGGTGCAACTATTCCATTGTGTATAGGGAAGCCTGTGAAATTGAAAGGAAATTTCAATGATGAACAAGAAAGACAAGAAGCATACGCAGAAATCTTGGATACATATGATCAAGTGCAAAATCAGGGAGATGGAATAAAGAGTTTTACTGGAATATTGTTGTATTTAATGATTGATTATATATCTACGTTTTTGATTGATGAGCCAGAATCATTTTTACATCCGCCTCAAGCTACTATTATGGGTAGAATCATAGGAAAAACGTTACGGAATGATCAACAAGCTTTTATTTCAACACATAGTGAGGAAATAATTAAAGGAATATTAGATGTTTGTCCACAAAGAGTAAAAATCATTAGAATTACGAGAAATGAAAATAGTAATTCGTTTTCGATTTTGGATAATAATAAATTTAGTCAAATCTGGAAAGATCCTTTGCTAAAGTATTCTAATATTATGACAAGCCTATTTCATAAAGATGTGGTATTATGTGAAAGTGATTCTGATTGTAAGATGTATTCGATTGTTGAACGACATTTGAAAGAGAAATCGGGACAATATTCCGAGACTTTATTTATTCATTGTAATGGAAAACATCGAATGGGTAGAATTGCAAAAGCATTAAAATCTTTAGGTATTAAAGTAAAGTTGATTCCTGATATTGATGTATTAAATGATGTAAATACATTAAAGGAGATTATCCAAGCTTTTGGCATTGAATGGGACTCAATGTACAAAGACTACAATGTTATTTCTTCAAATTTGCATAGTTATAAAGAAACTATTAATAGAGAAGATTTCAGAGAAAGTGTTTTAAAAATCTTAAACGCAAATGATAAAAAGGATTTATCTAGGAATGAAATCAAGGAAATATCATCTAAATTACGAATTATATCTAAATGGGATATGGTAAAAAAATGTGGAACAGCAGCCTTTACCAGTGGAGATCAAACAAACAGTTTTAACAATTTAAATTCTAAATTAAAAGAAGCTGGAATCTATATTGTACCAGTAGGAGAGATAGAAAAATTCGTTAAAGATGTTGGAGGACATGGACCTGAATGGGTAAATAATGTTTTAGAAAAATATCCAGATTTGAATAACGATGTATATAATGAAATTAAAGGGTTCATGAAAGAAGTCTTTGAAATCAAAGATTAAAAAGTAAGTCAACGGAATGTTCTTGGATTAATAGGAGAACATTAATTTTATAATTAGATGACATGGTAGAAATGTTTTCTGTTTTAATTGCACTCTTTTATTTGTTTTAACATGTTATAATAAATTTGGGATGATCCTTTGGAATCTCTTTTTAAATCATTGGGTCTGCGAAAAAGAGGATTCAAGTTCTTTGAAAGATATGTTTTGGGCATATCTTTTTTTTATTGACTAAATAGTTAAGTAGGTATATAGTTAAGCTACTTAAATATATTGGAGGTTCTTATGGAAGTTCAAGATGAAATACTAGATTTATTGTTTGATCTAACATATAAAGTCACGAATTTTGTTCGAAATAACCGTCATTGTAAAGATGGGCCTAGAATTAAAGATGTGATGTTGTTTAAAACGATTTATAAAGCAGAGAATCATCAGATCACAATGAGTGAACTGGCAAATATTCTCGGTGTATCTCCAGCAGCTGTATCGCAGATGATTGCTGGATTTGAAAAGAAGGGTTTGCTTCAAAGGGTGCATTCGAATACGGATCGTAGAACGGTCTATATTCAAATTGTTCCAGAGGCAATCGACATGTTTCAAAAGCGTATGGACTCCCATATGGCTAATGTTTATTCATATTTAGATTATCTTGGGACATCTGACTGTGCGCATTTAAGAGATATTTTAAAAAAGACAGCTCATTATATGGAGGAAAATAAAGAATGACAAAGATTATGAAATATTTAAAGCCATATTGGCTATCCATTGTCCTTGCCCTTGGCTTGTTGTTTGGGCAAGCCACATGCGAACTGACAATGCCGGATTATATGCAAAACATTGTCAATACAGGCATTCAAAATGGAGGTATTGAAAGTGGTGTCTATGAACAGGTTCGTGAAAGTACATTCAATTCGTATGTAATGTTCGCGACCGATTCCGAAAAAGATTTAATGACATCTTCTTATAAGCTGGTTACACCAAGCAAGGCAACTAAGGAAGAAAAAACAAAAATTCCAGCTTTGAAAACAGAGAATGTATATCTATTAAAAGATATCAGTGAAGAAAAGGAAGAAAAGCTTTCTTCCACTTTGACTCTACTTCAAATGACAATGGTAGAAGTCAGTAAGGATGCTAAAGAAAACAATGTACAAATACCTCAACTACTTATGATGAATGGTATGGATACATATAGAAAAGCTGCAAAATCCGAGATTTCCAAACTCGGAGATTCGACAGTAACAAGCATGAGCTCACAATTTTTAAAGAAGGAATATAGTGATCTAGGTATGGATATGGAAAAGATCCAACAAGACTATATTATCTATTCAGGACTTAAGATGTTAGGGTATGCCCTAGGCAGTGCTCTATGTGCGATATTAGTCGGATTCTTGGCAAGTCGTATTGCGGCAGGCTTCTCTAAAGATTTGCGTGAAGCCGTATTTGAAAAGGTGACGCATTTCTCGAATGAAAATCTAAATACATTTAGTACATCCAGTTTGATTACACGTACCACAAATGATATTCAACAACTACAGATGACGGTGGCTATGTTTTTAAGAATAGTCATGTATGCACCGATCATTGGGATTGGAGCTATATTGCATGTTATTGAATCTGGAGCGAATATGACTTGGATTCTAGCTTTATGTGTAGTGATCATTTTAAGTGTTGTATTTATGATCTTTATGATTGTCATGCCAAAATTTAAGATCATGCAGAAAATGATCGATAAGATGAATAGTGTTGTACGAGAATTATTAGATGGAATGTTAGTCATTCGTGCGTTCAACAATGAGCATCTTGAAGAAGCTAAATTTGATAAAGCCAATAAAGACATTACTTCTATTTCTTTATTTACAACACGTGCTATGGCATTTATGATGCCAATCATGATGTTTTTAATGAATGGTACCACACTTATGATTCTATGGTTTGGATCCAAACAAGTGGATGCCGGCATCATTCAAGTTGGTAGTATCATGGCCTTTATGCAGTATGCGATGCAAGTCATTATGGCCTTCTTAATGATTACCATGGTTGCGATTATGCTTCCTCGTGCCAATGTCAGTGCTTTACGTATTCATGAAGTATTAAGCAGTGATATTACGGTTAAAGATAAAGAAAAGACTTGTGATTTCTCATCCAATATGCGAGGCGTTGTATCCTTTAAAGACGTGTCCTTTCGATATCCAGGTGCCGATGAAGATGTTTTAAGCCATATTAGTTTTGAAACAAAACCAGGTGAAACGACTGCCTTTATTGGAAGTACAGGATCTGGTAAGTCAACATTGATCAACTTAGTACCAAGATTCTATGATGTGACAAGTGGATCTATTTGTGTGGATGGTGTAGACATTCGAGATGTCAAACAAGCGGATTTAAGAAGTCGCATTGGCTATGTACCACAAAAGGGTATGTTACTATCGGGAGATATTGAATCCAACTTATTATATTCAAAGAAAGATGCCAATGCAAAAGACATCGAGTCTGCTTTAGCTATTTCTCAAAGTATGGAGTTTGTTTCTAAAAAACCAGAAGGCATTCACTCTGAAATTAGTCAGGGTGGTACAAACGTATCGGGTGGACAAAGACAAAGACTATCGATTGCGCGTGCAATTGTGCGTAAGCCTGAAATCTATATTTTTGATGATAGCTTTAGCGCATTAGACTTTAAAACGGATGCCAAACTTCGTGAAGCTTTAGCGAAGTCTTGTAAAGAAACAAAGAGTACGGTACTCCTTGTAGCCCAACGTATTTCAAGTATTTTACATGCCGATCAAATCATTGTACTGGATGAAGGTAAAATGGTTGGAAAAGGAACACATGCTGAATTGATGGAATCTTGTGATGTGTATCAACAAATCGCATCGAGCCAGTTGACAAAGGAGGAACTTGCCAATGTCTAATCAGAAACAAAACAATCGTCCAAGAGGTCCAATGGGCCATGGTATGCGTGGTGGCGGCGAAAAGGCAAAAGATTTCAAAGGTACAATGAAAAAGTTGTTCAATTATATCAAACCTTTTAAATTTACTTTCCTAATTGGAATTCTTTGCGCCGTTGTCTCCGTATGTATTATGGTCATTGGACCTAAGATTCAAGGAAATATTATTACAGAAATAGCCGAAGGCTTTATGAATAAAGTACAAGGCAAGGGTGGTATTGATTTTGATGCGATCAAAAAGACGTGTGCCTTATTATTAGCTATCTATGCCATGAGTACGGCCTTCTCGTATCTTCAAGGCTGGTTGATGAGTGGTGTATCCAATAAAATGGGCTATCAGCTTCGTAAGGAAATGAATCAAAAGATTGATAAACTTCCACTATCTTACTTTGATAAAAACAGTCATGGAGACATTCTATCTCGCTTTACCAATGATGTAGATACGCTAGTTCAATCTTTAAACCAATCTTTATCCACGATGGTATCAAGCATTGTACAAATTATTGGTTTTCTAGTGATGATGTTAAGTATTTCTTGGAAAATGACATTAATGGCTCTTGTTGTGATTCCACTCAGTATGATTCTAGTGATGTTTGTAGTGAAAAAGAGTCAACGCTATTTTAAGGCGCAACAAAAATCATTAGGTTTAGTCAATGGACATATTGAAGAGATGTATGCAGCACATACAATTGTGAAAGCTTTTAATGGGGAAGAAGATTCTTTAAAATCGTTTAAAGACTATAATAATCAATTGTATACAAGTGCATGGAAATCCCAATTCTTGTCTGGTTTAATGATGCCATTGACAAACTTGATTGGTAATATTGGCTATGTCGGCGTATGTATTCTAGGCGGTTATTTAACGATTCATGGTCAAATTGCGGTGGGTGATATTCAATCGTTTATTACGTATACACGTAACTTTACGCAACCAATCTCACAAATCTCACAATCGATGAATATGTTACAGAGTACGGCAGCGGCTGCAGAGCGTGTCTTTGAATTCTTGGCAAGTGAAGAAGAAGTTGCTGAAGTACAAAATCCAGTTGTATTCGAAGATGTACAAGGCCAAGTAACTTTTGAAAATGTATGTTTTGGATATGATCCAAATAAGATTGTCATCAACGATTTTTCGATGTATATCAAGCCAGGCCAAACAACCGCTATTGTAGGTCCGACAGGTGCAGGTAAAACAACGATTGTCAAATTATTGATGCGTTTCTATGAATTAAATGCAGGCGCTATTTATATTGATGGCCATAATATTACAGACTACACAAGAAGTGGTTTACGTAATATGGTTGGTATGGTATTACAGGATGCCTGGTTATTTGAAGGAAGCATTTTAGAAAACCTTAGATTTGGTAGACCCAATGCAACCGATGAAGAGGTCATGAAAGCTGCCAAAGCGGCGCATGTCGATCACTTTATTCGTACATTAGATCATGGTTATGATACCGTACTAAATGAAGCTTCTAGTAATATCAGTCAAGGACAACGACAATTATTAACGATTGCCCGTGCTTTCTTGGCAGATCCTAAAATCTTGATTTTAGATGAGGCGACAAGCAGTGTGGATACACGTACAGAAGTCTTGATTCAAAAGGGAATGGATGAGTTGATGAAGGGTCGTACAAGCTTTGTGATTGCACACCGCCTATCTACGATTCGTGATGCGGATAATATTATTGTGATGGACCATGGAGACATTGTAGAAGTGGGAAGCCATGATGAATTGATGAAGCGTAATGGCTTCTATACGAAGTTATATAATGCTCAATTTGAAGAGGCCTAAGCTATGCGTAAGATCATAGTGGATTTGAATGTAGTAAAAGATAATGAATTTCCAGTGATGTATGAAATGTTTGGATTAGACGTACAAAATAAATCGTACGAAGATTTTGAAAGAAGACTACTACAGATGTCCATTGAGACTATTATTGAAGTAAAGAATCGACAACAAAATCTTAAATCTTGTGCCAAATGGATCTTTATCTTAGAGGATATTCAACAAAAAAGTGATTGTATGTATTGTATTTGGGGTGAATAAGACTTGGGTATATAAATATACAATCTGATTTAAGCACAATTGATAGTCAAGTATGGGGCTTATTATGTTATTAAAACTGAAAAGTTTGAAATTGTGTTTAGGTTTATGTGGTATGATATATATACAATAAAGGCGAGGAACATTTGATTGACATCGAATGAAGCCTTGGAGCGCTGATGAGGCCATCGTCACCCTGGGCCCTTTAAAAAAAAGCAATACAGGGACAACGCTCATCCAAAAGAGGCACTTTATGTGCCTCTTTTGCATATCATAAAGAAAGGTATAATATGTGGGATATAGATTTGTCTTTTTTGCATAATTTGATTAAAATCAAGTGTTTATTAGGGATAGAACATCTCATTTTAGATAAATCGCTTTCTTTTTGAATTAGATTCATATATAATAAAAACGTGTTAAGGAGTGTGAAATTATGAAAGACATTACCGAAACAATGACATTTACTACGGAAGAGATTCGTCGTGAAAATATCAAGATGATTCTTCGTGAAGTAAGTGATGCTTTGGAAGAACGTGGTTATAATTCAGAAAATCAGATTGCTGGTTATTTGATTAGTAACGACCCTGCGTATATTTCTTCTCACAAGAATGCTCGTAACTTGATCCAAAAGATTGAACGTTATGAAATCATTGAAGAACTTGTACGTGCGTATTTAGAGAAATAATGGATCGTATCATTGGTTTAGATCTTGGTTCAAAAACATGTGGTGTATCGATTTGTGATGCGCTTCATATTACGTGCCGAGCTTTAACGACAGTGCGTTTTGAATCGGATGATTATGATGCTTGTTTAGAAGAAGTTTTAAAGCTATTAAAAGAAAATAAAGTCAAAGAAGTAGTTTTAGGCTTGCCAAAGCACATGAATGGAGATATCGGAATTCGTGGTGAAATATCTTGTGAATTTGCCAAGAAATTAGAGTCTTCGGGTATTACAGTTCATCTATGGGATGAGCGACTAACAACGGTTGCGGCCGAAAAAATCTTACTACAGGGGGATGTTTCTAGAAAGAAACGTAAAAAAGTAATTGATCAGATGGCTGCCGTTCAAATTTTACAGAGTTTTTTGGACAGACAAAACGGGGGATTCTAGATCCTCCTTTATTTTTGAAAGGAAAAGTATATTTATGTTAGATTCAAATAGTTTATATGTATATGATGAAGATGGAAATGAAAAAAAGATGACCATCTTATTCACTTTTGACAGTGATGAAACGGGATGCCAATATGTGGTTTTCCAAGATCCAGACAATGATGAGGGCGAAGTATTCGCATCTCGCTATGACGACAAAGGTCAGTTGATTCCTATTGAAAGCGATGCCGAATGGGAAATGGTAGAAGAAGTAATCAACACGTTTGTTGAGGACGAGGAAAATGCCGACTAGGCGAAAAGTCAATTCTGTAAGAGTTGTCCTATTAGTCGTTGTATTCATTTTAATTATCGCCGGTCTTGGTTCGATTTTTGTCGTAAAGACAGGATTATCAAGTACGGGCAACGGGGATAAGGAAGTAGTGTTTACCATTGAAAATAATGAATCATTTGATTCAGTTTTAGAGAAATTGAAAAAAGAGAATCTGATCGCAAATGCGAGTGTTGCAAAGCTTTATGCCAAGGTAAGTCATAACACAAACTTTGTGGCAGGTACTTTTGAATTGGATAATGGCATGAGCGTAAAAGATATTTTGTCTACCATTCAAGATAGTACAAAACTTAAGAAAGATGCTCTTGTCTTAAAAATACCGGAAGGCAAATGGGCCAAAGAAATTGCGGCTGAAATATCAAATTTATATGATGGAAAGTATTCTTCAGAAGAAATTTTAAATCAATGGAATGATGTTTCTTATATTCAAACGCTCGCAAAGGATTATTCTTTCTTAAATGTAGATGATTTAAATAATTCCAACTATAAAGTGAAATTAGAAGGTTATTTATTTCCTGACACATATTTCTTGGAAAAAGATGACTCTCTTGATGATATTACACGCGTTCTGTTAGATCGTTTTGATGTGATGTATAAAGAGAATAAAAAGGCATTTGATAAAAGCGACTTATCCATCCATCAAATTATCAGTTTGGCTAGCGTCGTTCAATTTGAAGCGAGTGAACCTGGTGATATGGCTAAAATTGCCGGTGTTTTCTACAATCGTTTAGATCAAGGTATGAAACTACAATCAAGTGTAACGGTTTGTTATGCATTATATGATGATTTCAATGATCCAAAAGATTGTGAAACCAATCCAGAAGTCGATTCACCATACAATACGTACTTACATGAAGGCTTACCAATTGGACCAATTCTAAATCCGGGGGATGAAGCCATTAAAGCCGTATTGAATCCAAAAAAAACAGATTATCTATTCTTTGCGGCCGATATATACAACAAAGTGGATGGTAAAGTGCATTACACAAAAACATATGAAGAACATTTAGAAGAATGCGAAAAATTAGGCTTAAATCTGTAACAATGTTTTGCATAATTTAAGGATTATGTTATAATTTTTTGTGCTAAATACAAGGAGTGATACCACATGGCAAATGAAAAATTTTACGTTACCCAAGAAGGTTATAATGATTTAGTCAATGAACATGAAAACCTAGTTCATAAAGTTCGTCAGGAAGTTATCGTTGAGTTGCAGGAAGCTCGTGCACAAGGTGACTTGTCTGAAAACGCCGACTACGATGCAGCCAGAGAACACCAGGCCCAAGTCGAAGGTCGTATTCGTGAATTAGAGGCAATGATCAAAAATGCTGAAATCATTAGTGAAGCCGATAATGCGGAAGATAAAAAGACAAAGAATGTTGTAAAATTGGGATCTACTGTTAAAATCTTAGATTTATCAGACAACCAAGAAGTAACATTCAATATCGTGGGTACAATTGAAGCGGATCCATTCAATGGTAAGCTTTCAAACACAACACCACTTGCAGAAGTCATCATGGACCACAAAGTTGGAGATGTATGTACTGTAAGACGTGTTGAAGAACCATATGATGTAAAAATTCTTGAAATTAAATAGAAAAACATCAAAAAATTACGTATAAGAGAAGGGTGATATTTATGAAACGAACTCTTCTCTTTTTTTGTCTCTTTATTTTCTTTACCTTTACCTGTTTTAACCGGTATACACCCATTACCTTGCAAGAAGCCAAGCCCACATTGATGCAAGTGGAAATCAAGGGAGCTATTCAAAATCCGGGCGTTTATACTTTAAAGCGAAATAGCTCCATTTCAAGTCTGATTCAAATGAGCGGAGGCCTATTAGAAAACAGTGATACGTCTAGAATCAGTTTTAACTATATCCTAAAAGATAAAGATGTGGTGGTGATTCCAGAAAAACAAGATGTAAAACTCATTTCTATTAATAGTGCCACACTAGAAGAACTACAAACACTTCCAGGTATTGGTCCGGCCATTGCCCAAAGAATCATGGAGTATCGCAAAAGTAACACATTTCAATCTTTAGAACAAATCCAAAATGTCAAAGGCATTGGCCCAGCCATGTTTAATAAGATCAGGGATAAGATCTGCCTATGATGTTGATACTTTCACTTGGCTTTTTAGCCTGTCTAATCTTAAAAGAAATACTTTGTATACTCTGTTTCACACTCTTCTTTCTTGTCTATCTATACTATCGGTTTAAAGATAAAAGAATATGGATTCTATTCATACTCCTGAGCCTATTGAGTTGTATCCTTGTATATCCAAAAGCTGTCTCTTATACACATCTGACGCTGCCGACGAATAGCCTTGTG
>ERZ1026958.922-NODE-922-length-10569-cov-7.816530_pt1 | contig 10569 bp, 10 predicted proteins | sample MGYA00519567_ERZ1026958 | MGnify/ENA primary metagenome ERZ1026958 (study PRJEB26926, sample SAMN06164518) | human gut metagenome | biome: ENVO:00009003; feature: ENVO:2100002; material: ENVO:00002003 | host: Homo sapiens | place: USA | collected 2012 ...
TGCGTATATAGGATTATTTATTAGTTTATTTGTTATAGTAGGACTATACTTTTTATCGCCGCTAGGTTCTTTAAATATGATAAATATAATTAATCCACTTACTTATAGAGATCCAACAATGATAATTACTGGAACAAGTAGTTTTCCATATTCAATTGGAATGATAGTATTGCTAATATACAATGTTTTGCTTTTTGTATTAAATAGAAAGGTGTTTAATGAAAATTATTATGAATAAAAAGCCAGGAAGAGTATTATTGATATGCATAATTGTACTTGCTATTATTTGTCCTTTGCATATCTATCATGATAAGAAAAAAGTAGAAGATATAAAGTCTGGTGCAATTGTAATCCAAAATTCAGAAACACCTATTGATGAATTACATCCAGAATTTGCATATTTATGGTTGTTTCCATATGGAATTGTAGAAGTGGTACTACTATCTTTGTATTATGTTCGAACAAGAGATATTGATTAACTACAATTGAAAAAGTAGGGAGCAGGTTATGAAGAAAATAATAATGGTTTTGGTTATCTTTATATCAAGTATTATTTTCTATGATAGTTATGTTAACTTGTCACAGAAACAATATAATGATGTGATAAATCTGAGTTACAAGTTTGCTCAAGAAAACGATATGGAAGTTATTCCAATTGATTTAAAATTGAGTGAAGATAAGCAAGAAAGAACAAAACAATTTAATCAGGTGTATTCTTTTTTGCAAGAACATTCGTATCCTTGTTTTGTTGGCATAGTTTCTAAAAATATAAAAACGAAATATGTATATCTTCCAAAACAAAATAAACTACCGATTTATACAGAAGAAAATAAAACGATTGATTTTACTAAAAATAGCAATTATTATTTGTCTTCTTCATATAAGGATAAAAATAGGTATGCAACGATTGATTTTATTGATCAAGATTATCATAGAGAATACAATGAGGTGTATAGAATAAAGACTTTTGCGAATTATATAGAAGATTGGAATGGCAATACATTGTTTCCTTTGTACTTTGTCACAAATTCCAAACAGGATTTGTTGAAGGATTTAGAGGATACGAAAATATTATCTGAATTGAAAGTGGATGGTGATATCACAACATCTGATTTTTCTACAGGCGTGATTGACTATTCGTTTCTAAAGAGAATTTTGATGTATTTAGCAATTGCGGTTTTATTATGTCTTTTATCTGATGCATTGACATCTAGAAAAGAAGTTTTTATTCGGAAGATGCAAGGTGCATCTTCATGGTTTATATATAAGAGGCTATATGGAAAATTTTATTTGTTAAGCGTATTGATGTTTGTATTAACACAAGCTTTATTATATCTTCTTGTAGTTCAAAATTTTAGACCTGTTACTCATGAACTCATTCAATATTTACTGCAGTCAGTCCTTCTTTTTGTGCTTTGTCTGATTGTAGTTGGATTTATAATATATGTCTTATTAAGTCAAATTTAATCGGTTGTTATATTGAAAAAATCTCAGTTTAGATGGATTTCAATGACTCTGTTTATATTGAAATGTGTCTTTTTGATTTCAATATTTATACCATTATTGACTTCGTTCAAGTATACATCTCAAGTGGTTCAGGATGGGTATTACTTAAATAAATACAAAGAAACCTATAATAATTATCTTCGTTTAGAGGGTGTTAATATAAATATGTTTTCTTTGGGATACCAAGACGCGATGAGCCAGTTGAATGAAAAGATTCGAGAATATCCATATATATATGAAGATTTCTCAACCAAAATAAATCGTGATGAGGATGAAATAACATATCCTTATATCATTGTAAATGAGGAGTATTTAAAGGAATATGATTTATATAAGGATGGTAAGCCAGTTAAAACATTTAAACCGGGTACTCTTTATGCTCCAAAATCAGTGAATGTAGATGAAAGTTATTGTTTGGCTACGGAGTGTGAGTATGATCAACTTGATGATGGTTATGTCATGCTTTCGCATAGTTTAAGAGAGGATAATTGGCATGTAAAAAATCCAATTATTTATGTTGTGGATGAAAACTATGATATGAGTCAATTTGGTATTTTTATTAAGGATAAAGATAAAACCGTAAAGAGGTCCATTAATGATTTCTTGAAATCTAAGGGATTGTATCAAAATATGAATTATGCATATGAAAATTATGATTATGGAAAAAAGACCATGGTAATCAATAAATTGATTATAGATTCATCTATATTACTTTTTGTATATGTGATTGTCTTATTCTTGTTCCAGTATCAATCTATATACTTATATTTTTTAGAAAATCGAAAGATGATTTCTTTAAATTGTTTGTTGGGAAAAAACATCTGGCAAAAATATCGTGATTTTATTATTGTGAATCTGTTTGTTTATCTTGTCTTGCTGTTGTGGATGGTTCTAATTGTAAAAAATATTTCGACAATAGGCTTGTATTTGTGGATATTCACAATTCTAATCGATTTTATAATAGCTCTAATTTTTAGAACGTATTTTGAAAGAAAGAAAGTGTTGTTATTCTTGAAAGGAGATTTGGAATGAAGGTAGTAGTTGTTGATAAGATTCATAAACAATATCATGATCATGTGATTTTTGATGATTTCTCAATGGAAATAGAACAAGGAAGTTTTGTCGCAATACAAGGTGCTTCAGGATCAGGAAAATCTACATTGTTAAATATGATTGGTCTTTTGGATTCCCCAGATAAAGGAAACATTGTGATTTTTGATAAGAAAAATGTAAAACCATTTTCTATACAAGCCAATAAATTGTTAAAGGCAAAAATAGGATATTTATTCCAGAATTTTGCGTTGATTGATAATAAGAGCGTGTATTACAACTTGTATTTGTCTATTGATCACTTTTCATTTCCAGATAAGAAGGAAAGAATATTAAAAGCACTTGAAGATGTGGGTTTAAAAGGTTTCGAAAATAAAAAGATATGTGAATGCTCTGGTGGAGAGCAACAAAGAGTTGCCTTAGCTCGTCTTTTAATCAAACCATGTCAATTGATTTTGGCAGATGAACCAACAGGAAGTTTGGATTCAGTAAACAAAGAAGTTGTGTTTAAAATCCTAAAGAAAATGCAGTCACAGGGAAAAACAATTGTGATAGTCAGTCATGATGAAGAGCTTGTAGAAAGAGCAGATCGTATAATAAATATCTAAAATGCACTTTAAGCACGCGTATAAGACGCAAAAATAACTGAATATGCTTTAAATAAAGAAACATTCAGTTCTCTAAACGTTAATTATATTTACGTACAAGAGATTTCAAGATCATGGATTTATTCCATGGTCTTTTTTTGTATATTTAATTGAATTGAATATTTTTCTTTCATTGTATATATCATTTGATTCAAAAGCCATACATGATAAAGGTATAGTATACATATTTTGGTTAGGGAGAAGAAGATGGGAGCATATGATAATTGTATTATCCTGATTCCAGCATTACAGCCAGATGAGCGTTTGACTCAAATGATTCATGGATTACATGAACGAGGTTTTCATAAAATTGCTGTTATGGATGATGGAAGTAGTGATGATCGACAGAAATACTTTCAAGAAGTAGAAATAATGGGCGTTAAAGTGATTCATCATTCAAAAAAAATGGGAAAAGGGGTAGCTTTAAGATTAGCAGATGAAAAAATTGGAGAGTCTGATTTTTATATTACGGCCGATTGTGATGGGCAATATTCTCCAGAAGATATTGAAAAAGTCGCAAAAGAATTATAAAATAATCCAGATTGTTTTGTGCTTGGCGTACGTACATATGAAAGAAAAAAAGGTAAGAAAGTAAGATTTTGGTTGAATTCTTGCCAGAAATTATTTTTCCGTATAACCAATCATGGAAAAGAATGTCCGGATCCAAGATAGCCTTCATGCGATTGGGATTCAATCAGAGGATGGTATTGAAATATTGATTCATGTTGGATTGGATACAGTCGAATTAAAAGGCGAAGGATTCGTTAAGAAAGTGAATATAAATGATAGAGTGAATAAAGGTCAGCCTATTGTATGTTTCGATAAAGAAATGATTGAAGAAAAAGGCTATAATATGATTACGATGATGATAGTTGTTAATAATGAGCGTTTTTCTAAATTGGAAAAAGGCAATCAATTAGACAAACCTTTAATAAAAGTTCAATATAAATAAAGAAAACTGTAGCGATATGTGATTCGCTACAGTCTTTTCTTGTATATTAAAAACAAAATATTACAATCCATTTCGAATACAAAAAGGATTATCGAAAATGCAATTAAACTATGAGGCTGAGTACTTTTAAATGTGATTTTTCTTAGTATTCCAAGTACCAATGACTTCATTAACTGTTGATACTGTTACAAAAGCTTCAATATCACTTTCTTGAAGATAATATAGTAATTTTTTATATTCATTTGTAGCCATGATTGTGACAAGCTCTGTATGCTCGGTCTTATCATAACCACCTTTTGCCGAATATAAAGTAACACCACGCTTTAATGTGTTCATTATATAATCTTGAATGACTTCATATTCTTTGGATAATATACAAATCTTCTTTTTCTTATTAAAACCATCAATAAAATAATCTACAGCTTGACCATTGGCTAGTGTTGCCAATGCGCCAACCACTAAAGCGCCAATATCATATACAATTAGACTTGTTGTACAAATGAGTAGTCCGACTAAAGTACAAGCTTTGCCTAGATCCATATGTGTATATTTATTGATAATTTTCGCAATAATATCCGTTCCACCACTCGATGCGTTTACACGAAATAGAATGGTTTGTCCAAATGCTAAAATCAATGTATAGGTAGCCATGTCGAAAACAGCATTTTGTGTTAAAGACATGTTATTTGGATAAATTTTTTCAAATACAGCTAGAAATAAAGGTAATAACAAAGAGGCATAAATCGTTTTTGCCCCAAACTCTTTACCAATTAGAACGATACCTAGAATCAACAATAAGACGTTGATCACAAAGGTAAGTGTAGAAATAGATAGGCTTGTGATTTTAGCTAAAACCATAGCTAAACCAGTAACACTTCCAGTGATAACTTCACTAGGAATTAAGAAGAAATATATGGCGACACTGATGATGAACATGGCGAGTGTGATAGTTAAAAAGCTTTTTAATGTATTCGTTTTCATTTGTAAAACCTCCACTTTTTATTATGCCAAAAAAAGTGTAAAAAAAGAAGAGCATTATCTCTTCTTCGCATCGGTTTTATTAAACTTATCTCTACGCTTTGTGGATTGAATGAATAGGCGTTTCATTTCTTGTGTATCTTCTTGTTCTAAAGAATCTCTAAAGTGAGAGATCGAATCGATAAACTGGTTGATTTCATCTAATAAGATATCTTTATTCATGATAAATAATTCGGTCCATAAATCTTCATTGATTTTCGCAATACGAGTTAAATCCCGAAAGCTATCTCCCGTATATTCTACAAGATGTGCATTGTCATGGGTATTCATTAAAGATACCGCAATGACATGGGTTAATTGAGATAAAAAGCCAATCATTTTATCATGCTCTTCAATGGATAGAGTACAGATTCTACCAAATTCCATCTTATTAGCTAATTCTTTTACAGCTTCAACTGTTTCATTTTTATTCTTTTGAGTAGGAACAAGAATAAAGTTTGAACCTTTAAAAATCGTTTCATCACTAAATTCAATACCACGAGATTCTCTACCACACATGGGGTGAATGCTTAATAATTCAAGATCTTCTCGTAATACATCTTGAATGGGTTTGACAATATTTGTCTTTACACCACTAATATCCATTAATAATGAATTTTTAGGAATATCATTCTGATAGACTTCAATCCAAGGAAGAATTTTAGTTGGATATAAACAGAAGATAAATGTATCACACTTTGAAATGACATCTAAAGGATTTGTGCTACCATCTATGATGATTTTTAATTCTTTGGCTTTATCAATCGTTTGTTTAGAAACATCAATACCATAAACATTGTAGTTTAAGCGTGTTAGTTTCTTCGCAAAACTCGCTCCCATTAATCCAAGTCCTATAATCGCAATATTTGTCATAGAATCTCAACCTTTCCACCTAAGTTTTGAATGTCTTCAAAGAAAGTAGGGTAACTCTTTGTGATGGCTTGAGCATCATCAATAATACATTCGGAACCTGCACATAATCCAAATACCGTCATTGCCATAACAATACGGTGATCATTATGTCCAAAGATTTCTACTGTATTATTTGATTTATAGTGTTCTTTACCGTGAATTTGAATGGAATCAAATGTAGAAGTAATATCTACACCCCATTTTTTTAATTCTGTTTCCATAGCTAGAATACGATCACTTTCTTTCATGCGTAACCGTGCTGCATTCACAATGTTTGTTTCACCATTTGTATAGCTTGCGAGTACACATAAAATTGGACCTAGGTCTGGACAGTTGGATAAGTCGATGATTTGTGGCATCGGCTGTTTTTTTGCGAACGTGACAGTATCCTTGTTACTTGTATAACTAGGAATACAATCTAGTATTGCCTTATCTCCTTGTTTACTTGACATGTCCATGTTGGAGCACGAAAGAGTATTGTTTAAAGTGCCTAATACCGCAAAGAAGGCTAGTTGAGAAAAGTCTCCTTCAACAGAAACGTCTTGTGCTTTATAGTGTTGGTTTCCTTTGATTAAATAGGAATTTGAACTTGTTTCTATAATTTCAATACCAAATTTCGCTAACATTTGAATCGTTAAATTTACATAGCTCTTCGATTCATAAGGCTTAGTAATTGTTAGTGTACTATCTTGATTTAATAATGGAAGGACAAACATGAATCCTGTAATAAATTGGCTGGAAATATCTCCTTGTACAACATAGTCTTTTGCTTGTAGATTTCCATGTACAATGATTTCTTTATCCGATTGATTAAATTCAATGTTTTGCTTTTTAAATTCATTCGCATATACATCCATAGGTCTTTGAAGCAATCTTCCTTGACCTAAAAATTTAACTTTGGCATTTGTACATGCAGCAAGTGGAATCAAGAAGCGTAAAGTAGAACCGGATTCATTCGCATTACACGTAATATTTCCTTCTTGTTTAAAAAGATTAGTACCTGTTACTTCATATGTAGTTTCATCGATTTGTTTAATTATAGCACCCAAAGCTTTCATGCAGCCAACGGTTGCTTCAATATCCTTTGAGTTTGTGACATTAGAAACAAGACTTGTACCATCACTTAATGAGGCGCAAATCAATGCTCTATGCGCCATAGATTTGGATGCGGGTATCTTTACATTTCCATGTACTTTACTTGGTGTTACTTTTACTTTCATTCAAAATCCCCCTGAAGTGGCTTAATGGCAAGCCTAGACATATATAAATCTAATAAACCAAACGCAACTACACTATCCACAACAATTCTTGCTCGGTGCAAGATGCATGGGTCGTGTCTTCCTTGAATTTTAAGATCCACATTTTCTTTTGAAAGATAATCCACAGATTCTTGTGTTTTAAAAATCGATGGTGTTGGCTTAATACAAGTATGGATTAAAATTGGCATGCCATTTGTGATGCCGCCATTTATTCCGGCATTGTGATTTGTCTTGGTTTCAATTTTATCATTAAAACGGAAGGCATCATTGGCTTGAGAACCTTTAAGTTTCGCAAAGCCAAATCCTTCGCCAAAAGAAACGCCTTTGACGGCTGGTACAGAGAAAATTAAGTGCGATAAAATGCTTTCTACTGAATCAAAGAAAGGTTCTCCTAGTCCTGCAGGAAGGCCTATAATGGCAGTTTCTAAAATACCACCTAATGAATCACCTTCAGCAGCTGCTTTTTCAATTTCTTGAATCATTTGGTCTTTGACTTGATCATCTATAACCGCAAAGGTTTTATCATTGACTTCTTGAATTTGTTTTTCTAAAACACGAGAGTCTTGACTAAAAGGAATATCTGATAGCGTATATAAGCTTTCAATGTGTGATCCAATTACAATGCCTTGTGATTTCAGAATTTGTCTGCAAATGCTTCCGGCAGCTACAATGCATGCGGTAAGTCTTCCAGAAAAGTGTCCGCCACCACGATAGTCTTGATATCCGTTGTATTTTTCAAAGGCAGTAAAATCAGCATGTCCAGGACGCAATCTTCCATGAAAAGCAGAATAGTCTTTTGACTTTGTGTTTTGGTTTTCAATTAGAATGGTAAGAGCTGTACCTGTTGTATAGCCATTATACATTCCAGAAAGAATATGCACTTCATCCGCTTCGTGTCTTTGTGTTGAAATTTTACCTGTTGCCTTACGCTTATCCATGTCAGATTTAATTTGTTCCATATCCACCTTAAAGCCTGCAGGAAGACCATCTAACGTAATACCAATGGCAGGACCATGGCTTTCACCAAATAATGTCCAAGATATATTTGTACCAAAATTATTTTTCATAAGGTCCTCTTTCTAATACTTCTTGTATTTCTTTAAAAGAAAGTTCTTTGATGATATAAGAACCAGATTGTTTAACTAAAACGGTAGATACTGTATTATGACTGCTTTTCTTATCATGTGTTACATATTCTAATAATGTGGAAGTATCATAGTTTGGTACTTGAGGTAAATCTAGCTTTTTATATATGTTTAATACGCGTTGTTTTAATGTTTTATCTTCAATAAAAAATAACATACCCATTGCCACACATTCTCCATGAAGATATGTATTTAATCCATATGCAGATTCAATGGCGTGTCCAATGGTGTGTCCAAAGTTTAAAATTTTTCTAAGATTACTTTCTCTTTCGTCTTGTTGAACTACATCTCGCTTTAATTCAATGGAACGCGTAATAATCGCATCGATATCTATTGTTTCTTGTTCAAATAGAGAGACTAAATGATCATCTAAAATGAGTCCCATTTTTAAAGCTTCACATAATCCATTGTGTTGTTGACGAAGAGAAAGTGTAGATAATACGTTTGGATCGATAATAACGGTTTTAGGTTGCCAAAATGCCCCTACAATGTTTTTGTAGGAACCCATATCAATAGCTACTTTTCCGCCTACACTTGAATCAACCTGACTTAATACAGTTGTTGGGATGTTGTAGAAATCAATGCCTCGCATATAGCTAGCGGCGACAAAACCTGCAAGATCTCCGACAACACCACCGCCTAGTGCAATAATGGCATCTTTTCTAGACATGTTGTGTGAAATCATTTCTTCTAAAAGATTTTTATATTGATCAAAACATTTGGATGGTTCACCTTGCAAAATAGTGCATATAAAAGAATCAGGACACTGTTCTTTTACGATGTTGACCCATTTTTCAGGCACACCTGTATCTGTGATAATCGCAATTTTTCTTGATACAGGAATATATTCATGTACTTTATGAATTGCGCTTCTTTCAATATATATTGGATATGAATGATTTTCTAAATTGACATTTAACTTCATAATAAAAAACTCCTTTCGTATATCATACCATGAACATAAGTTTTTTTCAGAAATTTTCTGAAAGAAATAGTATAATGAGTATATGGAGTACTTAGTTAAGGCTCAAGACTATTTGAAATTGAAAATAAAGGATACATATCGTTCGGCTCATTCGTATCGTGTCGCAAATATTGGAAAGAAAATTGCTGAAAAAGAAGGGTTGAATGTAGAAGATTTAATGATTGCGTGTCTGTTGCATGATGTAAGCTATTGTACACCTTTTAAAACACAGGATGAGTGGCAAAATCATGGCAGGGTATCAAGTAAAATGGTTCGTGAATTTTTGGAATCGATTGACTATCCTAAAGAAAGAATTCATGATATATGTTATGCCATTGCGATTCATGTAGATTTAAAAGCAGATTTTGATGGGGAATATAATGCGTTTACTTTAAGTGTACAGGAAGCGGATAATATTGATCGTGTAGGAGCTTATCGTCTATATGAAACGTTGGAAGCTGTACAATTTAGTAAACAATCTCTAGAAGTACAGATACAATATGTAGATTCGATGCTTCAAACATTGAATGAATATGCTTCTTATAAGTGTACAACCCAAACAGCACAAGCATTATGGCTAGATCGTATTCAATTTCAAATGAATTATTTTGAGCGTCTAAAAGATCAATTAAAAATATCCACAGCCTTATAAGCTGTGGATAAATGTTTCTATACGATACATGATTTGTTTCAGATTCTCAATGTCTGTTTGAATATTTCCTGTTTCTAAAGAATGATTCCCATCAACAATACTATGAAATTCGATAAGATGATAAATACAATAGTGTTCAATCTTATCGAAGTTAGCCCACTGATCTTTGGTTCCAGAATACACTAAATCTTTTTGTTGAAGATATTCCAAAGTAAAATCTAATGGTGTGAAATAGATATTGGCAGTTAACTTATATTCATGGGCAAGTTTAGCTGCACAATAAGTACCTATACTTTTTGAGATAAAAAGAATGGAATCATAAGCTTTTAAATCGAATTTATGAATTTGGTCTTTGGCTTGTTTATATGCCTCATCTTTAGATTTGTTTAAATCAAAGTCTAGGTTTTTAAAATGAATTTCTTTGATTTCATAATCCATATTCTGTCTCTTATACACATCTCCGAG
>ERZ1026958.933-NODE-933-length-10468-cov-5.486795_pt1 | contig 10468 bp, 9 predicted proteins | sample MGYA00519567_ERZ1026958 | MGnify/ENA primary metagenome ERZ1026958 (study PRJEB26926, sample SAMN06164518) | human gut metagenome | biome: ENVO:00009003; feature: ENVO:2100002; material: ENVO:00002003 | host: Homo sapiens | place: USA | collected 2012 ...
ATTTTGTACGATGTCAGCATTTTTTATAATATGAATCTGTTTATCTAGATTCTTTTTATTCGAATCAAAGATGATTTCATTTTCTTCAATCAAATCAATTTTATTAGTTTCTTCACCATTAGAAGAGGCTTCAATTAAGCGAAAAGAATCAGTTGTTTTCGAACTTATATGCGCTTTAATCTTATTTTTTCTAATTTTAACACCAGTAGCTTTTCTGACCCAAATTAAACCACCTGTTGAACAACAATCGATTTCATTGTTTTCAAAAACAATATTATTTGCTTTTTGTGAAGAAGCAAAAGAACCAAAGGAAAAATTCATTACACTTGAAGAAACGCCTTCATCTTCTACTTTAAACTTATTATTTTTTATCAAAACATTTTCGATGCTTCCCATAAAAATTATTATGAGAATATACCTTCTAATTGGATTATTACTACTCTAAATAATATATGTTCAAAAATAGTTGACGGAAACCATAATCCACCAAAAGGCTCTCAAAAAAGGACAAATTATTATATGCTGTCATCGCAAAATATAATAAATGATGATATTGCTGAGCTAAATAAGGCTAGATTTTTAACAAAAGAACAATTCTTTGAAGAAAATAAGAGAACCAAACTCTCTATTAATGACATTTTATTCACGAGCGTTGGATCAATAGGTCGTTCATGTGTCTATAATCACAATTATAACTTGTGTTTTCAAAGAAGTGTTTCTGTCATAACAACTCTAATCAATCCATATTATATAAAATTGTTTTTAGATGCTCCTATGCAACAAGCCTTATTTAATCAAAAAGCATCAGGAACTGCACAAAAAGGATTTTACTTAAATCAATTAAACAATCTTTATATATCTGTTCCACCAATAAACGAACAATCAAGAATCGTAAAAAAATATAATATCATAGTAAGTTACTTAATAATTTAAAACTGTGGCATATTTTATCTTGTTCATTTAAATTTGGAATGGCAATAACTTCTTTTAGTAAATCATTTCTTTCAATTCCCGGAATCATACTTTTAGCTTTTGCTTGTAAGCTATTTATTATATTTAAGATTAATAAAGTGTTAAATTCTACGTTGATAAATGATGTAATTCCCATTACTTGTCTTGCAATATGCAAATCTCCAATTGTATTTATTGCAATCTTGCCAATGGTTCCTTTGCATGTTATTAGTATGTCATTTAGATGTGAATTACAATACTTGGCATTTGCATATCTATTAATGATTAATTTATTATTGATAAAATTACTTGCACCTGTAATATATGGAATGTCATCTTTGCTTTGCATATCATGATATTCATTTGCAGTCAAATCACACCCTGATGTTAATTTTACTACATTGGATAACCTACAAACTTGCCATGAGTGATTAATGTTCCTATAATAATTTTTATTGAGTCAGTTTATTGTTAAATCTACATATATCACAAATGTATTTTATAATTCACTTATCCATTCAAAAGGAGGTAGAATTATGGATGCATTTAAAACTTTTTTGGTTGCAAATAATTTAGCACCAAACACTGTATCTGCTTACATCACTGCAGTAAAAGGATATATTAGTGACTATGACGATTTTACAAAAAGAAATCTTTTAGCTTGGAAAGCTCACTTAATTGAAAATTTTAAGGCAAAGACTGTTAATTTAAAAATACAGGCTATAAATAAATACCTAGAATTTATCAAGAAGTCGAACCTAAGAATAAAATCAGTTAAGGTTCAACAAAAACCATTTCTTGAAAACGTAATTAGTGACGCTGATTACGTTTTTTTTAAGCGAAAATTAAGGAGTGAAGAAAATAAAGAATGGTATTTTATTGTTAGATTTTTATGCGCAACAGGAGCTAGAGTAAGTGAGCTAATTAAAATTAAGGTGGAGCATATTAAAATTGGATTTATTGATTTATATACAAAAGGTGGTAAGATTCGTAGAATTTATATACCTATTTCATTAAGAAATGAAACTGAAATATGGCTTAAAGAAACAGTTCAAATTGACAGCGGATATATATTTCTTAATAGATTTGGAGATAGAATTACTACTAGAGGAATATCACAACAACTTAAAAATTATGCAGTGAAATATGGAATTGATCCTAAAGTTGTTTATCCACATTCATTTAGACATAGATTTGCTAAAAACTTTTTAGAAAAATATAATGATATAGCTCTTCTTGCTGATTTAATGGGACATGAATCTATAGAAACAACAAGAATATATCTAAGAAAAACAGCTAGTGAGCAACAAGCTATTGTAGATAAAATCGTCACATGGTAAAAGAAAAATAGGTTCCTTAATGGAGCCTATTATTGTTTATAAAAATTATTATGGGCAGTTACCGTCTAACTGGTCATGGACTAATCTATCTTTTCTATCTAAATCAATTACAGATGGAACTCATAAAACACCAAAATATTTAGGTTCTGGAATCCCTTTTTTATCAATTTCAAATATTTCATCAGGGAAATATGATAATAGTCCTAAATATATTTCATTTGAAGAACACGAATTATTAATTAAAAGAGCTAAACCTGAATATGGAGATATTTTATTATGTAGAATTGGTACATTAGGCAAGCCATATATTATTAATATGACTTTTGATTTTAGCATTTTCGTAAGCCTTGCTCTAATTAAACCAATAGATGCTAGACAAAGCAAATATTTAAAAATAGTGTTGTCTTCTCCATTTATTAATAATCATATCGATAGAATAAAAGTAGGTGGCGGGACTCATACATATAAGATTAATCTAGATAGTTTATTGACGTTTCCAATTCCTTATCCTCCAAAAATGGAACAAAGTAAAATTATATTTAAAGTAAAAGAACTAATTGATTTACTAGATTAATAATTCTTTTTTGTTCGCTTTCTGGTGCAATAGGTAGTACAAAATTATTAAATGCTCGTTGAGTTAATTGATTAATAGTTGTTGTTCCACTAGTTTTTATAAGTTGCATGTAATAAAATTTAGTTTGCAAAAATAAATATATCCATTTTGAGTATTGAGACTTACATATTGCCATAAAAGCACCGAAGGTCATCGGTTCTTTAATATCATATATAAATGCAAATTTTCCTACTAAGTTTTTACTTCCATTTCGAGCACATATTATTATATCATTATTATTAACAACTAATTTACTAGGAATTTTTGCATTCACTCGAACCACATCATTGAAGTTTAATTTACCATTTTTGATGTTGCTTGAACGGAGTACAATTATCCCATCATTTGAAACATCACTTGGGTTATACGTTAAGCCAATGTACGAGTCAGAAATATTTTGAATCTTTGCTAAAGACCAATTAGAAGGGATATTCTCATAATAATTTTTATCATCATCAGAAATTGGTTCTAAATCTGCCTTTTCTCTTTTAATTTTACCTTCTTTAATAAGTTTTTCTTTCTCGGCTTTAATACGTTCTAGAAGAACTGAAGCAGGTTCGTCGTTAGGATCTTGCTTAACTAATTTTCCAGTAACAGCAAGCTCTAGAACTTTATCCTTTGCTTGTTTCTTTAGGTCTTCAAGTTCTTGTTGATCTCGCTCGATTTTATCAACCAATCTGAATAATTCATCAATTTTATTGACTATTCGTTCTTGCTCTTGTAGTGGTGGTAAAGGAACTATTATGTCGTTTATCATTTTAATAGTTATTTGCGGAATTGCTCCACCAACATATTCAAACAGGTAATCTTTATATGATTTAAAATAATAATATAAGTATTTGCTAATTGTTTTAGAAATTGGATATAGCGCAATTGTAGTTTGCGTACACGTTGCTAAATTATCATTCACATAAGTTACGTAGCCAATAGAATTGCCTCTAGCAGGTATTACCATATCTCCGTTTGTAAGTAGCATCTTATTTTTTTCTTCTTTTATATAACCAAATGGGCTGTCATCCATTGTAGCACTATAAACAGGATTTCCTTCAGTATCTAAGTCTGAAGTCAATATAGTTTGACCCATAGATGATGCAGAAATGAAAGCTAATTTTTGGAATGACCTATTCTGTATATTGTTTGAAATTGGTAATCTTTTCTTATCAACTTTCCTTATGATATTACTATTCTTCTCATAATAGCAATTATCGTCATCACTCCAATATATATCTGATTCTTCTACTTTTGATATTTTCTTTTCTTTTTCAAGTTTTCTTCTTTCTTCTCTTATTCTAGCTAAAAGTTCCTCAACTGGCTCATCGTTAGGATCCTGTGGAACCAATTTTCCACGCATAGCTAAATCAAGAATTTTTTGTTTTAATGCTTTAGTATCTATCATTCTTCAATATCCTTAATTAATTCTTTTAATTGAGCCACTGAATCGCTGATACTTTTTGATTTTTCTTCAATCATATCAACAAGTTGATGAAGTGTATAATCTTGCTTTTCTTCTTTAATATTTGGATTTTTAAAGTCAATATTATATGTTTCTTCAATCTTGTCTTGCTTTACAAAATAAGCGTTTATATCACCATTATCTCTATTATTCCACCATTCACGAACGCCTTTTAAATGTTCAGCTGTAAATGGTTTAGTTTTACTAAAGCTTCTATATCCTTCAGGAAGTGGCACTTGATAATACCAAATCCCATCAGTTTTTTCACCTTTATCAAAGAATAAAATATTTGTTGTAATACCTGCATAGAATAATCCAGCTGGAAGTTTTACTATTGTATGTAAATTGCATTCAGACATTAATTTTTTCTTGATATTAACATAAGCATCATCTGTATTAAATAGGAAACCATCTGGTAAAATGATGCCTACTCTACCATTTTTAGCAAGTCTATATAAAACTAGGCATACGAATAGATTGGCTGTCTCTGATGTTCTATATGATTCAGGGAAGTTCGCATCTTCTCCTGGAGCAATTTCTCCACCAAATGGGGGATTCATTAAAACAACATCAACTTTATCACTTTCAGTATACTCTGTGACATTCTTAGCTAATGATGATGCATATCTAATATTAGAACCATCTGTTCCATTTAATAACATATTTGTAACACACAATAAATATGGTAATGGCTTACATTCACAACCAATTATATTATCTTGCATACTATCAAGAGCTTCTTGTGTATTATGTTTCTTTAAAATATGTTGAATTGCAGAAACTAAGAATCCACCAGTACCACAAGCAAAGTCTGCAATTTTCTCACCTGGTTTAGGGTCTAGCATTTCAGCCATAAAATCAGTTACAGGTCTAGGAGTATAGAATTCTCCCGAACTACCTGCGTTTTGTAATTCCTTAAGAATTGATTCATATATATCGTTAAATACATGTCTATCTTCATATTTGTCAAAATCAATTTCATTCAATTCGTTAATTACTTGTCTAATTAAAGTTCCATTAATCATGTAATTATGAAGACGTGAAAATACATATTTTACAATAGCAGATCTTTTCGGAGTTGTTTCATTTACAGGTAAATCTCTTAAAGTTGGGAATAGTTTGTTATTGATAAAATCAACTAACTCATCACCTGTTAAAGAATCACCAGTTGGCTTTCCTTCAGAATCCACTTTTTCAACTGCCCAATTACGCCATCTATATTCTTCCGGAATAATAGACTCATAATTATCTATTTCAATTTCATATTCATTGCTTTCTTTTAATTCGTCATATACTTTTAAGAAAAGCATCCAAACGAGTTGATTGATACGTTGTGCATCTCCATCAACACCATTATCTTTTCTCATTATTTTTCTTACTCTTTTAACTAATCCATTTAAATCTGCCATATTATGCTGCTCCTGCTACTGAATATAAATTACTTTTTACAAATTGAACTGCTTGTAGATAGTTATCTCTTCCACCAAATATATCCTTGATAATTTGTTTTGGTGTTCCAAATTCTTTAAATTCATCAAGTTTAAGAATATTTATGTCATCAACATCATCTATTCCTTCATCACAATATTTGTCTAATAATCTATCAATTACCTCTCTAGCAATTCCTGTATATTTATCAAGAAGTTCAGACTTTTTAATACTTCTTACTCTCTCGCTTCTTGTTAATGGTTTTGTTTCATATGCTATATAACATATTAAATCAAAATCATCCATATCCTCAACGCCCAATTCTGCTCTAATTTGTTCTAACAAAACACCATGATAAGCTAATTCATCAACTATAGCTTTATGTTTCTTCTCACAAGTCCATTTTTGAATAAACTCATCTAATGTTGCATATTGGTTCAAGATATTTTTCTTTGTATAGTTGATTAATGATTGTTTTGTTAAATTACCATCAGGATCTAAAATAGATACTTCCTCTCCCATAATGGTTACTTTGTTTCCATCTATATGATATACAGGGTTTTGGCCTTCGCCTCCACCTCCACCACTTGACCTGTGACCATTATCATCAACATACTCAATCGGACCATCCCATTTAGGGTCAGCAAACAATCTTGTTACTTGTCTAAAATCCATTATAATAAATTCGTATTTTCTGTCAGCTTCTCTTAATCTAGTTCCACGGCCAATAATTTGTTTAAATAAAGTCATAGATGATATCACTTTATCTAATACTATTAATTTTGCTGTTTTACAATCCACACCTGTTGTCATCAAATCAGATGAAGTAACAATACATGGGTCAATATCCATATTAAATTCTGCTTTTGCGAAATCGGTTAAATCAGCTTGTGCTGTTGGAGAATCACCTGTAATTCTAGTTACATATCGAGGATTTTTCCTACAAATATCTAAATTAAGATTCCATAACTCTTGTCTTAGTCTTTCTGCATGATCTATATTGCAACAGAAAACAATAGTTTTTTGGTATCTATCTGTTTCCTTTAAATAATTTGTTATTTGTTTAGCAACCTCTTTTGTTCTTGAATCAACTATCAATTTTTTATCAAAATCATTTGTAGTATAAATTCTGTCTTCTAATAAATTTCCGTGAATATCTAATTGACCAGGATATGGTCTATATCCTTTAACATCTATATCAAGGAATTTCTTCATAACTTTATATGGAGCTAGGAATCCATCTTCTATACCTTGTTTTAGAGAATAAACATATACTGGTTCTCCAAAATATGTTTTAGCTAAATCAACTTCTTGTTCATCATCTTCATCATCTGGCTTCTTGCCTTTTAAATATACCTTTGGAGTTGCAGTCATACCAATTTGAATCGCACTTTCAAACCAATCAAGTATTTCTCTCCAATGAGAGTCTTCTTTAGCACTTCCTCTATGACACTCATCAACAATGATTAAATCAAAGAAATCTCTAGAAACTTGCTTAAATGCTTCTAAGTTTGATTCACCTTTTTCATTATCTAATTGTTGATAAAGGCCAAAGAAGATTTCATAAGAAGTATCTATTTTGCCTTTTGTAATGATTGTTTTTGATGCACCAAAAGGAGCAAATTCTTCATTAAAAGGTTTACCAATTAACACATTTCTATCAGCTAAATATAAAACTTTTTTTACTTTACGCATTTGCTTTAATTTCCATACAATTTGAAATGCAGTATAAGTTTTACCTGTTCCCGTAGCTAAAACAATTAGAGCTCGACGTTTACCATTAGCAATTGCTTCTAGTGTTTTATCAACAGAGGCCTTTTGATAATATCTAGGTCTAAAATCAGGGTCAGTATAAAAAGGGCACTCAATCAACTTCAATTGTTCTTCAGTTAAATTTTTTTCACTAACATAACGTTCTCTTAATACTTCTGGCGAAGGAAATTCAGCCATTGTTAAATCTCTTTCAAGTCCAGTGATTAAATCGTGTTCAACAAATCCATGGCCATTTGAACTATACGCAAATGGGACATTTAAAAGTCTTGCATATTCTATTGCTTGAAGTAATCCTTGGCCGGGAGTATGATCTTCATCTTTTGCCTCAACAATTGCTAAATTAGTATTATTAACGTACCTTAGCAAATAATCTGCATACTTTCTTTTTCCTCTAGTCATTACTCCGTTTGACGAAACATGAACACGTCCATCAGTGAAATACTCCATACGATAATTACTCCATCCAGCTCTGTCAATCGCAGGTGTTATATATAATCTTTTTACATCTTCTTCAGATAATTTTTCTGGCATATTTATTTCACCTCTTTCATTTCAATGCAATTTTCTTTAAACAAAATTTTTAGTCGTTCCTTTGCAAGTAATGTTGGCTCATGATGTCCCTTTTCCCATCTATTAACAGTGCTAAAAGAAACTCCAAGCATATCGCCAAGTTGTTGTTGAGAAATATTTAATTTTACTCTTAGTGCTAGTATCATTTCAGCATAATTAATTTTCACAGAGTTTATCCTCCAAATTGATTGCAATATATGATATATTATAGCACTTTTTTCTCAAGTTTTCTATTTTGGTATAAATATTTCTCAACAATTTTCTTGTTTTTTCTAAAAACCTTCTACTATTTCCTCAAAGAACCTTGTTTTCAAGATGTTTTCTTTGAATCCTGATATAGAAAATTTTAAACTTTCATTAGCAGTTGCTTTAATCAACTTAGGATATTCTGATGGATTCTTTTCCATTTCAGCGATAAAACTCGATGTGTCGCCCATTCCTTCTACTTTATGTGGTATTGGACCACATATAATATCTGAATATTCGCAAGAATACCTTAGTCTTTCGGCACTCAAATGCTTTGCTCCATCATAATCAATAAATTCCAAATTATCTTCCTTGACGCCAAGTTTCTTTGCAGCCAATTGATAGTCCTTTACTTTTCCTGATAATTGACCTAATACTAAAATTTTACTTCTTCTAGTAACGCCTGATTGATATGATATCTCATCTAATTCAACACCATATTTTTCTAACAATTCATCTATTGCATCATTTTTTAAAGCTAGTGCAATTTCTACATTAATTTTTCTGATTATTTTTGTTCTTAAATCAGTAATTTGGCTTTGTGAATATACCACAGTATTAATCCTCCTCTTCTTCAAATAAATTCTTAAGAGAATTTTCAATACGTTCTATCTCTTTTTTATATGCTGCTAGAGTAGAAAGCTTTTCATTATACCTTTCTGCTTTTTCTTGTTGTTTATTAATATCAATCATAGGAATTTCAATCGTAGATAATCCACTTGCAGTTACAGTAACAATAATGGTACCTTTTTGAATACTCTTTAAAGCTGATTGTCCTAAATCAGAATCCAAGAACATTTTTAAATATGTCGGATTTAATTTATCTAGCTGTGGTCTAACAATAAGCATTCCACCTGTCACCAATATTTTTTCTTTTGGTTCAATATCAACAACTACGGTTTTAACTTTAGAAGATTTGCTTGTGACAACAACATCGCCATATTGAACTGCAAACTTATCAAATTTATTATCTTTCATATCAATCGAACGTAGTGATTCCCAACGAACCATTCCGTTTTCAATATCGCTTGAAGTTAAGATTCTATATCCAGTCTTTTTATCGCTAATTAGTCCTTTGCTTTCAAATACACCTAAAGTATATTGGTTACCAATAAAGACATCAGCTAATTCTTTTAATTCTACTCCATTTTCCAATTTCTTTACATCAAGCATAATTGTAGATGGGCATAAATTAGAAACATCAATTAATTCTTCAATCGGTTTAGTCTTAACGTCTTTAGAGTAATACATATCTTCAATCGTTTTAATCGGAAGTTCTAAATTGACATATCGTTTATTTTCAACACCAATAACATTTGACGCATCAACAAACTTTACTTTCTTGTTATTTTTACTAAATACAAGCATATATACTTTTACTCCTGTAAAAGATAATGAGCCTGCAGGAAGTTCTATAATACCTTCTAACCAACCAGATGAAACAAGCTTATTTCTGTATTCAATATCTGTATTGCTGAACAAAGCCTTTCCTGTAACTAAAGCTACCGCTCTATCGCCTAGAAGACCACTCAACATATTATCAATAAATAACCATTCCGCAGTATTTCTATTAGATAAATACATATCCTGGAATAAAAAGCTTCTTCTAAAATCATCATTTAATAGTTTTCTCATTCCTAAAGGTGGAAAAACATATGCTTTTGTATATGGATAATTAATTTTTTCTAAAGCATTCCCAATAATAATTTGAGGATTAACTGATCCATCACTCAAAATTGATAAAGCCATTTGAGATATATGTGCTTGCTCCACATTAATCTCAATACCAATTAAATCTTTTAGAACAAACTTATTATCATGTGCCTTTTTATAGACATTAGCTAAAAAATTACCAGTTCCTGAACCAAAGTCCATAACGATGTGGCCTGCATCATCAACTTCAAGTAAATCATTTGCTAGTTCACTTATATAATTATTTGAACTCTCAATAAATGTTCTGGGACCATTATTTTTTCCAGAAAGTAAATCATATAATAAAGTTCTTATACCTTCTATTCCCAATTCATCATATAAGTCATTTAACTGTCTCTTATACACATCTCCGAGCCCACGAGACCCTAAGACATCTCGTAT
>ERZ1026958.946-NODE-946-length-10383-cov-9.309450_pt1 | contig 10383 bp, 13 predicted proteins | sample MGYA00519567_ERZ1026958 | MGnify/ENA primary metagenome ERZ1026958 (study PRJEB26926, sample SAMN06164518) | human gut metagenome | biome: ENVO:00009003; feature: ENVO:2100002; material: ENVO:00002003 | host: Homo sapiens | place: USA | collected 2012 ...
AAATAAAAACCTGCAAATGAAGACAACAAGATGGTTGCCATTTTCACTTGCAGGTTTCTTTTTTCTTACCCTTAATACGTCTTAAATTTTTAATGAAGAAAAAAGAACTGATTTTTATTGTTAAATATATAGCATAATTCACAAATTGGCAAAAACATTGTATATAAAGCTAAATGCATATGCTATATACCATATGCTACTCTTGAATTCAGACTTAAATTCGCACAAAAATCTAGCATTTTTTGAAGATGAAAATGCTACAATATAGTAGAAAGGAGATAGGAAAATGAAAAAAAAGAGATAATAAGCCATGAAAAATTAGGGTTCTAGTTAATTGTATATAGATTTGTATGTTGAGAAAAATTATTTTTTTATCTGATCTATATCATGAATAGAGTATTGAGCAGATGCATCGTAAAGAAGTGGTAATATTTTTGGAGAAGAATCTGTTAATCCATCTCTGATGTTTTCATAAACGAATTCTTCTTCGCGAGGAAATACTACGATTACTCGTTTCACATTTGACAAAGAGTCTAAATTCATTAGTGAATATAAACCGGATGTCATGGCAAAGAAAAAAGAAGTCCAATTTTTGAACGGTTTAGTTGGATCGTGATTTGGTTCATAAAAATAATCAAAAGTATTAGTGTATGCGTCACATAAAACGTCACGTACGTTGCTCCAATCTAATACTAAAGTGTATTTAAGTTCTGGTCCATTATTTCTTATTTTGGCAAATGAGCAAATCCGATGATTTGTTGCAAAAGGTAATGGTATTTGGTAAAACTGCATAAAATTACATTCATCAAAGAATAATGTATAACCGAAATTATAGAATAAAGATAAAGTGACTATTTTTAAATATTCATTACATGGTTCGCAAAAAGAATTGATATATATATCTTTGAGAACAATTTCAGGTTTTTGATTTAAATTACTTGAGAGAATTTTTGTGAGTTTTCGCGATGGATTTAGTGTTTGATCGCATAAAACATTACTTACAATACCACGTGTTATACCGAAGTGTTTAGCAATATCGCTATATGTTTCAAGATTATATTTTGTCTTTGCATTATAAAAATAATTTTTTAGAGGATTATATTTGTTCATAAACATATTTTCTAATAAAACGTAAAAAAAAGCAAATGGATATACATTATATAATACGGAGAAAATAGAGGATATCGTATAACATAAATACAAATAAAATATATACAAAAATATGTTATTTATGCTATAATATTTTCGAAAAGGAGGTGAAATCATGGAAACGATGTACGTCAAGGCTAGCGAAGTGGCTGAAATTATGGGTGTTAGCAGAGCCAAGGCCTATAAGATTATTGCTAAAATGAATGAAGAACTCAAAATGAGAAATTACATTGTAATTAATGGGCGTGTCCCACGAAAGTATCTAAATGAGAAAATTTACAAATGAAAAAACCTAACGATAACGGCAATTATCATTAGGTTTGGAAGTAATTTATATATTACATCCGCAACGTAATAATATAAAATTTACTTCCTTTTTTCAAGAATAAAAAGGAGTTTAAAATGGAGGAAAAAAATAAAAAAAGTCCATATACAGTTGTGCATTCCTGGATGGCGCGTGATTTAAAACTGAAAGGGACGGAATTGCTAGCATTTGCGATAATATATAATTTTTCAATGGATGGTGCAGGAAAATATTTCGGAGGAAAAAAATTCATAGCAAATTTCACAAATGCCTCTGAACGATGTGTTGCATACACGTTAAAAGAGTTAACAGAAAAAAAATTGGTTGAAAAAAGCCAAATAAAATACAAAGGGCGATTATGCAATACGTATGTGGTCCCAAATGAGGTGTTGAACCTAGGAAAAAATTGCATAGGAGCACCACGAAAAAAATGCATAGACAATGAGCAAATTTTTCAAAATAAGGATGAAATTATTGCACACAATATTAAAGAAAATATTCAAATAAATAATCAATCTATCAATCAAAATGCAGAAATGATTAGATTAGGCGAATTTGGGAATGTTGTTTTAAACCAAGAATGGATAGAACATTTATCAGAATTAACATCAGATTTGATGCATTATGTTCAAACTGTTGACAGTTTCATTCAAGAGAATGATTTCCATACAATTGGAGAACAATGGGGACCTGAAGAATTTGGAAACTATATCTTATCTTTGATTAAAGAAGACGGGGTGATCTCGGATTAGATCCGAGTTCCCTATGTCTGATATTTATAAAAGAACAAATACGCCAGGCGTATACCAGGATTGTGTTACAAAAAAATATTGGATTAAGTTCGACTATCAGGACTTCACAGGTGAAAAGCGAACAGTAAAAAAACGTGGATTTAGCAAAATAAAAGACGCTTTAAATTTCAAGGTGGATTTTCTTCAGAACCAGGCATCATCTAGTTCAATTCGATTCAGCGCATTCTACGATGCATATATAGATGATATGTCGAAGCGACTTCGAAAAAATACAGTGGAGAACAAAAAATATATAATAGAATTTAAAATTTTACCCTATTTTGGAAAAAAGAAAATCAACGAAATCACACCACGTGATGTTCGAATGTGGCAGGGTTCGTTATTGAAAAGTGGCTATAAGGAAACGTATTTAAAGACAATCAATAATCAACTAAGCGCCATGTTTAATTACGCTTGTCGGTTTTATGGATTAACTCAAAATCCATGTAAATTAGCTGGAAGTATCGGCAAGAGCAAAGCGGATGAAATGGAAATATTCACACGTGAAGAGTTTACAGAATTTTTAAATTGTTTATATGACAAGCCGGAGTCTCATTTAGCATTTGAAATTCTGTTCTATACCGGGATGAGAGTTAGCGAATTATTGGCATTAAATATTGGTGATATTAACTTAGAAAATCATACAATTAGGATTAATAAGTCACTGCACCGCGTGAAAAGTGAAGATATAATAACTGAACCAAAAACAAAAAAATCAAAACGAATTATCAGTATTCCAGGTTTCTTGGCAGAGGATATTAGAGATTATCTGAATCGATTATACGATTCAGATCCATCGCATCGTTTACTGAAATATAATAAGCATTATTTGGATAATGAGTTCCGTCGAGGATTGAAAATGAGTGGGATTCAGAAGAATCTACACATTCATTCAATTCGTCATTCGCATACCGCATTGTTGTTTGAATTGGGATACAACATACTGGAAATTCGTGATCGATTAGGACATGAAAAAGTGGAAACGACACTGAATATCTATACGCATTTGTACCCAAATAAACAGGAAAAAATTGCGGATGGGTTGAATAAATTAGAGCGAGAAGGAATCGAAAATGCCAGGTTTAAACAAAAATAGAAAACGTCCGAATACGATTGCATTTCATGTTTCCAATGAAGAAAAAATAGCAATTGAAACACGAATTAATGTATCCGGATTACCAAAATCAGAGTTCTATATTGGATCTTGTTTAGGGAATAAATTAGAAATGATTGGCGGTAAATTTGGGTCAGATCGACTGAGTGTTCAGTTGGAAAATATGAATGTATTTTTGCGTAATGCAGAAAATGTTTATAACAAAAATCAAAAAATAATAGCTGATTACACACATGAAATTAGTACGATTACTAAACAATTAAATGATTTTAATGAAGCTATTATAGAAATACAAAAAGAAAATTTAGAATATCAAAAAGTGATTTTGGAATGTCGTTATTTTAATGAAGAGTTACTGAGATTAATGAAGGAGAATAAATAAAATGAAAGAATTATTAGAGCGTCTTCAGGACGATTTTGAATATCAACTACAAAAATGCTTGCAGGAGGATACGAAAGAAAACATATACCAACAAGGGATGTATGATGGCTCTATTTTACTTTGTAGATACCTGTTGAATTACGAGGACGACTGGTATGATAAGTGGTTCGATAATTCGTTATGTCTTGACTATGAAAGACGTCGAGATGACATCCAGAAAGTGGTAGATAGATACTATTCGGATGATAATGAAGATAGAGATAATTTGTACTTCCAGTTCCTTAGAAATCAGCTAAATCCATTCATGCAAATGCAAAAAGAGTACGAGGAAGAAGAGTATGACGAACAAGAAGACGAACAGGAATATGGCGGAATGGAACTGTAGTACACGGTGGTTCAAGCTGCCCCGGAGCAACGGGACAGCTCATCAATTTGATTGTTATTTTGGGTTGCACTCGAACTTGAGCACAACCCAAAATTAAAGACCAAATTCACTTTTTAAAGTGAATTGCAAGATACCCACATGGCAGTCCATTTTTAAATTAAAACTCCTCTAGGTCGTTTTATATTTTCAATGAACACCATGTGGAATCTTGCCAGGGCTAGGCCCTTGGAACCCTTAGTTAAGGTGTCCTTAACAAACCTAAACTTTTTGAATATGGGAGGAAATGGATGAATCAAAAAGTTAACAGAAGGAGATCGAATAGCATTACTATTCGTTTTGATAATGATGAGAAAAGGGAATGGTTGAAGTACTGCGACTCATTGAATGAGCCACAATTCGGATCGTATGCAGATGTTATTTTGCACCTGATCAGATCCAATACAACCATACACATAGATTTAAATTCGCTTCGCGAAAATACAATCGCATTGAATAAAATAGGAGCGAATTTGAATCAGATTGCAAAGGCCTGTAACTCAGGAAAACAACTTGATGCAGGTAGTTATGTATGCTTCAAAGAAGCGTTAAATGTGTTAAAAATAAACAAGGATAATTTAAATAATATATGGCAATTATTAAGGCAGTAAGCGGTAAAAATAAAGGATCTATTGCACGAGTTATTCACTACATAATGAAGAAAGAGAAGACGGATTTAAAACTAATAACTGGAATTAATTGTGAAGGATCTACAGATTGTATTCAACAAATGAAGATGACCAAAGCTATGTATAAAAAAGAAGGGGGAAGGCAGTATAAGCATTATGTATTGTCTTTTCACCCGGATGATTTTAAAGATGAAAATGGAAATTTATTAGCGAATGCCGCAGAAAAAGCACATGAGATCACATTGAAATTTTTGAACGATTCTAGAATCAATGATTCATTAGATGGATATGAAATTGCGGTAGCAACACATGTAGATAGAGGACATTTGCATAGTCACATTGTGGTGAATTCAGTCAACATGGAAACTGGATTAAAATACCGTCAAAGCTACAAAGATCTTGAACAAATGAAAGAGGTTGTGCGAGATTTAGAGGTTGAATTTTGTTTGCATAAGTCAATTAAAAGGAAGAGAAGACAACGTGGCGATATTGTTCAGAATAGCCAAAAGGGATACCAGGCAATTCGTCGAAATATTGAATCTTTAAATGGTAAAGAACAAAAATATACGTCTTGGGTTTTAGCAATTTTTCAGATTATAATGAAAGTTTTAAATCAAAAACCTAATTCTAAAGATGAGTATATTGCTGGCCTAAAGAAAGAGGGGATTTCTACGCAATGGTCCAATAATAGAAAATATATAACATACGCTGATAGTGACAATCACAAGATTCGTGATAAGAAACTATCAGATGTATTTGATGTTGATATAAATAAGGAGAAGTTGATAAATGAATTTGAACGAAATAAAGAACGAGAACGTAAACTCGAATCAAGAAATAGACGAATTGAGGACCGAGTGTCTGCAATTGCACAGGAAGCTGCAGGAGACGCAAGAAGACAACTTGAAGATCGAGAACGGTTTAAAAATCAAACTGAAGAACAAAGAAGTCGAATTAGAGAAATTGAAGAAGAGTTACGAGGAGCTAGAGAACGAGAATACGAATTATCACGATAAATTATCGAGTGCGCAAAACGAAATTAACACTTTAAAAGTTAAAAAAAGTTCAGAGGATCGTAAGATTCAAAAGGCTTTAAACTTATACTATGATTATGAAAGACAAAAGGTAGGACTTGATACTAAATCACTTATTTTGGAGAATTCTCAAAGAGAAGCAGAACAGGAACGACGAGAATACGAAAAAAGAAAAAATCAATTTGAAGGAAAATTAGATGAAATTAAAAAGCAATATAACATAATTCTTAAACTAATATTGATTGTATTTGTTCCGGTTGTGTTAGCTTCTATGATATTGAATATAGAAAAGAGCATGGAAATACTTGATTTCATGTATATGATTACAAATGTTCCTTTTAAAAGAATGATAGGGTTTATCAAGGCTGTAACAGATAGTGGCGATGCAATAGATATTTTTTTACTAGTATCTACTATTTCGTTTATAATTATAATTCCAATCCTTTACGGATGGTACAAATTATCTCAAATAAAATGGCATGAGAAAGGTAAAGTGATTTCAGAAAAATTTGACTATAAGAATCTTGATGAAACGTATTTTCTTCCAGCTATATATTTCTCTGAATTCGTGGTAATAGTCTATGTCGATATATTTTTCTTCATACCTGTTAATTCGTTTGGATTGTTTTTAGCGGTTGCGGTATGTACGCACTTTATATACCAGGCGTACATACGAGGAAAGTTGAAAACTCCAGCATGGAAATTTAAATAAAACATGCATATTCCGGCTTTTTAGCCGGATTTTAAATTTCTACATCTTTCTAATCATTGTACTAGTATGTATTGTACAATAAAGTTGTAAATGTTAAGGCAATCTGCCTTAAACAAAGAGAGGGTAAATATGAATTCGAGGGGAAAACAAATAATTAAAGTAGGAATTGCGGTTCTTATTGTTGTTTTGTTAGGAATGATGTTAATGCATTGTGCAAATACAACTGATACTAAGAGTGTTAAATCGGACAAAACAGTAGAAAAGTCAAAGAAAAAAGCGAATGCTAAAAAGCCAGGGAAGAATAAGGCTACAGATGTAGATAAAGCATCAGGCCAGGAAGAAAAGAAAGAAGGAACTTCGAAAAAGGATTCTTCTAATAAATCAAATACTTCAGAATCAAAGAAGGATAACACAGCTTCTACTACGAATACTAGCACAAACAAGAACAATACAAGTTCTTCTAAGTCTTCAAACAACAGTAGCAATAACTCTGGTTCATCTAAACCATCAAATAACAATGGTTCAAGTTCAAACAACTCAATGCCAGCCGAACATACACATGACTGGGTTGCACAGTATAAGACGGTAAATATTCCTGAAAAAGGACACAACGAGCAGGTTTTGGAACAGGATGCTTATGATGAACAGATTCCAGTTACAGAAATGAAGGCATATTCAATTTGTAATCAATGTGGTGCTGATATTACTGGTTTTGCAGTCTCTCATAATGATCAGCATTTATCAAATTATGAACCAGGTGGTTATCACACTGAATGGCGTGAAACAGTTGTGGGATACAAGACTGTACATCACGATGTTGTGTATGAAACAAGATATGTAGTCGATTCACCTGCAACGACAAAACAGGAATTGACAGGTTACAAGTGCAGTGGCTGTGGCAAAACAAGAAGCAATTAGAGTATGTATGATTAAGGTGGAATCTGAGGTATGGTTCTGCCTTTTTCAAAGGTATATATTGGTTAAGGCAGATTGCCTTAAGCATGGTTGGCTGATAAAAAAGAAGTGTGGTGATATTAGTGTATAAACAATTTATTTTGAAAAACAAAGATATTGATATATTAAAATTTAAAATTGATGATGGAATGTATGGTGATTATGAACTTACCATTCTAGAAACATATAATATGAGTCCATCTTTATATCCAATAGCATTAAAAAATGGTGATCCTGAAGCATTACTGGAATGGCTGAAACAAAGAAATATTCCAAAGAATCGTGCGTTTGTTAATGAGATTCTAGGAAGCTTAGGGTTGACCAGAAATGATTTAATTGGCATTTTAACTGTGGGAAAAGGTTTGTCGTTAAATGATCCGTATTGGGTTGTTGAAACTGATTTTAAAGGTGAATATAAAAATTATAATTTGTATGATAATGCATTTAATAAATCTATTGCTGAGATTGCTTTTACTGGCCGTGGTAGAAATGATGGGGTTGGAAATATTGCTGAATTATCCACTGATGGTACATTAAACAAAGCGTGGAGAAGAATTGACGGAGATGTTGTTCTATATAAAGGAAATATTCAAAGGTATAATACTGGTGGTTATGAACCTTATGCAGAATATTATGCATATAAAGTTGCAGAACAAATGGGATTAAACGTTGTAGCGTACGATTTAGATATGTGGCATTGTCGTTTAGCAAGTGTTTGTAAGTTATTTACGAATATAGATACTTCTTTTGTCCCGGTATCACGATTTCTAAAGAGATATAATTTACGTTCAGTCGTTGAATTTTATAAGAGTCTTGGAGATGAGTTTTATCAAGATTTTTGTTCGATGATGGTATTTGATGCATTGATATGTAATGTAGATCGTCATTTAAATAATTTCGGTGTTCTTGTAGATAACAGAACAAACAAAATTAAATGTATGGCTCCTTTATTTGACCATGGAAATTGTATGTTTAATAAACCAAAAGAATATTTATATGAAACTACTTATACTTTTGAAAAACATATAAATACTTTATATCCGACTTTATGGAATTCTTTTGAAAAAAATATAAAATATTTTATGAGCGAAAGACAAAGACAGGAATTAAGTAGAGTCCTGGGATTTGCATTGCCAAAACATGATAAATACAATATGTCAGATGATAAATTAGATGTTTTAAATCAAGTGCTTCAGAATCGAGTTAAATCTATAATAGAACATATTGTTGTATAGTAAATGATACAGAGAAATTAGAATATGGTGTGATTGATTTAACTGTTTTACACATGGAAAATCGATTGTGATTTGTTGCGATTAAATATCAAATTAAGTGAGCTTAAGGCAAATTGCCTTAAATAAAGAGAGGGTAAAAATGAATTCAAGAAGACAAATGATTAAATTAGGAGTTGTGGTTCTTATTGTTGTTTTGTTAGGAATGATGTTAACACACTGTACAAATACAACAGGAACTAAGAGTGTTAAATCGGATAAAACAGTAGAAAAGTCAAAGAAAAAAGTGAATGCTAAAAAGCCAGGAAAGAACAAATCTACAGATATAGATAAGGTACCAGGCCAGGAAGAAAAGAAAGAAGAAACCGCTAAAACAGATTTCTCTAACAAATCAAATACTTCAGAATCAAAGAAGGATAACTCAGCTTCTACTACGAATACTAGCTCAAATAAGAACAACACATCTAGTTCTTCTAAGCCTTCAAACCGCAGTAGCAATAACTCTGGCTCATCAAAGCCATCGAATAACGGTGGTTCAAACTCAAACAGTTCAAAACCAGCCGAACATAGGCATGACTGGGTGGCTCAGTACAAGACGGTAAATGTTCCAGAAAAGGGACATAACGAACAGGTTTTGGTGCAGGCTGCCTATGATGAACAGGTTCCTATTACAGAGATGAGAGAACATACTATTTGTACAACATGTGGTGCGGATATTACAGGCCATGCAATTGTACATTTAGAAAATTCATTAGATTGCCAAGGATATCATTCTGAATATAGAGAGGATGTAACAGGATACAAGACTGTACATCATGATGCAGTCTATGAAACAAGATATGTGGTCGATTCACCTGCAACTACCAAACAGGAATTGACAGGCTACAAGTGTAGCAGCTGTGGCAAAACTAGAAGTAATTAGAGTGTGTATGAATAAGGTGGAATCTAATATAATGATTCTGCCTTTTTGTAATGATTTTAAAATGTCTATTACCTTCATTAAAAGGGTATAAGATATTTTGGTATGGGAGATTTTTTTGCTGATTGTTAAATAAAAAAAGAACAAATTATCAATTCATTCCAATTCCAAGTGTTGGATGATTTGAAATTTGCTCTATCTAATAAAAATGATAAATAAAAATGCTATATATGTCAAACAGAGTGGATTTAAGGCAGATTGCCTTAAGGTTACCTTGTTGTTAAAATAAGGATAAGAAGAACGGAAAGAAGGATAATCCATGATTAGTTATGAAGATGCAAAGAAAAAAGCGCTGGAATTAAATAGTGATGTAAATGCATGTTATGAGTTTGATAATGCCTATAGATTTTTGGATAAAAATGATGATAGTGATGGTGATAAAAGCGTAGTCATCTTAAAAGAAGATGGTAGAGCATTGAATTACGTAAACTACATCCTAGATTATGCTACAAGTAATAAGATGAAGGAAATTGAGTATTAAAGCCAATAAATAGTAATTTTTTGAGGAGATTAAGTTATGGAAGATAAACAAATTTTACTTGATAATATAAGTAAAGTGCATACTACTGAAATGGGTATTGATAGAATCATAAAAAACATAAAATTAAATACAAATGATGTAGTAGAATATTGCTGTCTCTTATACACATCTCCGAGCCCACGAGACCCTAAGACATCTCGT
>ERZ1026958.975-NODE-975-length-10172-cov-7.083127_pt1 | contig 10172 bp, 9 predicted proteins | sample MGYA00519567_ERZ1026958 | MGnify/ENA primary metagenome ERZ1026958 (study PRJEB26926, sample SAMN06164518) | human gut metagenome | biome: ENVO:00009003; feature: ENVO:2100002; material: ENVO:00002003 | host: Homo sapiens | place: USA | collected 2012 ...
TACGAGATGTCTTAGGGTCTCGTGGGCTCGGAGATGTGTATAAGAGACAGAGCCGCAGCGTTTTTCTTTTCCCATTCCTCCACCTCACTACATGACATATAAGCCGTTTGACAATTTTCTAATTCTGGCTTCTTTTGCTCTATCATATCTAAATAGAACTGTATAGCCATTAAACCTTTCTCTGTTACCGTATTGTCTTTTGCAATAAGACCATTTACTTTGAATGTTTCTACAACGCATTCTTTGTTGCTCATAAATTCTACTAATTCCATATTGATTTATTATTTATAGTGGATAAAATTTGTATTTTCTTGCTGTAATTGGAACACGGCAGGATAGTTCCTTTTTGAATATTGTTTTCTAAGGTATGATATTAAATTATCGAAGTTGGTAATGAATCCCTCGTTGATTAAATCAGCCACCTTCTTTTCAAGCTGCCACAGTTCGCGTTGTTTGCTTTCATCACCCTGCTTGTTGCGAAGCATTTTCTCATGTGAGTTAAACACAACCCAATTCAATGCTTCCCCAACCTTTTGCATTGCTTTCGGCATAAACTCTTTAGGAACTATCTTCTGAACGGCAGAGCCAAGTTCTTTGTAAGCATCCCCGGCATCGTTTCGATAGCGAATCATTTCATCGTACACAAACCGTAATACTTTGACTTCAAAAGCCGGATTTATCCACATAGCAAATTTGATAAACAGAAGCGGATTCATCCAAACTTTATCGGGTGTTTTGCCTTCTTTCGTATTTCTACCCTTAACTTTTATAAGTAGTTGATTTTCACCAATGAGCATTTTTGCTCTATGGCTTTCATCCTCTGCAAGAGCTTTCAAAAACTCTGATGTATTATCAGATTCTAAGAATTTACTCATTTGCCTTCTCGGATTCCCTTCTACATTATTCCACTGCCGAAGCAATTCAGTTCCGTCAAAATAACCATCACTCGTGCGCTGAACCACAGAAAAACTATCAATGTATCGCACCATTTCTTGATTTGTTTTCATATTATAAATTTAGATTTTACTTAACAAAGATTTCTCCCTTTTACGGGAAAGTTCACGCTTGTTTTCTTCAAGTTCTTCCCAACGATTAATAATTTTGGCTCGTAAGTTTGCATCATAACCACTTGCGAGAAGCAAGCAGTCTTTTTTAGTGAGAAGATAATAAGGGTCTTTTCTTTCTGCGTTATTCCCTAACTTTGTGATTTTGAACATCAATTCAAAATTGAATTTATGTTTTTCTTCCAGTTGTTCAAGGATATTGCGAATATCTCGCATTACATTTGAATGAGTTTTGCCCGTAATTTCCGCAATCTGTAAGGAGGTCATTGTTCTTTTTTTACCTTTTCCCTCATCAATAGGTATTAACTGATTAAAATTTTCCATATCTTTGCACTATAAAGTTAATGTTTTCCCCATCAGCGGCTCGGACATCTCCGCTTTTGGGGAATTATTTTGTCCGATCTTGTAGTAGGCAGGGAATCGAACCCCAATACGCCATTACTCGTACCTACTGAACCCTCCTTAATATAATAGTCACACTTGACATAATAATAAAGAGAAAGGGCAAATCCCGATGAAGCCTAATGTGGTTGCCTGCCTCAAAGAGAATGCCCTATAATATTTTACTCCAGTTCATGACAACCACGAAATGAACCTAACAGCATTGTTTCCGACACAAATATAAAAACGATATTTTCACCATACAACAGACTAAAAATCAGAAAAATAAATTCGGTAAACATCAGTAACAAACGGTAAGAATCGGTAAATAAAAACAGTTATATTTACTCTAAAATTTAGACATAATATAAATAATGCACGTATCTACCGTATTGTGACAAGATGTTGGTTGCAATTTATGATACCGTTCAAATAATTTAGAAATATAAAATACTGTAAATAAATATATTGCAGAAAACGTGTTAGTCCCTATTCTTTTTATATCTTACCATAACATTGCCTTCGGATTCTATTTTACAGTTTCCACCATGAACATATACATAAACTTTAGCCACATCGCTTTGCCTTACATGTAGTTTAGCCCGATCATATACACTCACAAAAACTTTGGCGCAATCTTCCACTTCAAGAGTCAATTCACTATCATGGCGCAAATGGAGAGTAGCGGCTGTAAATTTACCGAAAGAAAGTTTGCCTGAACATTTACCGTTCAGTACATATACACCATTGTTGCCTCCGGTCACTGGTTCATCAACAAAAATAAGGTTTTGATGAAGCAGACTCCGGTCAAAATTACCTTTTATATATTCCACTGTCGGATAATCGTGTTCAATACAAAAATCAATACCCCGTATATACATTCCGATCAATTCTTGCTGGCTTTTATTATTTTGCCAGTCACCTTGCCATTGTGTGCAGAGGCCATACGATACGGCATGGCCTCTCAATTCACTATTTAATCTGTTCATAATCATACATTAAATTTGTTTACACCGTTTATATTCCTATGCAGTATATCTCTGATTTCTTCCACAAATTCCACATTCTTTGCTGTATTTATCTGTATCATTGTCAGTTGTTGTAATTGCGCTTGTGCTATTACATTATAGGCCGGGAACAATTCTTCAACCAATCTGCGCACATACTCCCGTTTGACACTCACGTCAGCCCGGATTGCATTTATATAAGAAGCCAAAAGGTTAGCGGTATTTTCAGTAACATTCTGTATGCCTTTAGATAAACCACTTCCACTGTCTTCTTCCTCTTCCTTCATGCTGATACCATATTTCTTTTCCATATAGTTATTCAGTTTGTCAAGCATGGAATAGTAATCATCGGTTTTCTCACTGACCCCCATTAGATAGTCCGCAATACTTTCTAACTCCCTTTCGTCAAGAGAGAAATCCTTGCCGAAATAACCACTCATTCCATCCTCACCAAAAAGCATCTTTTGAAGCTGTTGCATGGCCGGTTCCAAAATACTTATTTTGAGAATGGAGTTCATAACATCACCCATAATATCGGCAACCTTATTTTTGAAAGCTTCAGCACCATCTTCGCCTTTCTGCCATGCCTCATACAAGGCATCTCCCAACTGCGAAGCCCAGTCTTTCAAATTAATGCCATAAAGAGATTCAGCCGTTTCTTCGGCAAAATCCTTTATTTGCTGTTTCATCTCCGCAATCTGATTCTCATAATCAGCCACTTTGCTATCATCCGTCTTCTTCTTGTCAATTTCGGCTTGCCGCTGTTTCTCCAACTCTGAAAGTTGTTCTTGCATCAAGGCACGTTGATACCCGTATGCACCGCCTTCATCGTATGCCGAAACACGTTTTTGAAGTTTTTCCGCTTCCTGCTTATATTTCTGCAAAGACATCAAATCGAAGATGTTGATCTTCCCCTTATTGCGTATTGCCTCAATCTGATTATTTAATTGATTCAACCGGGTACGGTCATTTTCTGCATCTACAAGTTTTAGTTCCGTGCCACTGCCCAAGAAACGTTCAAGAATACCGTCAATCTGTTCGTATATATACTGCAACTGTTGAGCACGAAGTTTACTTTTTTCAATAGCCTTATCAAGCTTTTTGTCATGTGCTTGTGCTATCTTCCCAATCCAGTTTACAGCTTCACCGGCAGCGGCAGCAATACCACCAACTATTCCACCTTTGGCGAATCCCTGCCCGATATTGCTTATAGAAGACATGGCATCCTGCACATTACCCATTGTATCGGCCATACCCTCATTGCCCAAAGCATCGAACATGGAAGACATCTGTCCTGCAAAATTGCCGACAAGATCAGCACTTTCAGCGACACTTTCTCCCAACCGTCCGATTTTCTTTTCCAGTTTGTCGCTGTCTTTTTCAGAAGTAAAAAGTTCTTTTACATTCTTCGCTAAGGTTTTGAATGGATTTACAGCCAACTGTGCATCTTGCAACTGGGGGATGGCTTTTATCAATTTATCCAACAAAGAATAAGCACCCTTAACATTTTCAATACTACCATCATCTTTCGTAAAAAAAGAAGTAAATCCATTGGGCTTTCCATCGCTATCATAGGAAACCTTTGCATTATTCTTGATTTCCCTTGCGATACGTTCAGCCTCTTTCAAATCAGAGAATGAACGTTGCTCTTTATCTCCAAATATTTTCTCCCATTCAGGTAACAATTGTAATAAGGTCGATTTTAATTCAATCAGCTTCTTATTATATTCATCAAGATAAGCCTTCTGAACATTGTTTAGACCTGACGTATCACCAACCAACTCCCCATTTTTTCCGACACTTAATCCAGTCTTTGATGCGTACTGTTCACTTAATATTCGTATCTTTTCTATCGTTGATCTTGCATTGGCAATAACCTTTGTATCATCAAGTGCAATACTTACCTTATCTTTCTCAAATGCCTCTTTAGCATCCTTCCACACCTTAAAAAATTGCTTATATAATGGGCTGTCTTTACCTCCTAATATACTTTCTGCTTCATCGTCACTCAAAGTGAATGGAAGATCAACAGCCTTTTCTTTGAGTTTCTTTTGTACTGTATCTATTAAATATTGCGCTTCATTCTCATAATCAGTCAAAAAACCAAAAGCATAAGTTGAAGCATCCTTCTTACTTGCACCGGCATTGATAAGCTGCTTGTATATATCCCATTTCTTTGAAACATCAGACACGTACCTTTCAAGTTCCTTTGTGGCCTTATCCGAAGCTTCTTTCATAGCGTTGGCATCAATATCCAAAAGCACTTTCCGTATAGAGACTTTCAATTCCCTACGCTCTTTGGTCTTATCGTCAAGCTGGTTAAGGATCTTATTCAATTCATCCCGATAATTTACAATATTCACCGGTTCTTTACCTTTAAATAAGGAATCAAAAATACCCGATTCTTTAACCTTGCTGGCAGCTTCTCCCTTTCCAACAATGTCAGTCCACTTCTTATATTCAGAATATGCCTCCTTTAGTAAGTTTACCCGTTCTTTCAATCTTTCGGCAAAGGCATCCTTTTTGCTCTTATCCTTATTTGGATCAGTGAGAGAAAACCCGATTTCTTTAGCTCCTTTCTCACCGGCTTGCATTGTGTCGAAAGCCTTTTTATAATCTGATACAATTTGCTTCTGCCAGTCGGGAAGTTTTGACAAGTCAATAGCTCCAATACCTGACAAATCTATTCCGGCTTTAATCAATACCGGCTTCAATTGATTTGTTGTCTCTTTAGCTTCCTTGTATCCTTTTTGTATTCCTTCAATGATTTTCTCTGAATCTGTGGAAACCTTTATTTGGGCTTCAAATTGCCCATCTGTGGCTTCATTGAACTTTTTCTGCAAATCAGAAAAACTTTGACTGGCTTCTGTATATTCAGCATTAATCTTGATATTGAACTCTTCTTCAAGAGTCTTCTCGTTAAAGAAGTCTCGCATATATTTCGGCATCTTCTCGAACGTATCAAAGAAAGAACTTATATCCAAACCGATAGCTATTTTCTGCGCATCACTCAAATTCTCCAAATCCCAGCCGGCAGCTTTCAGCCTCGACTTGTACCCAGATAGGAAGTCTTTCATATCCGGCAATACATCTTCCATATAAATACGCTTAGAGTTTTTCCACGCTTTCCGCAATTGAAAAATATCATCTCTATATCCTCCAGTGAAAGGCAACTCATTATTCAGGCTGGCCAATGCTTTGGGGTATTCTTTGAGAATGGATAGCTGTTCTTTCAGCGGTTTACCCGAAGCGGCTTTGGCAAAATCACCATGTTTGGCTATAACTTTCTGCATGGCGGTGGAATACTCGATATAGCTGCCTGACATGCGGCCAATAATCTTGTTTACCCGTTCCTCCGCATCAATGTAGTCATTGATATTTTCAAGAAAACTGTCATCAAAATAACCGTCAGTCGCTTCATTGGCATGTTCAGACGTACCTTTTATGGCATTCAACAATCTATAAGCCTCTTTTGTATCATTCAAAGCATTCCGAAGCAATATATATTGTTCTGCAAGGCTTTTAACCGTATTTCCTTCATCATCAGTCTTAAACGTTTCATTAAAAGTGTCTGCCCAAACTGGAGAATAATCCTTTAATGCTGTTTTCATTTCTTCAATAGAAGAAATCAGTGAGGCATCATTCGCCTTAAAAGGATCAACATCAGCAAATTTTTGAGCTTCTTTCGTTAAATTCTTGAAACCGTCTTGTGCTCTTGTTGTCAGCTCGGAAATACGCTCGTTCATTTCGTCAGCCTTTTGCCCGGACTTATACCATAATTCAGTAATGGCAAAAAGTCCAGCGAACAAATACATGTATGGATTGAACAAACCCTTAAAAGCAGTCCAAACTTGTTTGGCTCCATAACTAAGCATTGCCATTGCCACACGAGCTTTTCCAGCTGACATAGCCACTTGAAGTTCAGCTTTTGATATATTAAGTAATTGGGTAATATGTCCTGCCTGACCTGATTTAATTTTCCCAAGTGTTATCAACCTCAACGCTTGTTCTTTGTTCAATGCGCCACTAACAGCCAATGCCCTCCATTCTGCGGTAGTCATAGCATTTCTTGAAGCAATCAATCTTTTTTCAGCGGCAGTTAAAGTGCGGTAATTGGAAGCCATCACTAAATCCGCTGCTGTTTTCTGTTTAGCTGCGAGTGTTCCTTTTATTAATGTAGCATTTGCCACTCCCATGGCACGTGATCCTGCATAAACCGCAACCCGATATGTTCCAAACGCAGCTGTGGCCGCTGTTATAAAAGGTACAACTTCTTTCCAATTTTGAGCAAGGGTGGTAAGGCTTTCGGCAGTCCATTTCAATGTACTACCCATTGACTCCGCAATATCACCAAGCATAATGTCAATCGCATCAGCCAAGTTCTTCCATTTGGATTTGACTGATTCTGAAAGAACTTCCTGCATGTTATGAAACATGCCACCATCATCCGTAAGTTCCCAAAGAACATCTTTTACGTCCTCAAACGTAACTTTCTTTTTCGAGATCATATCAAGCACTTCACCGGCACTGACAATGCGGCCTTCCAACTTACTGAATCGCTCGGCCAGTTTATCCACCATAGGAATGTTCGCTTCCGTCAATTGCCGCAATTCTGTTCCTTTCAAGAATTTAGCAGCCTTTATCTGACCGAAGGCCAATATGATACGCCCCATATCAACACCTACACCGGCTGATATATCAGCCAGCCTTTTCATGGTATCATACAATTCATTGTATGGCATAGAATATGCAGAAAGTTGCTTGGCATACTGATTCAAATCCATAACCCCGAACGGAGAAGCAACAGCCAGTTTCTTAATCTGATTGAATATGGTTGTAGCTTTGCCTTCATCTTGCAGGATAGAGGCCATTGCAATTTTCTGATTCTCCAACTCACCACCAATATCAACCACTGCACGTAAGAAATTTTGTGCCGCATAAATGGAGTATAGCCCCAAAAATTCATTTCTTAATTGTCCGACAATACTCAACTGGCTGTTCATTGCTCCATTCATATTGAGAGTGGCTGTCATGTGCCGCCTTGCTGCATTGGCTGATCTCTCACGGGCATTAGCCAAATCCAGTTCCGCTTTGGCGGCACGGGCGGCTCTTTGTCGCGCAAGCTCACGTGCGGCTGCGGCAGAAGCCTCCGCTTTGGTTTGAATGGCTGCGGCTTTGGCGGCGCGTAAATCACTTGCTGTAAAGTTTGTATTCAACCCGGCGGCTTGCAAGGCGGCACGGACAGCTTGTGTGGTACTGGCCTTATCCACTACCACATTGATCTTAAACTTCTCACTTTGAAGCAAAGTCTTCATATCACCAACCAACTTCTTCTTGTCAAAACCCACATCAAGTTTTGCCTGCAAGTCTTTGGTGATTTCCGCTTTCAATTTTTTACGTTGTTCCGCTGTCTTATCACGGAACAGTATATCAAAATATAAATTACCGAGATCAGCCATATATTATTGTGTTTGTGCTACTTATAATCATTAATGTTAATTGCTGTTTCTCCATTGCCATACTTATTTTTCCAGCGTTTGGCAGCATCCTCTATTTCGCTTACGGAAGGGGATTTGAAGTTCTTCGTATCGTGCTTCTTTTCCTTGTTGTCCTTGTCACAATCTGTAACCACAATAGACACATCCATTGCCAATAGTTCAATTTGTGCATTTGTAAGTACCCAATAAATACCAAACAAGGGCTTGCTTATTGGAATCCCAAATACTCTCAAAGGCTCTGTCAGCCACGGATAGGACTTGCCTATTTCCCACGTTTGTCCGTAGCTGGTTCGTGAAGGATATGCTCTGCTTCCTCTTTTGTCATTGTCATCATCGTGTCCTTCATCGCGGTCAGATATATGGTAGCGGTCAAGTAGTCTTCCACTGGAATTTTTTTTTTGCCGACGGCTATAACCTTCATCAGCTCATGATCTCCATATTGTTTGATATAAAAGAACCATCGCCACAAGAAAGGATAGAAGAACTTGATCTTCCAATATCCGTTCAAAATGATAGCGGCTGCACATTGGCAACTGATCTTATCATCATTTCCCGATTTCTGCATGGTACTGGTGAATTTGCGTATAGTCCCTCTTTTCAGCCATGAAATACCATATTTCTTTCCTCGGACTTCCACATAGTCCACACTGTCTTCCAACACATCATTCAATAGCCTTTCATCCTCCGGTGTAGGAAGTGTTATGTCATTCTTCTTTGTCATATTTTATCGTGTTTTATACGAAAAAAGGTGGTGGCCGGTATCAAGTAGCTCACCACCTTTTCGCTGATATGAATTTTGCAAAGTGTTATATCCTAAGTTTTTTATTCGGACACTTTTTTACGTAAAATGTAAATAGAGGCACCCTTAGCATCATTCAACGGAGAAACAGATACATTAAAGTACCCCGGCTTATCCTGCTCGCTGACGAAGTTGCTATACCCCTCAACATTCGGTAAGAACAAGGCTGTTTGACGGTCTTCACTACGCATGAAGAGTCCTCCGATTACTTTCTTCGGTTCGATATTGTAACCTTCACCTTCATAAGTCTCACCATCAATGGTAGCAGTCATAGTCACCGTTTCCGCTTTCTTGTTCAGTAACAAGTCATTGATCTTTCCTGCCACGGAAGGTACTTGAAACTGAATATCGGAATCTCCAGCATTAGCAATAGAAGTCCAAGTTGCTCCGGTTGTCAACTTGATCTTGGAAACATCGGCAGCTCCGGTATCAAATGTAACTCCGTCAGAGAGTACCGGCAGCTCCATATCAAAAGCCGCTAAAGTTGCGAGGTCACTATTGACTTTGGACACATAATAAACCTCCTTCATCTGATTAAAGAGCACCTTTAACTCTTCCAGTTTGGTAGTAATAGAAATCTCTGCCATAATCGTATCTTTTTAAGTTTGTGTCATTTGTTTATTATTAGCTTCGCTTGTATTATTAAGGAATGAAAACCGAGTCCGTCATTTCCTCCGGGAAGCAATCGTGGACTTACAGCTGAAAACAATTCCGTCACTATTGGAAATTTTGAAACCACTTCCATTTGCATTTCATCCAAACGGACTGTATTCTCAATACCGTTTGAGCGATCATGCGCAAAAACGTTTATCTGACAGTAAGTGTCTTGGTAGGTACTTCCTTTATCTTGGATAGTTTGTGGCAACCGGATAACAACAAAGTCCTTCATCGCCTTTTGTTCAGCAGCCGGACGATCTGTTATGAAAACCTTTTCACCAATGCCGGTTACTGCATCAGCGATTTGTTTTAATATATCCATACGTCTATAAACTGTCCGTCCCATCATTTCATTGGTTTAAAGTTCTTGAATAATGTATTTTGTGCCCTTTGAAATGTTCCGGTCAGAACATCTGCATTCAACACATTCTCCAAATAGGTTGAATATTCAGTACCCGTGCACATTACTATCTCAAATCCTTTACGTGATTCCGACTTATATCTTTTCAAGAAATCAAAGGAGAATGCTTCGCCATAACCTTTATCAGTTTCTATTGTTCCAGTAAAACGTCTGTTCTGATTATCATAACTGACACCTACAAATGTTTCACCTTTAGTCAGCTTTACTCTCACCGGTTGTTTCATTGAATCTCCACTACAAACGAAATAGGAAAATCTACCGTCCATGAATAATCCGCACGCATAACTGGTTATTGTCTGTCTCTTATACACATCTCCGAGCCCACGAGACCCTAAGACATCTCGT
>ERZ1026958.998-NODE-998-length-9960-cov-4.917819_pt1 | contig 9960 bp, 11 predicted proteins | sample MGYA00519567_ERZ1026958 | MGnify/ENA primary metagenome ERZ1026958 (study PRJEB26926, sample SAMN06164518) | human gut metagenome | biome: ENVO:00009003; feature: ENVO:2100002; material: ENVO:00002003 | host: Homo sapiens | place: USA | collected 2012 ...
AAGGCTATTCGTCGGCAGCGTCAGATGTGTATAAGAGACAGGTGTTTATATGTTTTCAGGCGCAAAAAATAGGCCATCAATCCGAAAATTGATGACCTAAATATCGGTGCAAAAAGCTCACTTATTTGATTGTTGAAAAAAGCCCACCTGGTTCCCGTTCCTGCCTGCTACGCTTTAAGCAAGCCGGATGGTGACCAAGTGGGCTTCTTTAATTTCGGATATTCTATTTTTCTGTTCCAGTCTTTTCCTTTGCTTCGCCACACGTCCCTCACACTGCCCCACTGTCGGTTTTTTCTTCTGGGGTGGGATTGTTTTGCGATGGAGACCCTTCTGCCCGACACAGGGCAAACGTGGGGCTTACTGTTCCGTCCAGCACTCTCCCATTTTCAATCGGCAGTGCTTCTTGAATTTGAAAGCTGACCAACCTCTGCTCCGGAAACGGATTTCCAATCATGCGGTAAGATCTGCGCTTATCCCATTGGGCATTTTTATAAACCATTCGCACGAAGGCCACGCACTTGATCTCGCAGCTGCTGAACTCATGCAGCTTTCCCACTCGATGAGCTCCTACATCTGCTGCACCGCATACCTGCACGGCGATCTGATTCATTTGGGGATTGTATAAAAACCGATAGTGTGACGGCCAGCCGAGCGTTTCAAGTGTGCTGCGAAAAATCGTGATCCGTCCTTCATCCGCGTTTAATGTCATACCGAGAACACCGGCGTACCATATTTTCTGTTCCTGCAATCTACTCACTTCCTCCTAAAAATGGGCGCACTTCCCCCTTGGTTTCTTTTCATCATTCTAATCCGCACTGGTACCGGGGGCCGTCCCCGTCAGGATGCCCATCGACACATATCCATCTATTTGCTTCACTTCTGATTCTTTCAGGTGTTCTTCTACAGGCACGCCAAAAGTGCCCGCAATATCATCTGGGTAAAATCCCTTCCTGGTATTCACAGGCTTTGTTTCCTCTGATTGTGGCGCACTTTCCCCTTTCTTCCGTTTCTGACTTTCGTGGAAAATTTCTGGCACGAGAAGGTCAAAAACATACAAGGTCTCTCCTTCAAAGTTGATTCGATACCCCAGTATCTTATAGCGGCAGTCACTATCCCAGCCCATCTCGTTATAAACCAATTCTGAAAATGGTTTACAGGACATCTTTCTGCTCTTTCGCTTGTCCGGCTTCGCAATACACCAACGCAAAGCATCCTTATCATTTTCATCACAGCCGCGTACAACGATACGCTTCAAGTCACTGTTGAACATGACGTGTACATAAACCACATCTTCCAGCCCACTAATACAGGCTGTGTTGAATGTGATGCTGTCTTTTCGAATCACAATTGCCGGGTCCCGGAGGTGAGCGAACAGTTCTTTTCGCACCACTTGATATCCATCATATGAAAAAGTGCTCTCCAGTTCTTCAGCCTTTGCATCTCTTTCAGTCTCCAATGCCTGCTCCTTCAGCGGCATTAACGTTTTGTTTTCCTCCATCTATGTCAATCCATCCTTCCATTATTTCTTCCGCTTCATGGAGCAGTGTATTTAGACCATCTGCGGTAAACATGTTCATTTCCTTAATTTCTGATGCCGGCCGAAGTACATCCCAATTGCCGGCATAATGCTCCTGCTGCAAAATACCAATCTGTGCGACGCTCGTGATTGGCTGGCCAAAATTCCCCGCCCATTCTGGTGGGAAAATATAAATCGTCTTTTTAACTGTTTCGCCTTCCGATTCTTCCTCCTTAGGTGGCAGGACGATTTCCTCCACCTTGATCATCTCCGGCTCATCGAGTTCAAAGAGCATCAGCTTATCGCCTCCCTGCTCCACAAGCTGACCACGGAAGCGGTATTTCAAATCTTCGTCCCACTCCATAATGTCAAAAAGAGCCTTTGCCAGTCCTCGGCACCCAAGGGTATTTGCACACCAGCGTCCTTCTTTCAATCTGCCCCAGCGGATTGCATTCGGATTGCTCTTTTCGCACGGCCGAATGGCAATACATCTGTCAACTGAATTCAGAAGCAATTCTACATACTCCACATCATCAAACTTTTTCAGACAGGCAGCATTAAAACGCAGCCTTCCGTTTGACATTGTCATCGCCGGATTCTGCAAGGTTGCAAAATACTGTGCCCGGACTACTTCATAGCCAGTAAGATCCAGACGATTCCTTACTTCTACCGTGTTGGACTGTTTTTCCCGCATGACGCTTTCGGATGCTTCCCGGTATTCCTCTGCCGAGAAACCTGTCCAATCCTTATCAAAAGGCACATATCCGCGAAGGATGCCATCATCTACCACACTCAAAACTGGCAACGGATGATTTTTCTTTTTATACGTCCGGGATGCGCGCAGATGATTGGCCGCATTGAAAACATCTCTGGAAACAATCGCCTCGTGATGGTCCCGCTGACGGTACTGCGTTCGATCATTGTTGTTCTTCTTTGCCTTGTGCGTAAGGAAGTTTGGTGTGAAAGTCTTTCTCGCCAGCACATCCCCACAATGGCGTTCATTTGCAATGATTCCGGCAATCGTGCCCGGATTCCATTCCGTGTTTCCCAGCTTCGTCTTCCGCTCGTAATCTGTCAGAAGTTCCGCAATATCCTTTAGCGAAAATCCATTCAGGTACAGGTAATAAATGACCTTTACTGTCTGAGCCTCATCCTGATTCACCACAAGGTTGCCATCCTCATCCTGGTCATATCCAAGCAACGCCGGCGTAAGGAAAAGTCCACGGCTGAACCGGCGATCAATGGACCAGTTCATGATAATTGATTTGGAATGGGATTCTTCCTCTGCCACGGATGCCAGAATCGTCAGAATCATGCGTCCGTTACTGTCCAGGGTGTAGATATTGTCCGCTTCAAATTTTACCCCTACGGGTGGGTCAAGATTCTTCAGCGTTTCGATAACAGAAAGGCAGTCAACGATATTTCTGGCAAAACGGGCGATGGACTTTGTAAGAATCAAGTCAATCTTTCCCGCCTTACAATCCTCGATCAGCTGCTGCATTCCTTTGCGGTGTGCCAGCGAAGTGCCGCTGATTCCTTCATCATCATAAATGCCAACAAACTCCCAGCCGGGTTGGGCCTTAATGTAGTCCGTATAATAATTTTTCTGAAGCTCATACGAGGAGGTCTGTTCATCATTGTCAGTGGAAACACGTACATAGGCAGCGACACGACGAATAGAGGTGCTTTCTCCAAGCCCCTCCACAATTTTGGCCGGGATAACCTCCAGTTCGGAAGTATCCACGCCTCTATATCGGTCTCTAATTCTCTGCTTACGATCTATCGCTTCTGTTCCACTGCTCATTCTATAGTTCCTCTCATTCCCCCGGTTTTATGCTCCAATACCACTGGCGCATCTTCCGATAACTTCGGATGCCGAGTTCTTTCTTTGTGTTTTCTGCTGTTCTACGGCTAATACCTTCATCGCTCAACCGCATATAGATTTCTCTGGATCTCATATCATCTTCTGAAAGCAGCTTCTTAATCAGGTAGGCTGCTTTTTCAGACTTTGATTCAAATACTGGTGTTTCCGGCTCTGCTGCCGGGTCCTGTGCTATTTCACATTCCAGCCATTGGAAGCCCTGCTCCGCTGTTATCGAAAATTTGATTTCTCCATCTGACGGAGCCAGACTGTTTTTTATCTGCCGGACGATACGGACATCTGTGTTCTTTGGATCTCGCTCCACCTGCAGGACACTCCGGGCAGCCGCCACCACATCAATACTGCCAAGGCTCCGATACAGGCCTTTTGTTCCCTCTTTTTTATTGAGGTGACCGATCAGCACAATGGCGCAATCATATACAGATGCCCACATACCAAGACGCTGCATTAGCTTTCTGGCTCTGCCTGCAATCTGAAGGTCAGAATCACTTCCGAGATAAGCCTGTATCGGGTCGATGACTACCAATTTCGGCCGAAATTCTATAATAGCCTGCCGGATGCGTTCATCATCCAGTGTCAGGCCACTGTATGTTTCTTCATTTATAAAAGCCACATTCCCACAATCTGCCCCACACTTTTCCAGCCGGGGCTTGATGGTATCTGACACACCATCTTCTGAACACTGGTAAATGACCCTCTGCGATAATCCAACTGCTTTGCCATCCGGCAGCTTTCCGCCTTTAGATAACTCTGCTATCAGATTCATCATCATTGTGGACTTACCATCGCCGGGGTCGCCTTGCAGCAATGTGATCTTCCCAACTGCTATGAACGGATACCACAGCCAACGAACAGAAGTCGCCTGTACATCACTATATAATGTAAGAATCCCTTTTTCTCCTTTGCTCGTCATCATCGTTCCTTTCCATGTGCAGTCTTTTCTACATTTATATTATAGAGTGTGTGTGGCGTTTTGACCTCCATCTGACAGGTGGAGTGTACTTAAAAATTCCATCTAGCAGATGGAAAAAAGTGCTAAGACCACACAGCAGATAGGGGTGTGGGCTTTTGCGGTCTTAAACTCTTCTATAATCAGTTGCTATGTGCATTTTCATGCGGGATAATCGTACTGCCTTATGCGGGATTCATAAGGAGGACCACACATGGCAATTGATTATACTGCACTTGGACAGCGTATCGCTGATTTCAGGAGTAAGGAAAATTTATCACAGGAAGAACTTGCTTTCAGATGCGGAGTAGGAAATAAGCACATTAGTAACATAGAACTTGGAAAGAGCAAGCCAAGTTTGGAATCACTCGTTCAGATTGCAAACTTTCTGAATGTTTCCGCAGACGATCTTCTCGTAGACAGTCTGGCACATTCGGCTTCCACTGCCGATTCCGAGATTCACCGTCTGCTTTTGGACTGCAACACACTGGAGCAGGAGATTCTTACCCGAATGGTAAAGGAACTGAAAGCGATTTTATACGGATTGGGAGTATGATTTTGTAACCCGTTGACCACATAACAAAAAAGCCCGCATAAGCCACAACTGCACTTCGGAGCATGCCGGGGTGCTGTCTGTGGTTCATGCTGGATGAGGCAAAAAAAGAAGCCCACCAGCGTACCATGTAGGATTCTACACAGTTCGCCAGTGGGCTGGATATGTTTACTTTCTTATACCGCCTTTAATGGGGCTTTACCCATTGTTTCTTTGAACTCATCCACCGTCATATTTGCTTTTGCTGCCGCTATCTCAATATCAAGAGTTCCATCCTGAACCAAGTCAATCAGTGTAAGAATCTTGCCTTCAAGAATACTCTCATTTCTTAAATCTTCCATCTGCTTGCACACTTCGCTCACTCCTTTCGGGTTTTCTTTAAGATATCTGGTTTTCTCAGCCATTAATGGAAAAATCATATCATTAGCCTGGGTACAGTTAAAATCATGCATCAATTTACCAACATCAGAATCCCCACGATACTCGCCATTCACATATATAATATGCGTTCCATCATTAAATGGTTTTCCAGTTGTGGTAATTATATTCTGTACAGGATATAATGGCTGGTTTTCTCCAAAATAATCGTTTTCTGTTATAAAGATTACATAAGTATCTGGTAAGCTACTAAAATCCTCTCCCGCATCAAGGTTCTCAATGTCCATCATGCTGGAGTGATATCTAGCACGGTGTGGGTCTGCTCCAATATCTGCTCTTTGAACTTCTATATCGTACTTTTTCCCCATTGAATCCGTACCATAAGCATCCAAAAGAATAGATTTCGCACCTGTTACACGTTTTAAATCAGCCTGGGTTTCACAAGAAACCAACTGTAAATCATTCTTCCCTGTTATAATGCGCAGCACCATTTCTGCTAATGGAACGTTATTTCTAAAAAGGCAACGCATAAAAGTATCATCAATCGGTCTAAAGCCACGTAAACGCTGAAGATCTTCTTGGTGATGTCTTTTCTTTCGTTCCTCCAGTGTCTCAGCCATCGGCGCCACCTCCTCAAAGTGTTTTCAACGAGAGTGTATAATACTCCTATTGTATTTTCATGTTACCATAAAGATGCCCTTTTATCAAGCAGTCATCTGTGAACTTTCCAGCAATTTTTGTTGGTCATCGTGTGTATTTCAAAACCCGATACGCATCCAGCACAAATTCCAAAAACTGGGGATTCATCTGCTCCACTATGCTCTTGCCATCCACATTCTCCAGCATGGTCACACCAGCTTTTGACAAGTCATCTTCTCTCTTCTCCAGCTCCCTGATGCTGTCTGCCACGGCCGCATCGATGAACGCCGCAAACTTTGCTCCGTCAACATTGCTTTGTATCGGCATCGGTGCGCCATCATCACCGGCCAACCGGATTACCTTCGGGTCAAGGATAGCCTCTACTTTTTTAAATGCTTCTTTCTCCGGCATCCGCCGCAGATACCCTTTCATTGCACTCACGACCACCAGCTCCATCTGGGTCGCTGCATAATCTTCTACTGAAAGCCATGCTAATCTCTTCATGTCGTTCTCTCCTGCTATGTGTATTTCTATACTCTCAACATATAGCAGAATTTTGCACATAGCAATGGGTTCGGAAAAAAATCCTCCAAAAACAAAAAAATCCCCACCAGACAAGACAAAGTGTCTCATCCAGTGGGGTTCCCAAAATCACGCTTCCTGCTCCAGCAATGCTCGTTCTTGTGCTTTCCGTTTCCGGATCATCAGCGTGTGTGCCGTTTTTTCCTTTCTCTTTTCTCTATGGTACCGAATGCAGAGTCCGTTGACCTGCCAGCCGTCCATCAGCACCTCGACCGTTTTATTCGGATTGCATCTGCGGAATCCGATGAAAGCCATCAGCGTCCGGCTGTTGCCGGTGCTGGTCAGCTTGACTCCAAAATTCGTCGTGTAGGTGATCACATCACCGTCAACGATTCCTTCCTTGATGAATGCGAAGTAAACGCCCTTTTCAAATTCCAGGAAATCCGGAGCCTGTTCCACCCGGTCTGCACCCATCTTTCTTTTTCCGCGCCGGATATCACTCAGGATTTTGCTTCGTGCCTTGCCGCCAAAGTCACGCAGGCAGCTTCCATCTGTATAGCTGGTTACGGGCGGCTTCTTTTTCTCAGCCCTGACTTTTTGCATGGCGGCAAGGATCTGCGCCACCGATTCACTCTGTTCTGCCTTTTTCTTACCTTTTGCTTCCGGCAGCTTCATCTTTGACATAAGATCATTCAGAAAAGCATTTGAATCCATATCGTCCTCTCCTTTCGTCAGATTTTCCTTCCGAAAGGAAAACGTGTGGTAATGCCACCGCCTTTTCCTATCTTCGGGTAGTGACATATTTGCTCTATCCGGCACTTATAGCAAGTGATATCCGAACTATAAATCGTAGAATATCCACCCATATAATCGGGCAAAACTGACGATTGCGTCGTATGTAAAAAGGCTCTCCTTTTCAGGAAAGCCCATGAAGGTCAGATACGCGCTGCGAAGTCGAGTGCAATCCAGCCTGCACCGGATTTCAGCTTGCCCCAGCCTTTCACAGAACCAGCACCAGCAGATTCTGCCACGATGGTGAACACGCCCCTTCCGGTGTAATAACCGGTCTTGCCGTAGTTTGTGCCTGGTCCTTTACGGATGTTGAGGTCATTGATGGACACTCGAACCGCATACGGCACAGATGCAGTCTGATTCACAGGATAGACCGCCTTTCCGGTCGGGTCAAAAACCGTATACCCCGGATTCGCATCCGCACACTGCTTCGCATAGAACAGATCATGGAACGCCCCTTTCTGGGAAGCTGCATTCTGCCAGCTCTTACGCACACGATACCAGCCAGAGATGATACTTTCATGGTTCTGGGTTGCAGCATTATACTGTGTCAGGTTCCAGCGTTCGATGATATTGCAGAGATTCTGCACATAGGTGTGGCTGGTGGCATAGCCGCCATCCTTGATGATCTGCACAGCCTTCTTGTAATCCGTGCATCCTGCCAGACCTTCATAACGTTTCCTGCTGCCATTCATCGCACCGAGCAGATATGCCGCATGGTCGGCAATGGAGTCCTCCACACAGGCGTACTTTCGGAAATCAGCTGTGATCGTGACATAGCTGCCATCGGCATTCTGCTCCTGCGTTTTCTTGGTATAGACCGACTTGCCATCCCAACTGCTGCCGCTCCAGCTGTTCCCGGAAAGCGAGGTCTTCATGCCAAAGCAGTTATTAGCATTCTGTGCCAATTCACTCTTACCGTAGCCGGACTCCAGAATAAACTGCGCCATCGACACGCAGGCAAGGATGCCGGACTGCTTCTGGTTTTCGGTAAACAATGGACCGATCTCTGCCACTGCCTCGGCTTCAGACAGGTTCTTAAGGGAAGATGCCTGCAGGCCGGATGAAGATGAACCGCCAAGTGCCGCCGTCACCCTTGCTGCCAGATCACCCAGACGGGCGTACAGCCAGTTTCCGGGACAGCTTTTGTTGGCAAACCAGCGATGAACAGTCAGGATCATCTCGTCTGCTGCCGGAGCGTAGTTGAGGGTTTTATTCTTGTCGCCCAGCCATAGGAGCTTCTTCTTGCCGTTACGTTTGCAGATATCGATGCAGAGCTTAACGAGCGAGTTATATACGGCGCTGTTCATCGCATACGGCTCATTCATGTCGCTGGCACATTCGATGGTGACTGCTCTCTGGTCATTGGAATTGCTGGACGAGCACCAGCTGCGGTTCTTCTCCTCCACGCACAGAGAAACACGGCCGTCCGTGCCAATGCCATAGTTACAGCTGGCCTGACGGGTCGGACTGGTAAAACATCCGCAAATGCTCTCTGCAGAAAGCTGGCCTACCACGCAATGCGGCGTGATGCGATCAATGCTGTGTGTTCTCTGCCCGGAATGGTTCGGGGAGAGTTTGGTGTAAACAACGAGTGGACTATTGGTGTATCCCATATCGATTCCTCCTAAAAAAATCGAGACCCGGATCACTCCGAGTCTCGTGCTGTGGTTATTTTGTTATTTTATAATCCCATCCGCTTCTTCTAGCATCCTACAGACGAACTTCATGGCAGACATCGGTTTTTCGCCGCCTGTCCCATTGACTTTCCACGCTACGTTTGCGATCGTAGAAATGGTGCCGAGGACACTACTCTTCTTAGCCCCTTTTTGATTTGCAACAAGCTGTATGAGCTGGCCTGGTATCAGGTTCGGCTGATGCCAGTGCAGGATGATTGCATCCCTCAGATATTCGCAGCCCTTGTAATACAATGTGATGCCATACGGTCTTAACACATCTTCTGCCATGAGCACTTCGTTCATTTTCATCACCTCAGCCCTAGTATACAGTTATGCTGTTGGGAATTGAAGTCCTAAAAAAGCGTCGAAATGCACCGTTTACGGGATCAGCAGCTTCATACCGACCCGGATGGCATTGGAAGTCAGACCGTTCAGTGCGCGGATATCGGCACAACGGCTTCCATCCCCCAGTTCCTTCTCTGCGATCTTCCAGAGGTTGTCCCCAGGAACCACCTTATAGATTTTGCTTGCTGTAAATGCGTAGGTGTCTGCACTGTTCAGAACATAAGCCAGACCACTTGCTGCTTCCGGGCATTTGATCTTCAGCCAGCCCGCACAGAACTCCACGATCTCGATCAGCGTATTCTTCTTATAGATGGTCACAACCTCTGCACTGGTATCCGGCATTTCCCGGATATTCATAAGAGTCTTGAGCTTGCCATAGGCGATCGCTGCCGGGAGTTCCTCTGCAGTCGGATACTCTTCCTTTCCGGCTTCCTCTTTCTGCTCATCCGTCACAGGGGTGTCCTTCTCTTCCGAAGATTCCTCTTCCGGTGTTTTCCCTTCCGGCTCGTCCATAACCGGCTTTTCCTCCGCTTCTTCTGCACCTGTCACCGGCACAGCCTCCTCCGGGTAGATCACATTGCCGTCATTGTCAAACACACGGCTGCCGGGATTCTCATCGCACTTGGCCTTTGCATTCGCCAGCAGACGGTATATTGGCTTTGTACTCTGCAAGGGAACTGTTATGGTTCAGGTTGATCACCACAT
>ERZ1026958.999-NODE-999-length-9935-cov-3.291599_pt1 | contig 9935 bp, 8 predicted proteins | sample MGYA00519567_ERZ1026958 | MGnify/ENA primary metagenome ERZ1026958 (study PRJEB26926, sample SAMN06164518) | human gut metagenome | biome: ENVO:00009003; feature: ENVO:2100002; material: ENVO:00002003 | host: Homo sapiens | place: USA | collected 2012 ...
GACAGCCGGAGCGGCGGCCTTCTGATCGGCGGCGGCGCGGGCCAGCACTTCAGCCTTCTGTTCCGGGGTGCGGTAGTCGAAGGTGATGATCAGGAAGAAGGAGGTCAGGAAGGAGACCGCGATGGACACCGCGTACACCCACATCTGGTCGAAGACCGGAATGGTCAGCAGCGAGGTGAAGGCGAAGGCGGTGGTGGTCACACCATGCACGGTCTGGCCGGCGGCGGTGACGGACGGGAAGAGCCAGCCGAGGACGGCAATGACGACGCCACCAAGGCCGCAGCCCACGAGCATGCGCTTGTAGACCAGCTTGTAACGCAGGTGGATGCCGTACAGGGACGGTTCGGAAACACCACCAAGCAGGCCGGCTGCGAGCGCGCCGAGAGCGGTCTGGCGCATGTGTCCTTGTCCTTGTCACGCACGGCGATGAAGAGCACGCCGGCGGTGGCGCCGAAGCAGGCGAAGTTCCACACGCCCATCGGGCCCTGGATGAAGTCGTAGCCGAGCGTCTGGATGTTCATGAGCATCAGGGCGTTGAGCGGCCAGTGCAGGCCGAGCGGCACGAGGAACGGGTACAGCAGCGGGATGATGATGGCGAAGATGAACGGTGCATGGGTGTTCATCCAAGCCAGGCCGACGCCGAGGCCGTTGCCGACCCACACGCCGATCGGGCCGATGATGAAGGCGGTCAGTGCGCCGACGATGATCATGCAGAAGAACGGCACGAACACCAGCTGGACGCTTTCGGGAATGATCTTCTTCAATCCGTGGTAGACGAGGGCGAGCACGGCGGCCATGAGCAGCGGCACGAACACGTTGCCGCTGTAGTCGCTCAACGCCATCGGAATGCCGAAGATGTTGGCGGTGCAGGACTTGGTGCCCAGAGCCGCGTTCTCCACGCACGTGGTGGTCTTGGCGTCCATCAGGCTGGTGAACTGCGGGGTCATGAGGATGGCCATGATGGCGCCGCCCAGCCACGGATCGACCTTGAGCTTCTTGGCGGCGTTGTAGGCGACCATGATCGGCAGGAAGTAGAACACGCCCTTCCAGATGGCCTTGATGAACACCCAGCCGGCGGAGGCCTCGTCATTCGGAATGACGTTCAGTGAGATGAGCAGGTTGACCAGGGCGATGATGATGGAGGCGCCGAGCAGCACGCCCAGGATCGGGCGGAAGGAGTCGGCGAGATACTCGAAGAAGGAGTCCAGCCATGCCACCTTGCCGCGTGCCTTGGAACGGGCCTCGGCCTTGACGTCGGCGTTGCTCTTCTGGCCTTCGCCGGATGCGGAGGCGGCACCGGCGTTCGCCATTTCGGGCAGATGCATGATGTTTTCGTATACGGTGGCCACGCCGCCGCCGATGACGACCTGGAAACGGTCACCGCTTTGCGGGACCGCGCCAAGCACGCCCTTCATATGTTCGAGGGCGTTCTGGTCCACCTTGGACGCGTCCGCCAGCTCGAAGCGCAGTCGGGTGGCGCAATGCGTCAGACTGCGAACGTTTTCAGGTCCGCCGATCGCAGTGATGATCTGCGATGCGAGAGAGTCAGCCATCCTGATTCCTTTCTATTTCCTTCCGATGGGATTCGATGACGCAGCGCGGCTTTTTTGCAACAAAAAAGACCCGGAACATGGCAAACCAATGCCACATTCCAGGTCTTGCGTCTAAAAATGTTGACTTGCAACCCTGCATGAGTCGAATTCGTTAGAAACAATACACTATCGGCGTGCGATGCGCAAATCGTCGGGCATCGGGACACTAAAACCCCAATTCCATACTGGAGACACGCCGAGACGTCAAAAAGAAAACGTATTCATCGCACATTGTGGGATGGCTTTCCGCGTTCCGCGCAAACTCGTGGCACAATGAAGGTATGGTTGCAAAAAATGCGGGAATGCCCGCCACCCCAGCAGATCTAATCAATGTCGACGAGGTCATTGGAAAGTACTATGACGTCGTCCCCGACCCGAACGTTCCGGAGCAGCGCGTCTCCTTCGGCACTTCCGGACACCGTGGTTCGTCCCTGAAGACCTCATTCAACGAGGCCCACATCGTGGCCATCACGCAGGCCATCGCCGAATACCGCAAGAAGGCCGGCGTCACCGGCCCGCTGTACATCGGCCGCGACACCCACGCCCTGTCCGAGCCGGCTTGGAAGACCGCCATCGAAGTGCTCGTCGCCAACGGCGTGACCGTGCGCATCGACTCCCGTGACGACTTCACCCCGACCCCGGTCGTGTCCCAGGCCATCCTGACCCACAACCGCGCCGCCGACGGCACCCAGCGCTTCACCGGCGAAGGCCTGGCCGACGGCATCGTCGTGACCCCGTCCCACAACCCGCCGACCGATGGCGGCTTCAAGTACGATCCGGTCACCGGCGGCCCGGCTCCGGCAGACGTCACCAACGCCATCGCCGACCGCGCCAACGAGCTGCTCGGCGATTTCAGGAACGTCAAGCGCGTGCCGTTCGAGCAGGCCGTCAAGTCCGATCTGGTCGAGCGTTTCGACTTCCGTGAGCACTATGTGGCCGATCTGGAGAACGTCATCGACTTCGACGTGATCCGCTCCTCCGGCGTACGCCTGGGCATCGACCCGCTCGGCGGCGCTTCGGTCAACTACTGGCCGCTGATGAACGAGAAGTTCAACCTGACCATCGACGTGGTGCGTCCGCAGGTCGACCCGACCTGGAGCTTCATGACCATCGACCATGATGGCAAGATCCGCATGGATCCGAGCTCCCCGTACGCGATGAAGGGTCTGGTCGATTCCCTCAACAACGGCGCTTGGGACAAGTACGATCTGGTCGGCGGCACCGATCCGGATGCCGACCGCCATGGCATCGTCTGCCCGAACTGGGGCGTCATGAACCCGAACCACTACATCGCCGTGTGCGTGGAGTATCTGTTCGGCGGCAATCGTCCGGGCTGGCCGGAAGGCGCCGGCATCGGCAAGACCCTCGTGTCTTCCTCCCTGATCGACCGCGTGGCCGCCTCCATCAACGCCAAGCTCGTCGAGGTTCCGGTCGGCTTCAAGTGGTTCGTGGACCCGCTGTTCAAGGGCGAGGTCGCGTTCGGCGGCGAGGAAAGCTCCGGCATGTCCTTCCTGCGTAAGGACGGCCGCGTGTGGACCACCGACAAGGACGGCCTGATTCCGGACCTGCTGGCCGCTGAGATCACCGCGAAGACCGGCAAGAACCCGGCCCAGCTGCACCAGGAGCAGGTGGAGCGTTTCGGCGAAAGCTGGTACAAGCGCGTCGATACCCCGACCACCCTCGAGCAGAAGCAGAAGTTCGCCAAGCTCACCGGCGACGACGTCGAGGCCACCCAGCTGGCCGGCGAGGACATCACCGCCAAGCTCACCGAGGCTCCGGGCAACCACGCCAAGATCGGCGGTCTGAAGGTCACCACCAAGGACAACTGGTTCGCCGCCCGTCCGTCCGGCACCGAGAACATCTACAAGGTGTACGCCGAGAGCTTCGAATCCCCTGAGGCTCTGGACAAGGTGCTCGCCGAGGCCACCGAGGTCGTGGACAAGGCTCTGGCCGAGTGATACGGCGTTCCGCCAAGTAATCAAGGCGTAGCGCGAAAAGACCCGTTCCGTATGGAGCGGGTCTTTTTCGTTGTCGATATCCGCCGTATGGCACGAAACGTGCTTTTCTGGCATGAAACGCAAGCTCCGCGGCACCCCGTATTTCCCTCTCCCGGTACGCTTGGAAGCAGAGCCGGAACGTCATCCGCGCAATCACGGCACAGCAAGGAGGGAACGTGCGCATCGCCATCGTCGAGGACCATCCTGCCGAACGCGAACTGATCGCCACCATGTGCGCGGAATACTTCAACGGCCGGAACGTCGGCGCAACCGCCGGCAGGAATGCCATGCAAACGGTCTGTGACGTTTTCCCCGACGCGAAATCGTTCATCGAAAGCTGGAAGAACAGCCGTTACGACCTGCTGCTGCTCGACTGTTATCTCAGCGACGAGAATCTGCCGCATGCCACCACCGGATTGGACATAGCGCGGCTGCTGCGCAATCAGAACGACGACTGCGCGATCGTCTTCATCACGTCCAGCACCGATTTCGCGGTGCTCGGCTACGAGGTGCAGGCGAGCGGTTATCTGCTCAAGCCCGTCAATCGCAAAACCTTCGAAGCCACCATGGAACGCGTCGAAGAGCAGCTGAAGGCAAAACCGCCGGTCACCCATCTGGCAAAGGCGCAGTCGCCCGGCACGGTGGATTCCAGCTGGCATGTGGCGTTCGGCAATCCGGCCGTGACCATGGACCGGCGGCTCATCGCATACGCCCTGTCCAACGCGCACTACGTGGAATTTACGTTCGCGGACGGCACCCAGACCAAAATCCGCACCAATTTCTCCGACGTGGACCAACGGCTCACCGTGTTCGACAACTTCTACCGCACCGCGCGAGGCGTGCTCGTCAACTTCGACTACGTGTCCGGCATCACCAACGCGCAGTTCGTCATGAAAGGCGGCAAACGCATTCCTATCACGAAAACGGCGGTGACCACCACCTGCCGCGCATACGCGGAATACACGTTCACCCGCATGCGTACGGAGGACTGACATGTTCGCACCACTCGGCGAAATCATCCGGAACGGCATCGCCCAAACCACCCCGTCAGGTCTGTTCTTCGCCATCGGAGAGCAGCTCAACGCGTTGTCCGGCCTGGCATTGTGCCTCATCATGGCATGGAGTCACATGGACAATCCACGCCGTAACGGCACACTGTTCATGTCCATCGGACTGGTCTGGTTCCTGCTATGCGGCGTGCTGTGCGGCACTCTGGGCATCCCATCACTGTGGACGGTCATTCCGACCGCGCCGCTTGTGCTGCTGGTCCTGCGATGGCTGACCGAACTGCCATGGCGGCAACTGTTGCTGATTGTGGCCACGGCTTCCTACATGGTGGCGATCGTCTACTATCTGTCGCTCGTCATCGATGTGGCCGTTCTTGGCGCGGATTCAACCAATCTCCGCGTCGGCTGGCCGGGACTGGTCAATCTGCTGCTGCTTGACGTCGTCGTACTGGTCTCGCTTTGGCATCCGCTGCATGATTCGATTCCAGCCACATTCGATTCCCCATCCATCAGCAAAGGCTTCTGGCAGCTTATCTGGCTGTTTCCGTTCGTTTCGTCCGCGATTGTGGTGTGGTGCATGCCGGCGGACAATTCCACGCTGCTGGACTCGCATATGCTGGAAATCGCGTTCACCGTGGCGGTGGTCTATTCCTGTTTCATGGTGTTGGTGTATTTCCTCATCTGGTACATGATTCAGCAGTCGGACCGTCTGCTCGCGGCCCGCAGGCGACAGCATTATGAGGCTTTGCAGACGTTGCAGCTGCAACACATGAACGAGCGGATCCGTGAGGCGCGTCAGATCAAGCACAACGTGCGTCACCACATCCACTCACTGCAGGCGTTGGCCGCGGCTGAAGACATGGATGGCATCCGCTCATATCTGGATGAGATGTCCAAACACCGGCTGCTGCAAACGGCACCAATGCAGTATTGCGAGCATGCGTCGCTGAACGCGGTGCTTGTCTACTATTGCGATTGGGTCCGGCATTTGGGTGCGGATGTGGACGTCAAAGCGGCGGTGCCGCAATACATCAACATCAACAACGCGGAATTATGCTCCATGGTCGGCAATCTGCTGGAGAACGCCACGGAGGCCATCACCCAGCAAACGCAGGGCGAGAGGCGGCTCAAAGTGCGCATCCGGTATCGTTCCGGCCCTCCGGCGGCCCTGTTCATCACGGTGGACAACACGTACGGCGAAGCCGATACCAGCATCGAACAGATCGACGGCGATCTCGTCTCGACCAAACATGGTGGCACGGGGCTGGGCACCGCCACCGTACGAGAGACGGCCGAACGGCACCATGGCACGGCCTCCTTCGAGCACAGCGACGGCATGTTCCGCGCCTCCGTCATGCTGTGTCTCGGCGACTAATCGCATATGCCGTTGCCATGCGGTATCGATAGGCGATACCGCATGGCGGACGATGCGGTATGACGGGCAAGCGGCGAGTCGCGCGGCTTTCGTAGGGTAGAAGCATGACGATTACGGTTTCAACAGACGGTTCCGCGCTTGGCAATCCGAATGGTCCGATGGGTTGGGCCTGGGCCGACCACGAGCCCGCGGCAGGCGGCAAGCCGGGGCACGAGCATGCCGGCGATTGCGATGCCGGCGGCGCGACGAACGGCACCAACCAGATCGGCGAATTATGCGCCGTGCTGGAGGCGTTGCGAGCGCATCCCGGTTCCGAAGACCTGGTGATCGAGACCGACTCGCAGTATGCGATCAACTGCTCCACCAAGTGGGTGCAGGGTTGGAAGCGCAACGGCTGGAAGAATTCGCAGAAGAAACCGGTGAAGAACGCCGACCTGATCCGCGCCATCGACAATGAGATCGCGCATAGGGCGGGGTCGGTGCGATTCGTGTGGGTCAAGGGTCATGCCGGCAACGCGGGCAACGAGAAAGTGGACGAGCTGGCACGCACGTATGCGGGCGATTGCCGTTCGCATGTGCGCGAAGGCTATCTGCCGTTGGAAGGATGGCAGTCGCTACTGGCTTCCGAGTATTCGCGTGGCACCGATGTTCCCGAGGATGCGAGGATGCTGATGGATGGTGCGATCAGCGCCGCCGAATACCACATGGGACGCGGACAAGGCGATTCCGCCACGACCGGCACCGGCGATTCCGGTGCCGATACCGCCAATTCCAGCAACAGCACGAAGCCGCGTTCGATCGCCAGCATGCTGGCGGAGCCGGAAGGCGTTTCCCACGACCTTGCGGATTTCGGACAGACAACCGATGACGACGCAGATGATGCGGTGGAAACGACCGTGCTCGAGACCGAACCGGCGGAAACCACCACAATGCTTGAGACCGAAGCGACGAAGGTCATACCCGAATCCAGCTTCCCGGACGCGGGCGGTCCAGCCGAACCGGACGAATCCGGGAAAACGGACGAATCCGGTGAACCGCATCAATCCTATGCGCAGATGCTGGTCAAACCCGACTATTTTCCCCGTGAAGGCGACGAGAACGACAAGCCGGTGACGGGCAACGCGGACGGCACGGACACGGACAGCACGGCCGTACCGCAGAATGCGAACGAATCGCACAGCGAATCGCAAGACGACGAAGAATCGGCACCGGAACAGGCATCTTCATCGCAATCGCAGGATCTGCCGAAACTGCCGCATCGTCCAAGCCCATCGGGCCTGTCGGTGTCGGGTACGGTGCGGTTCACTCCCCCACCGGAATCCAGCCCGACCTTCGACGGCAATCCACGTCTCATCCGTGGGTATATCGCCGTGGAAGGCTATGTGATGGGTGACGGCACGCTGGTATTGGACGAGGCGCCGTTCGCGGTCAAACATAGCTGAGCGAGACATGTGGGGAGCCGCTTTACGCAAGCCGCTCCCCACATGTCATTTCATGCGCGGCTTTTTTGCACGCCACCTCACGCAGGACCGTGAAACATTCCGTGAAAACTTTTCCGCAGTCCAAAACAGACACCTGCTCCCGCAACCGACCATTCGCGCCTTGAAAATCAACGCATCCGATAGTATGGAGACGGTCTTAACCCCATATCGAAGGAGGATCATGGACAAGGCACAGCAGGACGCGCTGAAGAAGGCGGCCGGCATCGAGGCTGCAAAGCTGATTCAGAACGGCATGATCGCAGGTCTGGGCACCGGCTCGACCGTGCGTTTCCTGGTCGACGAGCTCGGTCGTCGCGTCAAGGAGGAAGGCCTCGAGTTCACGGGCGTCACCACCTCCCGCCGCACCCAGGAGCAGGCCGAAGGCTACGGCATCAAGATCGTCAACATCGATGACGTCGACCATATCGACGTGACCATCGACGGCGCCGACGAGGTGGACAAGAACTTCAACGGCATCAAGGGCGGCGGTGCGGCTCTCCTGTGGGAGAAGATCGTGGCCACCAACTCCAACAAGATCGTGTGGATCGTGGACGAGTCCAAGGTCGTGGACACCATCGGCAAGTTCCCGCTGCCGGTCGAGGTGATTCCGTTCGGCGCAGGCCAGGTCGTCAAGAAGTTTGAGGCCAAGGGCTACAAGCCGGTGCTGCGTCTCGACGCGAACGGCGAGCCGGTGCGCACCGATGAGAACAACTATGTGGTGGATCTGCACCTCGAGCGCATCGACCACCCGCAGGAGCTCGCGCAGGACCTCATCACCACGGTCGGCGTGGTCGAGCACGGCCTGTTCCTGAACATGGTGGACCAGGTCATCGTCGGCGATCCGAACGGCCCGCGCGTGATGGACAACCCCAACAAGTGAGATCTTGACAGGCAGGCGTGTCGGCTGGTGTGGAATATACCGGCCGACACCGCCGCGCAGATAGCAAAAATCCCGCGACTCCGAAAGGAATCGCGGGATTTTGTTTGAGCGGACGCTTCACACGCGCCTGAAGACTACTTGCGCTGGTGGCGAGTCTTACGAAGCAGTTTACGATGCTTCTTCTTGCTCATGCGCTTGCGGCGCTTCTTGATGACCGAGCCCATCTCAGCCTCCGTTCCTTAAACTCAAAGGGTAAAAGTTTGCAACTTGCCCAATACTACACTGCTTCGGGGACGAATACGCGCGCAGGCATTCATATGGTGGAAAATCACGTTTCGTTTTCCGCGTGATATTCCATCAGCCGGCCGCGATTCGCCATCGAGACGATTCCGTCGACGTTACAGGGGGAACTGCTGGTAGAAACGCTGGATGTCGTTCTTCGCGCCGGTGGCATAGAAAACCACCGTATCGTTGCGCCACACGGCAACGGCCTTGGTATCGTCGTCCGGATCGGCTTTGGCGCTGTAGGCGCCGGTCGTCTTGCCGGAGACCTTCACGTTGCCGCTTCCCAGCTCCTTGCCGGTCATGGCTTCAGCCAGCGTGTCGTACTGGGATTTCGCCTTGTCGCCGTCGTTCCACTGGCCCACTTCCAGCGTGACGTCCTGTCCTTTCTTGCCGGTGGAATACGTCAACGCGTATTCCTCGACGGGAGAGGTGCTGGACCACGTCGTGCTGGCGTCAGCCTTGGTACGCGCGTAATTCAATACGGAATCCGGCATGGCCTTGAGCAGCTCGCTGGCCCCGTCGGGCAATGCCACGGCATCGATCGACGGTTTGGTGGGCTCCGTCTTGTCGCCGTCCGTACCGTTCGAAGTGGAAGCCTGCTGGCTCGTCTGACCGGCCTGTCCGGCCTGTCCGTTCTTGTTCAAGGCCCAACCAGGCCACACAAATGCGGAAATCAGAGCAAGCACAACCACAAGCGCGGCTGCTACGACGGCGGCAATCAATTTGCCATGCGAAGAGGAATTCTGCGTATCAGACATGCTTGTCATTCTTTCACAGCCATAAGACGCGCAACCATCCCCTCGAAGTCATGGAATCCAGTTCCCGAAACGGTTTTCAACGCAATGTCTGTGCAACGAGTACGCCACCCGCGAACGTCTTGTCCCAAAACCTCCGTATTGTCGGCGATATGGCAAAGACGTCCTCGCAATTCCTCTGTTCCGAATGCGGCTGGAGCGGCCCGAAGTGGCTCGGCCGCTGCCCCGAATGCGGTCAATGGGGCACCATTGAGGAATTCCATGAAGCCCGTCCCGCGGCAGGCTCGCGTACCGCGGCTCCGGGACGGACCTCGCGCACGCAATCGCATCCGGTCGCATCGTCCGCGGCGAGGCCGATCACCGACATAGGCACGGAGAACATCTCCAGAATCGCCACAGGATTTTCGGAATTCGACCGCGTGCTCGGCGGTGGCATCGTGCCGGGATCGGTCACGCTGATCGCAGGAGAGCCGGGCATCGGCAAATCGACATTGCTGCTGGAAACCGCCGGCAATGTGGCGAGGCTGACGGCGTTCGCCACCGAGCGCAATACCGTACTGTAT
>ERZ1026958.1004-NODE-1004-length-9895-cov-4.997154_pt1 | contig 9895 bp, 10 predicted proteins | sample MGYA00519567_ERZ1026958 | MGnify/ENA primary metagenome ERZ1026958 (study PRJEB26926, sample SAMN06164518) | human gut metagenome | biome: ENVO:00009003; feature: ENVO:2100002; material: ENVO:00002003 | host: Homo sapiens | place: USA | collected 2012 ...
GGTCGGTCTTATTATAAGCAGTAAGCCCATGCTGACCATCAAAGTCGGACGGTTCTCCAAACAGGTTCCCGTCATGCTCCAGAAAATAGTTGTAGGAATATTCATCTGCCACGCAGTAGATCGGATTCCGCAGTATCAACCGGATGGTGGATGTGGTAAACTTCGCGCCATGCTTCGTTTCATATTTCTCACTGATGATGTTTGCCGTCTGCAAGAGAGAACGAGTCTCCCAGAAGGTGCTGTAGATTTCCAGTACAATCTCTTTTTCTTCCTGCACAGGGACGAGAAAGCTAATGGCACTCTTATTTTTTCCACTTCCCGTTGTCACACGTTGGGAAGAAAAGCCGGTCGGTGTTTTGCCGCCCAGCCAGCGCCCATCCTTCGCCAACTCCATCAAATTATCCTGGATACGTTCCGTTAGAATATCGCGTTCAAATTCTGCGATAATGGCCAGCACCTGGATGATGATTTTGGATGTGCTGATCCGCGTATTGATATTGTTGGAGCAGACCAAAAGCGTCACATCGTGACGCTCAAAGTATTCCAGAAGCCGCATGAGGTCGGAAGTTTTCCGGCTGATTCGGTCTAATTTGTAACAGGCCACAGCCTTGATTTTCCCCATCTCAATGTCCCTGAGTAGCCTTTGAAAATCTGGGCGGTCGGAATAGTAACCACTCAAGCCTTTGTCCTCATACCGGGCAAATTCGTAATCTTCCGGTAGAGAAAGCTGGTTGATAGCATAGTCGGCACTTTGCTTAAATTGAACACCAATGCTATCTCCCTTATTCGTAATGCGGGATTTTCTCGCATATATGGCCACCAATCTATCATCAATTCCCATCTGGATTCTTGCTTTGCGTTTCATATTCAAATATCCTCCTTTCCAGGACGGTGAGAAAACCGCCCTTTTCTCCATTATTATAGGAACGTCCTCATTTTTGCTCAAAGGTGCGATTATCTTCTTTCAATGTAGAAAGCAATGCTTTCAATTCTTCTGCGCTAAAGTCCCGCAATTCACGAACGAGGAACTCGGCGCGTTTTTCAGCGAACTGGCGCAGGGATTGCTCGCTGTCTTTCCCGGTATGGAATACGATCTCCATAGGCTGCCCCCTACTCATTGGTGCCTCTTGACCACTTCATAGTCAAAACCGGGCCGCTGGCCACAATAGGTGCAGATGTCCCTTTCCACCCGGCCATGGTGGAGCCTGCGCAAATAATAAGAGCCTGTGCCGTAGAAGTTATTGGCACAGGCCGGACAAAGGCACATGATTAAGTTTTTCGGTGTTTCTTCAATCAATCCCACGCTGATAGCCAGGGCGCGGTTGATCCTGCGAATGTGTTGTTCCTCCAGATGTCCGATGTACGTTTCCAGCCGTCTTTTATCAATGGTGCGGAGCTGCTCCATCAGCACCAGAGAAGGCAGCTCCAGGCCGTTCTCTGCTTTGAGAAGGTAATGAGTGGGCAGCTTGGCCTTGGCGTCCACTTTGCTGGATATGGCTGCCACAATGACCGTGGGGCTGTGCTTGTTTCCAGTATCATTCTGAATAATGAGGACCGGGCGATAACCTTCCTGCTCGGAGCCGATTCCCCGGCCCAAATCGGCATAGTATAGATCGCCGCGATGATATGTTCTGTTCATGCTTTATGACCTCCCTTTGAAATGCAGGCGGCAGGTGCCGCCTATGTAGAGCCGGACAGCAGAACAGAATGAAGGCCAGGGAGAGATAAAACAATCCTCCTGTTTTCATTGGCCCGTCCTGCTGCACGGCCCATATTTCAAAAGCGTTCCTATTTGTCCTCGACACCCCGGAACACTACGGGAAGTCATCAAACGGCTGGCAGCTCACCAGCTCCACGGGGAATCTCACCCCTCGCGTGGTTCTCACGCAACCGCCCCCATTGCCTGCGACGGATCACGGCGGCAAACCGCTTCAACGCTCGGACGTTAGGCTGGACGGGAGTATCATTGTCCCCGCTGCTGGTCGTGGCCGTACCGGTAGCCATCCGGTACTGGCAGCCTGCTGTTTCTCGCTCCTTGCCTGGAAGAACAAACCAAAGACCTACAATCTCTTTTTTCGGTGGTGTCTCGTTGTTTTCTCCCGGCAGATCACTGCGCAGCCGCTACCTGGGCTTTGGCTTTCGCCAAAGCAGCGGGAATGTGCTTGATGAATGGGTATGCAGTTTTCAAGGTGCCGTGAGGCCATAAAAAGAACCTCTCACCCTATTTGCCGTTGAGGGTGAGAGGTTGCACAACGATTATTCCAAAATTTTTTTCAGTTTTTTGAGGACCTTCATTTTCCGAACGTGAACAGCATTGCGGTACACGCCAAGCTCGTCTGCATATTGCCGTTCTGTCTTTTCCTCAAAGAACAACGCCTGGATCAGCGCACGTTCTTCTGGAGTCAGCAGGGAAAGCGCAGTATGTAGCCTGTCCACTTCCAGCTTGTGAAGCACCACGCTCTCCACACTTTCCTGCTCATCGGAGAATTGCTGGGCATTTTCATCCACCAGCCGGTCCAAAGAATCTTCGCGGCTGGGGATGATCTGCACCACTTGGCCCTCCTTTCCGAGAACGAACCGCTCGGTTTTCAAATCGTTCTCAAAATAGCGCATTTTCCGGTCGCCCTGCATATAGGCCCGGTACACTTCATCCGTGACCTCGACAAATTGGCCGCGAATCCATATTCTTTTTTTATCAGCGTCCACGCTGTTTTCCCTCCGATCAGTCTGAATTGCGAGAAATTCAGACTGGCCGGCGGTCCCCTACAACGTGAAAATGGGGTTTCTCTATATTGAAAAACGCACCTGCAGAATGGGGTATTCCCCCAAACAGCAAGTGCGTTTCTTTTTAGTTCGTATAAATCATGGCATGATGGTTCAGTGCGAAGGGCATAGTATCCCGCTGAAAAACGGGAAGTTTTTTTGACCGTACACCGTCAAGCAGGCGGCCTACGACATAGAATCATACTCGCTGCTTCTAATGAGCAGCGGCGCGCAGGATGACCAACGCATGAAATATCCCTCCAGGCCAAAAACGTGGTCTGGAGGGATGGGCATGACAAACCAACCTGCCAAAACCTCGTTTTTTTTATTGACAGGGCCAGTTATACGATCCTGGTCAGTTCACTTTTATCCGCACTATCAGTTCTCTAAAATTTGAACTGCTATGCCATTATAAATCTGGCATAAATCCGTAAAATAGAAGGAGAGGTGAACTGAAAGTGCAGAATGAACATGAAATGCTTGGCGAGATCATCAAGAATGCCCGCATGAAAGCAGATATTACGGTCGAAGATCTGGCAGCCAAGGTCGGAGTAGGCGAGAGATTTATATATCGTATCGAGAACGAAGGCAAAAAGCCCAGCTACGACATTCTCTACAAGCTGATTCGGGAACTGTCCATTTTACCTGATCAGATTTTCTTCCCGGAAAAGCAGATTGAGGATTCCGAAATGGAAAACCTTGTCCGTATGCTGTATAACTGCGATGAGCGTTCTATGCAGATCATCAAGGCGACAGTTAGGGCGGCCTTGGACAGCCAGCCCAGAGAGTGAAAAAGAGCCGATGTCCGTGGGAAATTCTCACAGGTTCATCGGCTCTGCGTCTATGCGTCTGGCTCTTTGATGACAACGATATGTAATTGTTTCGCTTGGATTAAGCTCTCTCGTTTGCACTTTGGGCAGTAGAGAGGATAATTGATTAAAACCGTATCCTCCCTGATTCGATCACGGGTTTTATTCCCGCAGACGGGACAATAAACCCATTCTGTTTGCTGCATGGGAACCACCTCCATTCTCTTGTTTCCAAGACATGGCTGAGGACTTGCTACTCTGCAAGCCCGTCGGCGTGTCTTTTCTATTTAATCTTCATTTTTCCTCCCATAAGTTAGCCATTAAAAATTTATCCAGGTTAATCTTGTTTCTGTGTTGCTGTCTCTTTCAGCCGTGAGAAACTTTCGTCGCTGATGTTGTGTTCAATCCGGCAGGCGTCGGCCTCCGCAGTCTTGGGGTCAATACCTGCGGCGATAAGCTGTTCAGTAAAAAAACAGTGACGCTCATAGATTTTCTTGGCTGTTTCTTGTCCTAAATCTGTGAGTAAAAGAAAACTGTGATCATCCATTGTAAGGAAACCACCATCTTTTAGGACAGTCATTGCCCGCCAGACGCTTGGTTTGCTAACATTTAATTGTCGAGCTATATCAACAGAGCGCACCTCAATTTGTTTTTTAGCTACTATTAAAACTGCCTCTAAATAGTCCTCCATAGATGATGTTAAGGGCATAATGGTACACCTCCTTCTGACACATATAATTACTTCATTTACACCATACCTGCTTTTTTGAAATGCTTCTTGAGCAGTTTCTTAGCGATGAGCGCGCCAACAAAGGCGCAAATTGCAACAACGACAAGCATTATGATAGCTGTTACAGGTGATACTAACGTTTGCAAAATTCCCAAATAACTTTCGCCAAACATTCCCGCATACTGCTCAAGTGTTTGATTTGAGAAAAACAAGAAGGGAATATATGTACCACTGAATGCTGCTAAAACCATATAAATGATATAACTGAACGTAAGTGTTTTTCCATTAGTGCAACCTGTTTTCCACGCGATCAACGCAGAAATAATGCCAGCAATAATGCAGCAAATTATCATGGGCGGATAAAACCCATAAATGCCTGTTACCGCACAAAAAATGAACAGTGCCCACGGTTTCTTAGTCTTAGCTGCTACAAGGAAATATGTAATAGCTGCCAATAGTGACCACAATGGGCTTACCACTAACATCGTGTAGGGAGAAAAAGATAGGAACGCACAAAGGATATAGATAACAAGTGCGCACAAAGATAAAAGAGCTGTGACGATCAAATCCTTTACTTGAAATCCTTTTTTGTTTTCGGTTTGCATGAAATAAATCCTCCTTAAAATGATATTGGTTGGAACGATGTCCATATGATAACCGCAAAAAGAGCAAGCATACCTATCAACAAAATACTATCTCTTAAGCGGAAATCAACTAATATATAGTGAGTTTTTTCACAAGGATAGCTGATGCCTCGCGTTTCCGCTGATGCGGATAATTCTGTCGCCGTCATCAGAAGGCGCATAAGTATAGGGACTAAAAAGCCTTCGTATGTCTGCGCCGGATGACTTACTATTCTCCAAAAAGACAATCCCACGCCCCTCGTTTTCATCCCTTGTTTTATATAAAGCACATCTTGTTTCAAAGATGGAAGAAATCTCAATATGATAGCTACTGGTATCACAATTGCTTGAGGGATATGACTTGCCTGAAGCGCTGCTATCAATTCCGATATTTCCGTAGTCTGAAATAGAATATTCAAAGCAAGTGCAATAGTCAAAATTCTTAGTAAAAAGAATGTTATCACGGAAGATAAATGAATTGGAAGGACTTGCGCCAACATAAGCAGAACTATATAAACTATTGCAACTTTGATACTTGTTTTCCAAAGTCCACTTAGCAAAGCAAACAGGCAAACGACGCCAAAGAGTAACAAGCCTGTTAAGCCTCCACCCAAAGCAAACGCCAAAGCTGATGTCAATAGAATCAACAGAAGTTTTATGCGAGAATCGTAATATACTCCATGCTTTCTCAATTTATTCACCACCTTCCTCCACCATAAAATTCTTTACGATTTTGAAATTGTTTTGTTCCGTCATTTGTAAATCATCTTTAATAATCCCTTCCTTCAAAAGCAAAGCGCGCGAGGCGGTCAGGCTGATAAACTCCAGATCATGCGTAATAATAAAGACCAGCTTTCCAGCCTCACGCATATAATTAACAGCATTGGCAACAGCGCACATATTATCCCAGTCTAACCCGCTTGTTGGTTCATCCAAAACGATGATTGGTTTTTCCGAAAGCATTGCCGCTCCTATTGTTAGTCTCTGTTTTTGACCGCCTGATAAAGCATACGGATGGCAGTCTTTGAAGTTTTCCAGATGGAGCATTTTCAAAATTTGAGACACTTTTTCATCTATGCTTGGAATCCTTTTGTTTCCTAACCTCAATTCCTCCGTCACACTGTCTGTATAAAGCTGGTGATCTGCCTCCTGCATAACAAAGTACACATAGTCGGATAATTTTTGTTGCTTCACATTCTTTCCATCAATGTAAAACGCACCTTGGCGGCAGCGAATCAAGCCAGACAGGATTTTCCCCAATGTTGTTTTCCCGCAACCATTTTCTCCAATCAAGGCAATCGTTTCGCCTTTGTAGGCTTCTAATGAAATGTTGTGAAGAAGTTCTGGCATGGCTTTATGCGAAAAGCTCAAATTTCTAATTTGGAGAAATACTTCCGAGCGGCAAATAGATTCTTTCCTTTCTATTTGTATTAAATCCAAATTTAACGGGCGAAGCCTTCTGTTGTGCATTTGGACAGCAGATAATTCTGCCATTTCCTCACCTGTTAATTCTTCGCAGATTTGACCATCCTCCATAATTAAAAAGCGATCTGCGAGTCCGTATAAGTAAAACAATCTGTGTTCTGAAACAATAATCGTGTGTCCAGCGGCTTTCAAAGCAGAAAGAATCTCTCTTACCTGTAAGATTGTATGAATGTCTAAATTAGCCGAAGGCTCATCCAGCACATAAATTTGTGGATTAAGAGTAGTCGCTGCGAGAAAAGCAACTTTTTGCCTTTCTCCACTGGACAGGGCAAAAATATCTCTGTCTTTTAGGTTCTCCATATTCAGTGACTGAAAGGCGCTGTTAACACGTTTAACGATTTCTTTATGTGGAATTCCATAGTTTTCGCAGGCAAACGCAACTTCGCTGGAACTGTTTGTAGTAAAAAATTGACTGCGGGGATCTTGAAAAATTGAAGCAATCTCTTTGCCAGCCTCACCGGCGTCCGATTCTTTTATGGAACGTCCCGATACAACGACTTCGCCGGATAATCTGCCTTCAAAAAAGCGGGGAATCAAATTATTGATACACCTGGTTAATGTGGTCTTTCCACATCCGCTCTGCCCAGTAATAACAAGAAATTCTCCCGATTTTATGATAAGCTTTACATCCTTTAGACTTTCCTGAGACTGTCCTTCATACTGAAAAGAGGCATGTTCAAAAGATATAATTGGAAATTGTTTTTTCATGGCAACACACCTCATAGCTTCCAACTGATGGATTTCTCCCTGCACTTCAAAAAAGTACGATAAATCCCTTCTTTTTCTGCTAATTCCTTATGGGTTCCCTTTTGAACAATATGGCCTTGATCAATGACAATAATTTGATCTGCCGTCCGAACAGTAGACAACCTGTGAGCGATAGAAATTAGTGTTTTATTTTTCGTCAATTCAAAAATTGCGTCCAAAAGAGCTTTTTCATTTTCCGGGTCTACGCTGGATGTCGCTTCATCCAAAATAACGATGGGCGCGTCTTTCAATATCGCCCTTGCTATTGAAATTCTCTGTTTTTCTCCCCCAGACAAAGTGGAACCTGCTTCTCCTATCATTGTTTCATAGCCTTGTGGGAGCGCCTCTATAAAATCATGGCAGCGGGCCCTTTTAGCGGCCTCTACCACCTCCGCATGGGTCGCGTTAGGTTTTCCGAATTTGATGTTATTTTCAATCGTATCATTAAACAGATACACCTTTTGGAATACCATACTTACATATGATAAAAGGCTATCACAAGTAAATTCTTTTACATCGTGTCCTCCAATTTTAACACTTCCAGAATTTACGTCCCAAAATCTTGCAATCATATTACACAAAGTTGTTTTCCCTGAACCTGACGGCCCAACGATAGCACAAGTAGAGTTCTGTGGGATTTTCAAGGTGATTCCATCTAAAACCGGACGGCTGTCATAAGCGAAAGTAACATCTTTCAGTTCAATCTCATATGATTTCAGGACAATATCCTTTCCGTCTCCATCTAAAACCGGTATATCTGAGATGAAATCCAGCCGATCCAACTGCGTAGCGAGCATTTTACTCAAAAAGGCCCCGTCATTCATCAATTCCAATTCCATGAACATTAAAAATGCACAGATGATAAATAAAAGGCAATAGGGCAATGTGATAACTCCCCACAAATAGAGCAAAGCTGACAATAAAAATAACAGGCAACTTGTAATCTTAAATACGGCTTCATACAGCTTCATAATTCCGGCAGTAGAAATTGTAACCGCTATATCGCTGCGACACTTATTTTCAAAGGCTTGATCCACTTTTCCTTTTCCTTCTTTGCCTTTTCCGAATATGCGCAGAACAGAAATGCCTTTTATGTATTCTAATGCACTTCCCACCAACAATTCCTGAGCATTTTGCATATCTTCCGTATGCGCGCCGGCCCGCTTTTTTATCTGGCCCAGTACAAGAATTCCCGCTAAAATTCCTGTTAAAGCCAAAAACCCAATCTGCCAGCAAAATATACCCAACATTAGCGTCATGGCAAGCGCCTGTACAAAACCTCCTACCAAAAATGTTAGTGCAAGCATACAATTCCCTTCCAGATCGGAAATTGTTGTTGTCAATACTGTTTGTACGGTGCCGAGATTATTTTCTGTAAAATAGCCCATTGGTGCCCTTTTGAGCTGATTTCCAATCTCAAGACGCTTTTCCCGGAAAATCTCATATCCAGACGCACTCATTAGCACATCGCTTAGGTACTGAAACAAAAAGCGGCCCAAAACACTAAGTGCAACAATTCCAAATGCCTGTAAAATGACAGTCTCTGTTAAGTGTTCGATATTCAACATTACCAATAGCACAGCAAAAAATACAAAGGCGGCGCAGCAGGATTTCAGAGCATTGAAGATCAGTCCGGCAATTACACGGGGACGATATTTCCCAGATAACCGTAAAATCCTTTTTATAATTGAAAACATATTAAAATGTCCCTCCTTCCACTTGATCAGCTGAACTCACATAATCACTCCATAATCTTTGATAAAGTGGGCATTCTGATAAAAGCTCTTCCTGCCTGCCGCAGCCAACAATCTTTCCATTTTCCACCACAAGGATTTGATCAGCCTTCTGGATGGTCGCAAGACGATGAGCTACTACGATGAGGGTTTTTCCTTTTACAAGTTTACTGATAGCGTTTTGAATGAGATACTCATTTTCTGGATCAGCATAGGCCGTGGCCTCATCAAGAATAATTACTCTTGCATTTTTTAGAATTGCCCTTGCGATAGTAATTCGCTGACGTTCTCCGCCAGAAAGTTTTCCTCCTGCGTCTCCGGCATTTGTATCATATCCGTTTTCCAACTTTACAATAAACTCATGACAGCAGGCAGCTTTTGCAGCAGCTACCACCTCATCGTCTGTCGCATCCGGTTTTCCGAGCCGGATGTTTTCACGGATACTTTCATCGAACAGAAAATTGTCCTGTGCAACATAACTGACTTCACCCATCAACTGTGCGAAAGGAATCTCTTTAATATTCTTTCCGCCAAAAATAACTTTTCCTTTTGTGGCGTCCCAAAAACCAGCCATGAGTTTTGCAATCGTTGATTTTCCGGAACCGGAAGGGCCGACAATTGCTGAAACAGTACCTGGTTTGATTTCAAAGGATACATTCTTCAGAACTTCCGTCTCGTTATAAGCGAAAGAAACATTTTCAAAGCGATAGGCTGTTTCATCCAGTGCAACATTTTTTTCTGGACGTTTCAGTTCCGGTTTTTCAATAAAATCCCGTATTTGATCGAGGCAGGCTTTCACCATATTAAATTGTTCAGAATATTTTCCTACTCGCATAAGCGGGGCAATAAATCCAATAGGAAGGATAATGCAAGTGATAAAATCTGATAATGGTAATGTTCCAGTCATATAAAGCCATGCGCCAATCGGAAGCGTTCCCAACAATGTTGTCGGCATTACAGCTGTCTCTTATACACATCTCCGAGCCCACGAGACCCTAAGACATC
>ERZ1026958.1010-NODE-1010-length-9830-cov-9.397340_pt1 | contig 9830 bp, 8 predicted proteins | sample MGYA00519567_ERZ1026958 | MGnify/ENA primary metagenome ERZ1026958 (study PRJEB26926, sample SAMN06164518) | human gut metagenome | biome: ENVO:00009003; feature: ENVO:2100002; material: ENVO:00002003 | host: Homo sapiens | place: USA | collected 2012 ...
ACATTTAGGAAGATATAAAAAGATAGTCAAAAAGACATATATAATTTAATAAAAATATTAAATCAATAAAGGTTGTTAATACAAAGGATTCTAGTGAAGTTAAAGACTATAAAACTTCATATCATGATAATGTGCTAGAAATTGAAATACCGAATAACACACCATTAACAATTACTTATGAAGCAACTATAAATGGTCCACCAGGGCAAACTTTAAGTTTTTCAAATGAGGCTTATTGGAAAAATTATTCGCCTTCAGGTGGAGTGAAAGTAGAAAAATCTGATTATTCTTATACTGCTGGTGGCTCTGTTGAGGGTACGGCGAATCCGACGCTTAAAATCATTAAATTAGATCAAGATAATACAGATGTTGCATTGTCTGGCGCTGAATTTAAAATGGTGGAATGTCGGTTAGAGTCAAATGGAATCGTTGAAAATGGACATAGCTGGCAAGGGAAAACCGATGAAAATGGAGAATTGATTTTAGGATCAGACACGCCACGAATGGAATACGATACCATCTATAAAGTGGAAGAAATTGAATCTCCAGAAGGTTATATTTCGAATAATAAATTTTATTATGTGATGGATGTTAAGAGTGTTAGTGGTGAAGAATATACTGAATATGTAAAGAAATGTATCGAATACAGTAATACACATGATTTAACGATTTTGTATAACAAACCAATTTATGAACTTCAGATTACTAATGAACAAAAAGGTATTACTGTAGAAAAATTGTTTAAGGATGTTGGAGGCAACAAATCAAATCCAGTAAGTGATACTTATTGGTTTGGTTTATATGAAAAGGCCGAGGACAACACATTAAAACAGGTGCAAAAGAAATGGATCACTTATAATTCGGGTGAAACAACTCCAAAAACAGTTAAATTTGTGAATCTAGATATTAATAAAACTTATTACGTTTACGAGTTAGATGGTAAGGGTAATCCGATTACAGACTCAAACGTTCATGTCATTAATGGACAAGAATACTTCACATCTTATAGTGATAACGAAGTGAAAAACGGTGCGACGGTAACCGTGACAAATCAAAGCCGTGTTAAACAACTGCCTTCTACAGGTGGTTATGGATCCCTGCTTTACAGAATATCAGGTGTGATGTTGGTTTTAGCAAGCTTGATAATTCTGACAAATATAAATAAAAAGAATCATTTAAATGACAAATCAAAGAATAGGAGAAAGAAATGAAACTAATTAAGAAAATTGCTGCCATTATATTTGCGGTCATGATGGTAGTATCAATGAGTTGTAAGGTAAAGGCTGATGATACAACTATAGCAACAACAGAAAAAGGAAAAATTACAATTAATAACGCTGTTGATGGACAAACTTATACTATTTATAAGTTATTAGATTTAGAGAGTTATGAACCAAAGAAAAATGAACAGGGTGAAGAAATAGGTAATTATTCATACAAGCCAAACAAGGATTGGAATAATTTTATCAGTACAGCAGAAGATTCTGCAGGAACTAAATATTTTGAAGTTGATGAAAATGGATATGCACGTTGGAATGTTGATAAAACAAAAACAGCAGAATTTGCGCAAAAAGCGTTAGCTTATGCAACTACAAATAACATTGGTAACAAGGGTACAGCACCAGCTTCTAATAACACAGTAACTTTTAATAATTTAGATTTAGGTTATTACTTGGTAGATTCTAGTGTGGGAGCACTTTGTCTTTTAGATACTACAAATCCAACTGCGACAATTGAAGAAAAGAATGGACAACCTACAGTAGAAAAGAAAGTAAGTAGCACAGTTGATAATGGATATGATAAATCTAATGATGTGAATATTGGAGATACAGTATATTTCCAAACTATAATTACTGCACAAGCAGGTGCTCAAGATTATGTTTTACATGATAAAATGGACGAAGGGTTTACTTTTACTAACAATATTCAAGTGAAGTTAAACGATAGTGAAGTTGGAAATCAAGATTATTCGATTTATTTAAACAATACTGAAAATCAAGACAAGACAACAGATGGATGCACATTTGAAATAAGATTTACGAAGGGCTTTTGTGATAAATTAAAAGAAAATGATAAAATCTACGTGACTTATACCGCAGCATTGAATAGCAAAGCATTTATTGGAATTAAAAATGATAATGATGCTAGTGGAAATACAAATGCAACAAAGATTACTTATGGTGCAAAAAATAAAGAAAGTGTTGAATCTAAAACACAAACCTATACATACCAAATCCCTGTATTTAAATACACAGGAAACGATCAAAAGCCTCTTGGTGGAGCAAAATTTTCGTTATTTACAACTGAGACGGAAGGGGATGCCATTAAATTAGTACAGAAAACCGGAACTCAAGAATATCGATTAGCAATACAAGGTGAAACTGGCGAAACAGAGGTCACAGAAATCACAACAACTGATACAGGAAGATTTAGTATTCAAGGACTTAAACCAGGTAATTATTGGCTAGAAGAAACAGTGGCACCTAAAGGATATAATAAGTTGAAAAAGAGAATTAAAATTGCTGTTGGTGCACATGGTGCTATAACAATTGATGGAATTATAATGCTGATGGAACAGTTTCAGGAGGAAATCTAAAAGCTGAAGTTGGAGTCGAGAATAAAACAGGAACAGTACTACCAAGTACTGGTGGTGCTGGTACTACAATGATTTATCTAGTAGGAGCTGTACTTGTATTGGGTTCTGGTGTTGTATTGGTTACTAAAAGAAGAGTTAAGAATAAATAGTAATTGATTGATGATTGATTAATGATAGGGAGAGGGTTGTAAAATGAAGAAGCATATTTCAACTATAATTGCGATACTTGTTTTTATTACGGGCCTTTCCTTATTGTTGTATCCAACGGTGAGTAATTATTGGAATTCTAAACATCAAACGGCTGTTGTGGCGAATTATTCAGATACTTTGGCTAAGATGGATGATAAGGATAAGCAGGCTGCGATAGATTCGGCTATTTCTTATAATTCAGGATTGGTTTCTAATAGTGGTCGTTTTACTCCAAGTGATTCAGATCTTAGCTTGTATAAGAGTTTATTAAATGCGGATGGTACGGGTATGATGGGATATATCACGATTCCTGAGATTCGTTGTAAGCTAGCTATTTATCATAGTGTGGATGATTCTGTTTTACAGGTGGGTGTTGGTCATTTAGAGGGTTCTTCGCTTCCTGTTGGTGGTAGTAGTACGCATTGTGTTATTTCTGGTCATAGAGGGCTTCCGAGTGCTCGTTTGTTTACGGATATTGATCGTCTTGAAAAAGGGGATTTATTTTATCTGCATGTGTATGGCAAGGTTTTGGCGTATGAGGTGGATAAGATTTCGGTTGTAGAGCCTGAGGATTATGGTCCTTTAGAAATTGAGGAAGGTAAAGAGCTTTGTACGTTACTTACGTGTACGCCGTATGGTATTAATACGCAGCGTTTGATGGTTCGTGGTCATCGTGTGGTGGATAGTTTGTATGATGAATCAAATATTACTTCAGATGCAGCTCGAGTGGATACTTTAGTGGTGGCTTCTTGTGTTGGTGTTGTATTATTGTTGGTTGGTATTATTGTTTCGAAGATATGGAGGTTAAGAGAACGTGAAAAAAATAATTCGTAGTGTATTGTGTATATTTCTTTTTGTTCTTGTATGTACTCCTGTTTTCGCAAGTGATTATTCGAGTTTAACAGTGACTTGTCCTGCTTCAGATATCGATGTTCGCCTATATCGTGTGGCGGATGCGGATTATAATTTGATGGGTGCTTTTAAATCCTATTCAGTTTCAAAGGATTGGAATATTCTTGGTGATTATATTGATCGTGATAATATTGAATGTGATGATGAAGTTAAGTCAGATTCAGATGGTAAGGCTTTATTTTCTCATTTAACTAAAGGTGTTTATTTAGTGAAGGCTTTAGATAATGCGGATTATACAATGTCGGTTTCTGTTGTTTATGTGGATAAAGATTGTGATGTTGAATTAAAGTATGAGCCAAGAGTTGAAACGACTTCTTTGCGTGTTCAAAAAGTATGGAAAGATGACGACAAGAAGAATCGTCCAAGTTCTATTGGTGTAGATTTACTAGGGGATGGCAAGGTCGTAGATCATCAGGTATTAAGTGAAGAAAATCATTGGACATATGCTTGGAATGATTTGTCGGGTGATATGAGGTGGAGTTGTGTTGAGACAAGTGTTCCTTCTGGATATAGTGTAAGTTCTTATCGAGAAGGGGATCATATTGTGTTAAAGAATAGTTTGAATAAGGTTGTGGATTCTAAGAAATCGGAATCAAAACTTCCTTTGACGGGTCAATTGTGGTGGCCTGTACCCGTATTATTGTTTGTGGGACTTGGATGTATATGCGTAAGCAAGTTCTAAAGTATATTGGCTGTATCTGCATTGTACTGGCCTTAGGACTCACTTTGTTTAATGTGTATGATACGTTTCGGGCTAGAAAGAGTGAAGAAGATATATTGGCTGCCTATAATTTGAAGAATGATTTGGATCCAGATATATGGATTGATCCGGATATGGATATGCCTGAAGTAGAACTGGATGGTTTATCTTGTATTGGAACGATTGAGATTCCTTCTTTGGACATTAAGCTTCCGGTTACGAGTGAATTTACGTATGATTTGATGAAACTAGCGTCTTGTCGATATTCGGGTAGTGTATATAAGGGGAATATGGTGATTGCGGCACATAATTCTTGGTTTCATTTTGGAAGAATTCATAATTTAGATCCGGGTAGTAAGGTCGTATTTACGGATGCGCTTGGAAATCATTTTGAATATCGTGTTGTTTTAATTGAAACTTTAACGCCAGATAGTGTTGAGGATATGATTTCTTCAAATTATCCTTTGACTTTATTTACGTGTACTTTGGATGCGGAAAATAGAGTAACAGTTCGATGTAAATAAAAAAGGGAAATCGATTTTGATTTCTCTTTTAGTTTAACTTATCTTGTACGATTTTCTTTACCATTGGATAGGCAATAAGTGCAATCACAATACCTGCAGCTCCTTGGACTACGTTGGCTGGAATTTCACTTGCGGCTACAATCCAGCTTCCTTTTAATATGTATTTGGCAATGAAGTATCCAAATACCATAATGACAGATCCTAATACGTAGCTTGAGATTTGTTTCGGTTTAGAGTAGTTTTTCATAAGTAGGGATACTACGATAGCTTCTAGTCCTTTGATGATTAGGGTAAAGAAGAAGTAGTGGCCGTATCCTCCGGCTACATCGGCTAGTGCGCTTCCTAAGCCTCCAATCAAGAAGCTTTCAAATGGATTTAAAAAGCTTGCGAATAATAGGATGAATCCGTCTCCTAGATTGAAGTATCCGTCTAATGCGTTTGGTACTTTGATGAACATGGTTGCGACAAATACAAGTGCCATACCTAGTCCTGTTAGTACGATTTCGTATGTTTGTTTGTTTTTCATAATGTTTCCTTCTTTCTGTAACTTAGTGACTATTATACTTGTTTCTGTATATAAAAAAATATACAATTATAAAAAATAAATAGGGGACAGTTACATGAAGAAATATCAAGTAATTTATGATTTGTATAAGGAGTCGATTCTTTCTGGAATCTTAAAGTATGGGGATCGTGTGGATTCGATTCGTGAATGTGTAAAGAAGATGAATGTGTCTAAGACCACGGTGGAGAATGCGTATAATAAGTTGGTGTTGGATGGATTTATTTCGAGTCAAGAAAAAGTGGGGTATGTGGTGAGTATGAATCCGGAGCGTATCTTACTGCATCAGGAAATCTTGGATTATTCTTCGAGTCACAAAGAAAAATCGTATGATTATGACTTTCGGATTCAGTCGGTTTCTTTTGATTCGTTTGAAACGACGATTTGGAAACGATATATGAAGTCGGTATTGAATGATAAGCGTTTGATGTCAAGTTATGGTCTAGCGCAGGGTGAGTATGGATTAAGACAGGCTCTATGTAAGTATGTGTATCAGAATCGGAATATTTTGTGTTTTCCTGAGCAGATGGTGATTGGTTCAAACTATCAGTCTTTGTTGTATATATTTTGTGGGATGTTGGATAAGTCAAAGGTGATTGGTTTAAGTATTTTAGTGGATGATCAGGCTAAGCAGGTGTTTTTGTCGTATGGTTTTCATGTTGAATATTTAAATCCAAATTCTTTTGTGAAGGATATTAAAAGGTTGCATGTGGATGTTGTCTATGTGAATACAACTTGTTTTACGTCTGATAGGCAGTCTATGAGTGAAAGAATTCGTGAGGAATTGGTTTCTTTAGAGAATGTTTTGATTCTTGAGGATGATTATAATGGGGAGCTTGTATATGCTTCTAAGATCAAGACTTCGTTGTGTTCGAAAAGTAAAAATGTGATTTATTTTTCTTCGTTTTCAAGACTATTATTACCGAGTCTTCGTATTGGGTATATGATTTTAAATGAGGAGTATATGCGTAAGTATAGTGCTTCTTATTTTGGCCCGACGACAAGTAAAATTGAGCAGGTGGCTTTTACGCAGTATATTGTGGATGGGTATTTGCAGAAGCATTTAAGAAAGCTTGTTCGTGAGTATAAGGAGAAGCATTTGTATTTAAAGAAATTGATTGATACGTATATGGGTTGTTCGTATATTTTGGATGAAACGTATATGGCGTATTGGTTGGATTTGGATGTGGATGTATCTCGTTTTAGGGATTTGTGTGAATCGAATGGTGTTGCCATTAGTATTTCAAGTGGGCGTATAGGATTGTCTTTTGCGAGTATGAGTAAAGAATTGATGTTAGATGGTGTGATTCGTCTTGCAGAAATATGGAAAGAGTGTTAAAATTTTATCGATTCGACAGTGAAGAAGATAAGTAGGATTAAAAGTTCTTGTGTATAGAGAGAGGGCGTTTGGTGAAAGCTCTTCGGGTATTTTAATTTGAAGCTACTTTGGAGTTGAAACGTAGTCGGCGTTAACGAGTAAATTGAGGGCATTTTTCGATTTTGGAAAATGAACTAGGATGGTACCGCGTAATTATACGTTCCTAGAAATAGGAGCGTTTTTTTTATGGGAGGAAAGAAAAGATGAAACAATTAACTGGTAATCAGATTCGTCAGATGTTCTTGGATTATTTTAAATCTAAAGGGCATATGATTGAGCCGGGCGCAAGTTTGATTCCGCACAATGACCCAACATTATTATGGATCAATGCGGGTGTTGCGGCTTTGAAAAAATATTTTGATGGTAGTGAAAAACCGGCTTCAAATCGTATTGCGAATGCGCAGAAATCAATTCGTACGAATGATATTGAAAATGTAGGTCGTACGGCTCGTCACCACACATTCTTTGAAATGTTAGGAAACTTCTCAATTGGAGATTATTTTAAGGATGAAGCGATTCAGTTTGCGTGGGAATTTTTAACAAGCGAAGAATGGATGGGTATTGATAAGGACAGATTGTATGTGTCTGTATATACAGATGATGCGCGTGCTTATGAAGTATGGACTACAATTTGTGGTGTAGATCCTAGTCATATTTTAAAGACAGATGATAACTTCTGGGAAATTGGTAAGGGACCTGGTGGACCTGACAGTGAAATTTTCTTTGATCGTGGAGAAAAATATGATCCTGAGGGATTGGGAGAAAAATTATTCTTTGATGAAATGGAAAATGATCGTTATGTAGAAGTATGGAATGTTGTATTCTCTCAATATGATTGTGATCCAAGTATTGATCGTAAAGACTATAAGGAACTTCCTCAGAAGAACATTGATACAGGTATGGGTCTTGAGCGTTTGGTTGCCTTAGTTCAGGATGGAGAAACAAACTTTGATACGGATTTATTCTTGCCTATTATTCGTGCCACAGAAGCTATGGCGAAACATCCTTATGAAGGTGAATATAAGATGGCTTACCGTGTTATTGCGGACCACGTTCGTACAGTGACTTTTGCGTTGAGCGATGGTGCTAACTTCTCAAATAGTGGTCGTGGATATGTACTTCGTCGTGTACTTCGTCGTGCTGTTCGTTATGGTTTAAAATTAGGCTTGGATGAACCATTCTTATATAAACTAGTTCCTGTTGTTGCAGATTTAATGGAGGATTTCTATCCATACTTACAGGAGCATGTTGCGTTCAACCAGAAGTTGATTAAGGTGGAAGAAGAAACTTTCAAGAAGACTTTAAAGGTTGGTCAGGCATTACTAGACGAAGAAATCAGCAAGGCTAAGGATGGTAAGCTTAGTGGTGAAGTTGTCTTCAAATTGTATGATACATATGGATTCCCATTTGAATTGACACAAGAAATTGCCGAGGAAAGTGGAATTAGTGTAAGTCGTGATGAATTTGATGCTGAAATGAACAAACAAAAAGAGCGTGCTCGTAATGCGCGTAATGTAAAGGATTCTTTTGCGTCTCAAAATGAAGAGTTGATGAACTTCAATGAGCCTAGTGAATTTATTGGTTATGATCACTTAACTTGTGATGGTAAGATCATTGCGTTATTTAATGCAGAGGGTAAAATGGTTGATTCTTTAGAAGACGAAGGTATGATCATTTTAGATGAAACTTGTTTCTATGCAGAAAGTGGTGGACAGGTTGCCGATAAGGGAATGTTTACGGCTGATGGTGTAGAAGTAGAAGTATTGGATGTTCAAAAGACGCGTAATAAACAGCATATTCACACAGTTAAAATCAATAGTGGTGTATTAGAAAAGGGTATGTCTTTACATGGTGAAGTCAATGTCAAGGATCGTTTGGCAACTACAGCAAACCACTCTTGTACACACTTGTTGCAGTCGGCTTTAGTTAAGGTATTGGGTGATCATATTCACCAGGCTGGTTCTTATAATTGTCCTGAATATTTGCGTTTTGACTTTAATCATTATGAAAAGGTTACAGCTGAACAATTGGCTGAAGTAGAACGTATTGTCAATGAATATATTAGTGCGGCGTATCCAGTAACGAAAGAAGTAATGCCTATTGAAGAGGCTAAAAAATCTGGTGCCACTGCATTATTTGATGAAAAGTATGGAGATACAGTTCGTGTTGTAACAATGGGTGATGTATCTAAGGAATTCTGTGCTGGATGTCATGTAGAAAATACGGCTCAGATTGGTCTATGCAAGATCATTAGTGAGGAAAGTATTGGTTCAGATTCTCGTCGTATTACGGCTAAGACTAAATTTGCGGCTTATGAAGACTTTGCACAAGAACACAATATGTTAGAAAATATTGCGGTAAGTGCTAAACAAAAGGGTATTAAGAATATTGATACAAAGGTTGAGGCTGCTTATAAGACTATGCACGATATGCAGAAAGAAATCGATAACTTGAAAAACCAAATCTTTACTTTGAAGTCTAAAGAGTGGGCTACAGAGGCTAAAGATTTTGGAAAAGTCAATGTATTGATTAAATCCGTTTCTGGAATGGATGCAGGTGCATTGAAGGATATTGTTTCTAACTTAAAGGCTAGTGATGACAAGATGGTTGTATTCTTCGTGAACACAAATGGAGAAAAGGTTGTCTTTGTATCTGGTGCAGGTAAAGAGGCTGTTAAGGCTGGCGTACATGCGGGTCAATTGGTTAAGAAAGCGGCTCAAATCTGTTCTGGTAATGGTGGTGGAAAGCCAGATATGGCTCAAGCCGGTGGTAAGGATGCTTCTAAGGTTGATGAAGCAATCAATGCGATTACAGAAGAATTAAAAAGTTTATAAAAAGTTTAGGGTATACTAAGTGTATACCCTTATTATTTATGCTTTTGGCTTTAGCCAGTTTGAGCGAGGGATTCGAGCGAAAACAACAAAACCACCTGCTATGCGGGTGGTGTCAAAAAATGTTATACAAAATAA
>ERZ1026958.1013-NODE-1013-length-9780-cov-5.490180_pt1 | contig 9780 bp, 9 predicted proteins | sample MGYA00519567_ERZ1026958 | MGnify/ENA primary metagenome ERZ1026958 (study PRJEB26926, sample SAMN06164518) | human gut metagenome | biome: ENVO:00009003; feature: ENVO:2100002; material: ENVO:00002003 | host: Homo sapiens | place: USA | collected 2012 ...
ACTATGCGAAACCTTTAGATTAAACTACTTTCATAGAGTTTAGTATTTAGCAAAAAAAGAAGCAGTAATTTTTTACTGCTTCTTTTTTAATTTCGGGATCTTTATCGTTGTACCTGCGGGTACATTATTCGGATTCTTAATAACAGCCGGATTATGCTTTACAATATATGGATAAAGCACCTTAGTACCATAAAAACGGAGGGCTACTTTTGTTAAAGTTTCTCCCGATTTAATCGTATAGGTGGTCTCCGTTCCCACAATAGTATAACTGGTAGAATCAGGTATATACGCGGTTCCGGTTGTTTTTTGAGTTTGAGCAGTCGTTTTTTGCGTCTGAGATACCGGCGTAGTATTAACCGGATCAGGTCGCCTGGCGACAACAGGCGCATCCGGTTTCTTTGTTACAGGTTCAGCAACCGGCCTTCCGGATACTGTATCTGTATCTGCTTCAGTGACAGTTACAGTATCTTTAACGGCAACACTATCTGCCAAAGCTGTATTATCTGCCGGTTTGTCAGTTCCGGCATCAACCACTTTCTCAACAGGAGGTTCTGATGACAGATTATCGAATAATTCCGGGGAATATAAATAAGCAATGGCTCCTGCACACAACAGCACTACAAACACTACAATTCCAATGAAATATTTCATTGTAGAAGATTCGGTTGACGCATCGGTTTTCATCACCTCCGCTTCCTCCGGGGTTTCTGTTTTTTCCTCCTCCGAAGTCATTGTTTCCTCCGAAGTCGCTGTTTCAAAAGTTGTTGCTGTTTCAAAAGTTGTTGCTGCTTCCCGGTTTTCAGTTTTTTCTTTCGGCGTCTCAATATCTTCCGGCGTAGCAGCAGTTACTTCCTCTGTCTTTTGCCCGGCGTTTTCTTCATCCTCATTATCACTATCATCCACAGGGGTATCTTCCAAGACTGTATTGTCATTGAGCACCACCGTTTCAAAATGCGAGAATGGCTTATTAATGAGGTCTTTCAGGGCAGGTTCGGGAGTAAATGAAACTTTAGTATGTCCCTGTATCTCAAAACGTTCCCCCGTATTGACATTGACACTTTCACGGCTTTCCACATCAATCAGTTTAAAAGCCCCCAGCCCTTTTACCTTCACATACTTATCTTTTTCCAGCGCTTCCTCAATCAACTGGAAGAATTCCTTCACAAAACTATCAGCATTTTTCTTGCTCATGCCATGCTTTTCAGCCAGCAAATCAATCAAGTCCTGTATGTTTAGTTTCTCATTCATAATATGGAAGATTTAAAAGCAAGGTTACTTAAACTTATCTTTTAACAACGTACTGGGTTTATAAGTCAACACCAACTTGGGTGGAACCAGCATGCGCTGCTTGGTTGTCGGATTCACAGATATACGTTCAGCTTTCTTCTTTACCTCGAATGTTCCAAAGCCTTGTATGGAAATCATATTACCTTCTTCCAACTGCCGCGTCATGTCCGACAACAAGGATGTAACCAGCTCCGAGGTATCCTTTAAAGTGTACCCCAACCGTCGTGACAATTCAGAAGTAAATTCTTTGTTATTCAAAATCCAAGCTTTAAAATTGTGAACTACGGTGCTATATTAGCAAATCTTCCCCACATACACAAGGAGTTTGGGAAAAATATTTAAATAATCCGGCCAAAAAGGTCGAAATCATCGGAGTTTATTATCTCCACCTGGTAAAAGTTACCGATTTCCAACGACGCATCCCCACATTCAATCAGCACCTCAGGATCCACCTCAGGAGAATCGAATTCAGTGCGCCCAACATAATAATCACCTTCCCTACGGTCGATAATCACCTTCATCCGCTTACCCACTTTTCCCGCACTCAGTTCCGCAGAAATGCCTTGCTGAATAGACATCAGTTCATCCAATCGGGCCTGCTTCACCTCCGGAGGAACAGAATCTTCGTAATGGGCCGCAGCATACGTACCTTCTTCTTCGGAATACGCAAATGCCCCCATTCTATCGAAGCGAACCTTACGGACAAACTCTTTCAACTCCTCAAAATCAGCTTCCGTTTCTCCCGGATGTCCCACCATAAGCGTAGTGCGCAAATGAATTCCGGGCACTTCCTCACGAAATTTCTCTATCAGACGATAAGTTTCCTCCTTAGTTACATGGCGGCGCATCTTATCCAACATATTATCGCTGATATGTTGCAAAGCAATGTCCATATATTTACAAACATTAGAACGCTCACGCATAACCCGGAACAAGTCCATAGGGAAATGGGCAGGATAGGCATAATGCAGACGTATCCATTCCACGCCCGGAACATCCGAAATTCTTTCGATTAATTCGGGCAACATCTGCTTTTTGTACAAATCCACTCCATAGTAAGTAAGTTCCTGAGCAATGACCTGAAACTCTTTGACCCCACGAGCCACAAGATACCTCACTTCATCCAAGATTTCTTCTATCGGACGCGATATGTGCCGCCCTGTAATAATGGGAATGGCACAGTACGAACACTTACGGTCGCATCCTTCCGATATTTTCAGATAAGCATAATGCTTGGGAGTAGTCAACGTACGCTCTATATGAAACTCCTCATGATATGCCTTACCCAAATCTTGCAACAGTTCCTTCCAGTTAAACTTACCGTAAAACTTATCAACCTGAGGGATTTCAATAGCCAGTTCTTTCAGATAGCGTTCCGAAAGGCAACCCATGACATAGAGTTTCTCCAAATTTCCTTCTTCTTTTGCCTGTGCAAATTCAAGAATCATGTTAATGGACTCTTCCTTTGCATCACCTATAAAGCCACAGGTGTTAATCACAGCAATCTGACCTTTCGGACGCTCGGCATCATGCGTCACACAAAAGCCTGCTTCCTCTAATTGGCGCATCAAATGCTCTGAATCCACCAAATTTTTAGAACAACCTAATGTTATGATATCAATGGTTTTCCGTTTCATGCATTTCCCCCAAACAATGAATCTACAAATTCTTTCTTACGGAACACTTGCAAGTCTTCCATACCCTCTCCTAACCCTATGTACTTCACAGGAATCTTGAATTGATCGGAAATACCTATTACAACACCGCCTTTAGCCGTTCCGTCCAACTTAGTCACAGCCATTGCCGTAACTTCCGTTGCCAGCGTGAATTGTTTGGCCTGCTCAAAAGCATTCTGTCCGGTAGAGCCATCCAAAACAAGCAACACCTCATTAGGAGCATCCGGCACAACCTTCTTCATCACATTCTTAATCTTAGTCAGCTCATTCATCAAGCCCACTTTATTATGCAGACGCCCGGCTGTATCAATAATCACTACGTCAGCATTATTGGCTACTGCCGAACTCAGAGTATCAAATGCTACGGAGGCGGGATCCGAACCCATTTTCTGCTTTACAACAGGAACTCCTACACGTTCCCCCCATATCACCAACTGCTCTACCGCTGCCGCACGAAAAGTATCGGCCGCTCCCAGATAAACAGATTTACCAGCTTTCTTAAACTGATAAGCCAGCTTACCTATGGTAGTGGTTTTTCCCACGCCATTCACTCCAACCACCATAATGACGTAAGGTTTCTTCGTAATCGGAGTTTCAAAATCATCTACATCATCTGAATTATTTTCCGTCAGCAAAGCAGCGATTTCATCGCGCAAAATCATATTCAGTTCTTGCGCATTCATATATTTTTCATCGGCGGCGCGCTTCTCGATACATTCAATAATTTTCAACGTTGTCTCTACACCCACATCCGAAGTTATCAGCACCTCTTCCAGATTATCCAGCACTTCATCGTCTACTTTCGACTTTCCTGCCACTGCGCGGGCTATCTTGCCGAATACACTTTCTTTTGTCTTAGATAATCCTTTATCTAACGTTTCCTTCTTTTCCTTAGAGAAAAAACTAAAAAATCCCATAGTCTACACTTTTGTATAATACATTATGCTACAAAGATATAACAAAACTGACAAATAATAAAAGTTGAAGCGATTTAATAACAAAAAAATCCTCTCACCGGATACTTCCAATGAGAGGAGCTTTATAAGTAATCAGCGCTTCGCAGCAACTGTATTCATCTTATTTTTTGAAAAAGTCTTGTACTTTTTCGTTAGGAACCATTTGTTCATCAAAAGAATAAGCACCTGTTTTCGGAGACTTAACCATCTTGATAACCTTCGTATAAGCACGACCTTCTTTAGAACCATCGTGCAAACTTGCTACTGTTTTCTTTGCCATGGGTTATACTACTTTATTATTTAATTTCCTTGTGTACTGTTACTCTCTTCAGAATCGGGTTGTATTTCTTCAACTCCAATCTCTCTGTGGTATTCTTTCTGTTCTTCGTCGTAATATAACGAGAAGTACCCGGCATACCGCTATCCTTGTGTTCTGTGCATTCCAGAATCACCTGTACTCTGTTACCTTTTGCTTTCTTTGCCATAATCAGTATTCTCCTCTACTTTAGCCAATAACTTTAATGCTTTTCCAATCACAATAACCTTTAGCTACCGCATCTTTCAAAGCAGCGTCCAGTCCTTTCTTATTAATAATGCGCAAACCATTAGCGCAAATGCTAAGGCTGATCCAGCAATCCTGCTCTACATAGTAGAACTTCTTGTTAAACAAGTTCAAATCAAAGGTTCTCTTTGTTCTTCTCTTTGAGTGTGAAACATTGTTGCCAATCATGGCCTTCTTTCCGGTAATTTGACAAATCTTTGACATTTCTATCTTAATTTTATAGTTTTCTTTTTTGCCTATTTCAAACAGAGCGCAAAGTAAGCACTTTTATCGTTACCAAACAAGTTTTTCTTAAAATAATTCACTGTATGATAGCATTTTTTCCTCATTTCAGCTTCTCACAAAGCAACAAAAGGGCATTTTGAATTGCTTTTTCCACATTTCCCTTTCTTCCCTCGTCTCCCTCCTGCTTCATGGTAACGATTTCATTTTTATAGGCAGCAGCTATCCACACCGTACCCACCGGTTTTTCCGGAGTCCCACCTCCAGGACCTGCAATACCGGAAGTAGCCACTGCACAATCTGTTTTCAGCGTTTTCATCGCACCTTTCACCATTTCTGTAACAGTTTCGCGGCTTACTGCTCCATGTTTTTCCAAAGTTTCGGCAGATACATGCAGCAAAGACATCTTTATTTCATTGGAATACGCCACTATACTACCATTAAAGTATTCCGAACTGCCGGGAACGGAAGTAATCAGAGCGGCAATCCCTCCACCCGTACAACTTTCTGCGGTGGAAAGGGACAATTTCTTTGCTTTCAGCAGTTCTCCTACCTTTTCTTCCAACTTCATACCTTATTATATATTATCCTAAAGTTACGCGTGAATAAGCAGGTGCTTCCATCGGACAAAAATCCTTATCCATATACTTGAAGTATCCGGTAATGGCAATCATGGCAGCGTTATCCGTCGTGTAGCTGAACTTCGGAATAAATATTTTCCAACCATACTTCCCGGCATGCTCACGGAAAGCATTACGCAATCCATTATTGGCAGAAACGCCTCCTGCAACAGCCACTTCCTTTATTTTATATTGTTTGGCAGCTTTGCGCAACTTATCCATCAAGATATCTACAACGATAGCTTCCAGTGATGCCGCCAAATCCATCTTGTGATGTTCGATGAAATCGGGGTCGTCCTTCATCCAGTCGCGCAGAGAGTAAAGAAACGAGGTCTTAAGTCCGCTGAAACTATAATCCAACCCTGGAATATGCGGTTTGCTGAACGAGAAGGCTTTAGGATTACCTTGCCGAGCCAGTTTGTCAATAATCGGACCACCCGGATATCCCAATCCCATTACCTTCGAGCATTTGTCAATGGCTTCACCGGCGGCATCATCAATGGTCTGCCCCAAAATTTCCATATCGTTATAGGCTTTCACCAAGATAATCTGTGAGTTTCCACCGGAAACCAGCAAGCAGAGGAAAGGAAATTCCGGCTGCACATTATCTTCACCTTCTGCTTTAATGAAATGAGCTAACACATGACCAGTCAAATGATTAACATCAATCATAGGAATACCTAATGAACGGGCAAACCCTTTGGCGAAAGATACCCCCACCAACAACGACCCCATCAATCCCGGTCCACGCGTAAAGGCCACAGCACTCAATTCCTCTTTGGTTACTCCGGCGCGTTTCAATGCCTCATGCACTACCGGAACTATATTTTGTTGGTGCGCGCGGGAAGCCAGTTCAGGCACTACCCCGCCGTATGCTTCATGCACAGCTTGGCTGGCCACCACATTCGAAAGCAGATAACCATCTTTGATGACAGCTGCAGAAGTGTCATCACAAGAAGATTCTATTCCCAAGATTATTGTACTCATAATGTTTATTTACGTTTAAACGCTGCAAAAGTAGTGATAAAAGTACGATTCATAACGTATTATTTCATATTTTTGTTGGCTGATTATAAAAATTAACCGCCTATCAGAAAGCTAAAAAAAACAGTACGCTGGGTACTCGGTATTGTATTGGGATTGTATATCGGTACCATATTGTTGCTGAACATTCCATCCGTTCAGCGACAAATGTCTGTATTTGTTGCCAATGAACTGGCTTCCATACTGGACAGCAAGATTTCCATTGGGCGAATAAACATAGGATTGCTGAACCGCATCATCATCGACGACCTGCTCCTGGACGACCAGTCTAGCAAGGAAATGCTGAAGGTGACCCGTCTTTCTGCCAAATTCGATATTCTCCCCCTATTCAGCGGCAAAATATCCATCAGTAACATACAATTGTTCGGCTTTAACATCAATCTGAACAAGCAGACTCCCAAGGATAAACCTAATTTTCAGTTTGTACTCGACGCATTCGCATCCAAAGATACGGTTCAAAAGAAAAACAACCTGGATCTCCGTATCAATTCCTTACTGATACGCCGCGGAAAGGTTTCATATGATGTGCTGTCCGAGAAAGAGACTCCGGGAAAGTTCAATCCACAGCATCTCCGCTTGCGTAACATTATTGCAAACATCTCCCTAAAAGCATTGCAAAATGATTCTATCAATGCTGCCATCAAGCGTCTGAGCATCGAAGAAGAACATTCCGGATTTGAATTGAAGAAACTAAGCCTAAAGGTTATCGGCAATGACCAACGGATGAAAATCGAAAATTTCGCCATCGACCTCCCCAACACCTCTTTGGCAATGGATACTATACACATGGATTATGACAGTCTGGGGGCATTTGACAATCTTGCCCAAGATGTCCGTTTCTCATTCCATTTGCTGCCCTCTCAAATCGCCTTGCAGGATTTATCGGCTTTTGTTCCGGCTTTTGGTTCTTTCAAGGAAAAATTGCAAGTAGAGGTACAGACGGACGGCACTGTCAATCAACTGAATTGCCCGTACCTTTCCGTCTCTGTCGGAAATCATTTTTATCTGAGGGGAGACGTATCACTACAAGACCTTTCCCATCCGGAAAATGCTTATATATTCGGCAATTTGTCCAATTTGTACGCAGACCCGGAAGGAATTGCCTTCTTTGTCCGGAATTTCAGCAAGAACTATAATGGAGTACCTCCCGTCCTGCAACACTTAGGAACGGTTTCCTTCCGTGGAGAAGTATCGGGCTACTTCACAGACCTCGTAACTTACGGACAAGTACGCACTGACATCGGAACCATCCAAACTGACGTAAAACTAAGTTCTAACAAAGATAAAGGTTATTTTGCCTATTCCGGTGCAGTGAAAACCAAAGAGTTTGAGCTGGGCAAGATGCTGGGTAACAAAAAACTGGGTAAAGTAACTTTCAATCTGGATGTCAACAGCAGCCATTACGAAAACCAATACCCATCCGTACTGCTGAAAGGGCTGGTTGCCTCCATTGATTACAGCGACTACAATTACGAAAATATCACCCTGGATGGAGAATACAAGCAGGGAGGCTTCACGGGAAAAGTCGCCTTGGATGACACCAATGGTTCTGTTATTTTGAACGGTACCATCAATACCGCCAGTCGGGTACCGACTTTCAACTTTCAGGCAAGCATCGACAAATTTCGTCCTCATGCCCTACATCTGACACCCAACTATGAAGATACGGAAATATCAGTCAAAGTCAAGGCTGACTTCACCGGCGGTTCCATTGACGAGATGAACGGTGAAATCAACGTTGACAGCTTACTGTTCGCAGCTCCGGAAACACAATACTTCCTGGACAATCTGAAGATATCCGCCATCAGAGAAAGCGAAGACCAGAAACGGCTGACCATCCAATCCAACTTTCTCCAAGGTCGCATAGAAGGCGATTATTCTTATCGTACCCTGCCTGCCAGTGTACTGAATATCATGCGTCGTTATATCCCCGCCTTGATTCTGCCAGACAAGAAACCCATAGAGACGGAGAACAATTTCCATTTCGACATGCACATTTACAATACGGAACTACTCTCCACCGTCTTTCAGATTCCGGTAAAAGTATATACCCATTCCACCATTAAAGGATACTTCAATGACAAGGCACAGCGACTCCGTGTAGAAGGCTATTTTCCCCGTCTCCGCTATGAAAACAAATTCATCGAATCCGGAATGTTCCTTTGCGAGAATCCCGGTGACCAGTTCCATACACGCCTACGCTTCAGCAACCGCAAATCAAGCGGCGCTGTCAATATAGCTTTAGAAGCGCAAGCCCAGAACAACAGCATACAGACCACGCTGAACTGGGGTAACAGCAGCACTGTAACCTACAGCGGGAAACTCGCCGCCGTCGCCCACTTCATCCGTGAACAGAAAGAAGCGAATGAAAACAAGAGGAAACTTCCCCCCTTAAAAACCGTCATTGATGTCCAGCCCACCAACGTGATACTGAACGATACGCTATGGGATATACATCCCTCCCAAGTGGTACTCGACTCCGGCAAAGTGTATGTCAATGATTTCTACTTCAGCCATAAAGACCGGCACTTGCGTATCAATGGTATCGTTTCACCACAACCCGAAGATACAGTACGTCTGGATTTGAAGGAAATCAACATCGGTTATGTGTTCGACATTGCAGACCTCGGAGTCAATTTCAAAGGAGAAGCCACTGGTCCGGCTTTCGCCAGCGGAGTACTGGAAACCCCCGTCATGAGCACCGACTTGTTTATCCGCAATCTCGGATTGAACGAAGGCTTGCTGGGTGATGCCAACATACACGGAGAATGGCACCACGACGTGAAGGGCATCTATCTGGATGCCCATATCCGGGAGAAAGATATCGCCAAAAGCCATGTGTATGGCTATGTCTATCCCTTGAAGCCCACCAGTTCATTGGATCTCCAAATTGAAGCGGGCGGTACCAACTTGAAGTTTATACATCATTATATGAGCAGCATCACGCCCGAATTCAACGGACGTGCCACCGGCCATGTACATTTCTATGGCAAATTCAAGGCTCTCACCATGGAAGGGCGTGTATTCGGCGATGCTTCCATGAAGGTAGACGTGCTCAACACCACTTTCTCCGTCAAAGACAGCATCTACATCGAGCCCGGCGGGTTGACCTTCCGCAACAACCGCATTTTCGACACGCAAGGGCATCAAGGCAGCATGAGCGGCTATCTGCACTATCAGCATTTCAAGAACCTGGAGTACCGTTTCAATTTCAATGTCAACGACATGCTGGTGATGAATACCAAAGAATCACCGGACTATCCCTTCTACGGCACCGTCTACGGTACGGGGAATGCCACTATTGCCGGTAATGCCCAAGATGGCGTTAACATTGACGTTGCAATGACTACCAATCGTAACACCACCTTTACCTACTGTCTCTTATACACATCTGACGCTGCCGACGAATAGCC
>ERZ1026958.1022-NODE-1022-length-9685-cov-6.426584_pt1 | contig 9685 bp, 7 predicted proteins | sample MGYA00519567_ERZ1026958 | MGnify/ENA primary metagenome ERZ1026958 (study PRJEB26926, sample SAMN06164518) | human gut metagenome | biome: ENVO:00009003; feature: ENVO:2100002; material: ENVO:00002003 | host: Homo sapiens | place: USA | collected 2012 ...
AGAAGTTCACCCAGCGCGGCCAGCGCCAGCGCCAGCAGTTCCAGAAGGGCAAGCGCGAGACCGAGTTCGAGCGCCTGCAGCGCATCCAGCTGGAAAAGGCCCGCAACGCCCAGCTGAAGGTGCTGATCCCCGACGAGATCACCGTCGGCGAGCTGGCTGCCCGCCTGAAGCAGCAGGCCGGCAAGGTCATTGCCAAGTTCATGCAGATGGGCGAGATGCACGCCATCAACGACGTGATCGATTTCGACACCGCAGCTCTGCTGGCAGAGGAGTTCCACGCAAAGGTCGAGCACGAGGTGCATGTGACCATCGAGGAGCGCCTGTTCACGCAGGAAGAGGATTCGCAGGAGGATCTGGTGGAGCGTCCCCCGGTGGTCTGCGTTATGGGCCACGTTGACCACGGCAAGACCAGTATTCTGGATGCCATCCGCAAGACCAACGTTACCGCAGGCGAGGCCGGCGGCATCACGCAGGCCATCGGTGCATATCAGGTCAAGGTCAACGACAGCCTCATCACCTTCTTGGATACCCCGGGCCACGAGGCATTCACCTCCATGCGTGCCCGCGGTGCCAACATGACCGATATCGCCGTTCTGGTGGTTGCTGCCGATGACGGCATCATGCCCCAGACCATCGAGTCCATCAACCACGCCAAGGCTGCAAATGTCAAGCTCATCGTGGCAATGAACAAGATGGATAAGCCCACCGCAAACCCCGAGCGCGTGATGGAAGGCCTGACCAAGTACGGCATCATCACCGAGGACTGGGGCGGCGATGTGGCCTGCATCCCGGTGTCTGCCCTGACCGGCATGGGCATCAACGACCTGCTGGAGCGCATTGCTCTGGAAGCTGAGGTCATGGAGCTGAAGGCAAACCCCAACCGCCGCGCCAAGGGTGCGGTCGTTGAGGCCCGTCTGGATAAGGGCCAAGGCCCCATTGCCACCATTCTGGTGCAGAACGGCACCCTGCACTCCGGCGACGTCATCATTGCCGGTACCGCTGTGGGCCGCGTGCGCACCATGCGCAGCGACAAGGGCCAGCTGCTGACCGATGCCGGCCCCTCTACTCCTGTGGAGATCACCGGCCTGACCGCAGTGCCGGAAGCAGGCGACCTGTTCGAGGCTGTTGAGGACGAGCGTCTGGCCCGTGAACTGGCTGAGCAGCGCATCGCTGCTGCCAAGGAGAAGCAGTTCTCCTCCTTCCAGAAGGTCACGCTGGATAACCTGTTCAGCCAGATGGCACAGAACGACATGAAGGAGCTGGCCATCGTGGTCAAGGCCGATGTGCAGGGCTCTGCCGAGGCTGTGAAGCAGAGTCTGGAGAAAATCTCCAACGATGAGGTGCGCGTGCGCGTCATCCACGCCGGTGTCGGCGCCATCAGCAAGTCCGACGTGGATCTGGCCGATGCCTCCAACGCCATCATCATCGGCTTCAACGTCCGCCCGGACAACGTGGCCAAGGAAGAAGCCGCTGCCACCAAGGTGGAAATGCGTATGTACCGCGTCATTTACGACGCCATCAACGATGTCACCGACGCTATGAAGGGTATGCTGGCACCCAAGTTCCGCGAGGTCTCTCTGGGCGAACTGCAGGTGCGTCAGGTGTACAAGATTTCCAACGTGGGCACCGTTGCAGGCTGCCGCGTGACCAGCGGCAAGATCACCCGCGACAGCAAGGTGCGTGTCGTCCGTGACGGCATCGTCATCACGGAGGACGAGATCGCATCTCTGAAGCGCTTCAAGGACGACGCCAAGGAAGTGGCCGAGGGCTACGAGTGCGGCGTTACTCTGGCAAAGTTTGCCGACGTCAAGGAAGGCGACGTCTACGAGGCCTTCAAGATGGAAGAATACCGCGACTAAGAGAATAACCTCTCAGTCTGCCTTCGCTCGACAAGGCCGGGTTGCGGCACCCAGCATCCGCAGCACTTCGTTTGCGTCTTGCTGGCCGCTGCCCCAACAGCGACTCCCTGTTTCCGCCACTGGCGGCGGTCGTCGTTGTTGCCCCTACCGAGGGGAGCCTCTGGCGAAGAGGTGAAGCTTTACGAAATGCCAAGGCCTCTCCTCGATAGGAGAGGTGGCATTGCGAAGCAATGACGGAGAGGTTTATTTTAGAGGAGAAACTATGTCTCAGAAAAATATGGGCCGTCTGGCGCAGGACATGAAGCGTGAGCTCATCGCCATCATCGGACGGCTGAAAGACCCGCGGCTGGAGGGCGGTCTGCTGACCGTCACCCGGCTGGATGTGACGCCCGACCTGGATGTGGCGAAGGTCTATGTGAGCGTGATGGGCCGTGAGGATGGCCCCAAGCCCGCTATCGAGGCCCTGAACCGCGCTGCAGGCCATGTGCGCACCGAAGTGAGCAAGAAAATGCACATCCGCAAGGCACCCCGCTTCATCTTTGTGGAGGACGACGGTGCCGCCTATGCAGCCCACATCAATGAGCTGCTCCGCACGCTGAATGTGAACGGCGATGCTGAGGACTCTCAGCCCGCCGAGACCGAGGAATAAATCCAGCGCTGCGGAAAGGATGGATCCATCAAATGACAGAACAGCTCAATGTGCAGCAGATGGCCGAGCGCCTCTGTGCTGCGGACAACATTCTGGTCCTGTGTCATAAAAACCCGGACGGCGACACCATCGGCTGCGGCAGCGCCCTCTGCCACGCGCTCAAGGCGCTGGGCAAGACGGCAGCTGTCCTCTGCTCCGATGCAGTGCCTTCCCGCTACAGCTTTACCGCACCGGTGCCGTTCCGGGGCGAGTTTGAGCCCAAGACCGTTGTGGCCGTGGATGTTGCCAGCGTGCAGCTCTTTGGCGAAAACAACGGCATGCCGCAGTATACCCGCCATATCGATCTCTGCATCGACCACCACGCGGGCAACAGCGGCTATGCGGATTTCACCCTGCTGGACGGCAATGTGGCCGCAGCGGCAGAGCTTCTGTATGAGGTCATCAGCGAGATGGGCGTGGAGATCACCCCCCTCATCGCCAACTGCCTCTACACCGGCCTCGCTACGGACACCGGCTGCTTCCGGTTCTCTTCCACCACCGCCAACACCCACATCGTGGCTGCAAAGCTCATTCTGGCCGGTGCGCAGGTGGAGGAGCTGAACACCCTGCTCTTCGACACCAAGCCCCGGGAGCGGATGGAGGCGGAGCGTATCGCCCGCAACCATCTGGAATATCATCTTGAGGGCCGCTGCGCCCTGATGTATCTGACCCGGGACGAGATAGAGCAGAGCGGCGTGGACCCGGCTGACCTGGAAGAGCTGACCAGCCTGCCCATCAGCATCGAGGGGGTCAAAGTGGGCCTGCTGCTCCGTCAGCAGCCCGGCGGCAGCTACCGCATCAGCGTGCGCGCCGCCAAGGGCGTGGACGCCTGCGCCATCGCACGGCGTCTGGGCGGCGGCGGCCACACCCGCGCAGCGGGCTGTGAGCTGCTGGGCAACCTCGACAACGCCAAGAGCGCCATTCTGGCCGAAGTGGAGGCGGAACTCGACCGCCCCGAGACGCAGGAGGAAAGCTGATGCAGGGCATCCTTATCGTAGATAAGCCAATGGAGTGGACCAGCTTTGACGTCATCGCCAAGCTGCGCGGCATCCTCGGCACCCGCAAGCTGGGCCACAGCGGTACGCTGGACCCCATGGCCACCGGCGTTCTGCCGGTGTTCTGCGGCGGGGCCAGCAAGGCTGTGGACCTTCAGCTCGACCACACCAAGACCTACTGCGCCCGGCTGCGGCTGGGGATGCAGACCGACACCGGCGACATCACCGGCACCGTGCTGGAAACAGCCCCGGTGACGGCGGGGGAGAAGGAACTGCTGGCTGTTCTGCCCCGGTTCCTCGGCCCCCAGATGCAGACGCCGCCCATGTACTCGGCGGTCAAGATCAACGGCCAGCCCCTCTATAAGCTGGCCCGCGAGGGCGTCACGGTGGAGCGGAAGGCCCGTCCCATCGAGATACTGGACATCCGGTACGGCGGCAGCCCGGTGGAGAACGAATACGTCCTCACCGTCCGCTGCTCCAAGGGAACGTATATCCGCACTCTGTTGGAGGACATTGCCGCCGCTATGGGCCAGAAAGGTACCATGAGCGCTTTGCGCCGCACGACGGCGGGTGTCTACACCGAGGCCGACGCCCACACGCTGGAAGAGATACGGGCGGCAAAGGACGCAGGCCCCGAGGCACTGCAGGCTTTGATGCTGCCGGTGGAGAGCGTGTTCGAGAGCCTGCCTCTGCTGGTGGTAGAGTCAAGGGTGGAGCAGCACCTGTACAACGGCTGCCCCACCAGCCGCTACCCGGCGGCAGATGGCCGCTACCGTGTCCGCAATGCCGAGGGTCAGTTCCTGGGCCTTGCGAACATCACCGGCGGCGTGCTCAAGGTCGAAAAACTCTTTGTAGAGAGGAATTAAAGAACATTCATGCAGATCTATTCACAGCTTGCGCCGCTTGCGCTGGGCGGTGCCCACGGCTCTGCTGTGGCAATGGGCTTTTTTGACGGCATCCACATCGGCCACCGCGCGGTCATCAATGGCGCAGTGGAGTGGGCCAAGGCCCATGGCGCGGCACCGGCAGTGTTTACCTTCCGCCTGCCCACCGAAAACAAGATGAAGGGCAAGCGCCTGCTCTCCACCGAGGACAAGCACGCCCTCATCGCCAGCCTCGGCGTGGAGCACTATCTCTGCCCTGATTTCGAGGAGATCAAGGCCATGACGCCGGAGCAGTTCGTGCTGGGCATCATCCGGGACTGCAACGCCCGGGCGTTGTTCTGCGGCGAGAACTTCACCTTCGGTGCCAGGGCGGCAGGCACACCGGAGCTGCTGCGTCAGCTCTGCGCGCCGCTGGGCGTGGAGGTAGTCGTCCTGCCGATGGCACAGTTTGAGGAGAAGCCTGTTTCCTCCACCCGCATCCGCACCGCGCTGGAAGGCGGTGACATCCCGGCGGCCAATGCCATGCTGGGGATGCCCTACGCCATCCGCTTCACGGTGCATCACGGGGCGGGCCTTGGCCGGACGCTGGGCGTGCCGACCATCAACCAGCTCTACCCGCAGGGCTTCCAGCTGCCCCGGTACGGCATCTATATCACCCGCACCAGAATAGGGGACAAGTGGTACCCCTCGGCCACCGGCCTTGGCACCCGGCCCACCGTCAACAGCGACGAGAGCAAGGTGACCTGCGAGACCTTCATCCCGGGCTTTACCGGCGACCTTTACGGCACCGACCCGGTGGTGGAGTTCCACGCCTACCTCAGTCCCAGCAAAAAGTTCGACACGCTGGATGAGCTGCGCGAGTGCATCGACCACGCAGCCCAGCGCGCGCAGGAATACTTCGCGGAGTGAACTTTATGAAAAAAACAAAACAGAAATGGTGCCTGCGCATCCTGGTCTGGCTGGTGGCGCTGCTGGTCCTTCTGGGGGTGGCAGACTCCTGCCGTGTTCAGGAAGACCCCCACCGCACACTGGTGCAGGGCAGTCTGCAGGAACTGAACGACAGCTGGACGCTGGAAACAGACCAGCTGGCCGTATATGACATTCCGGAAAGCATGGGGGAAAGCCTGATGCTGAGCATCCGCAGCACGAAACAGAAGTTCAGCCTCGGGCTGCGGGCGGCGGACGGTCAGGAGACGGTGTTCTATACTTATGACCCGGGCAGCGGCCCGGCAGAGATGCGGCTCTTTGCTGCTCTGCCGGAGGGCGCGGCCGGAAAGACGCTGGTGCTTCGCTGTGCGGAGCCGTCGGCCCTCAGCGTGATGCTGAGCAGCGAGTCGGTGCTGGCCACCCAGACGAAACTGAGCAGCTATTATTTCAGGCGCAGCCTTTACGCGCTGGTGCTCTTCCTGCTCTGCGTCCTCTGCGCCGTGGAGCTTGGCGTTCTGATGGTGACGATGCGCAGCATCTTCACTCCGGAGGTCTGCCATCAGACCTGGGTGATGATCGGGCTGATGCTGGACGTCGGCATCTGGGCGCTGACCGATTCCGAGCTGCTGGCACTGGTGACGGACAGGGCGAATCTCGTCGTGTTCGTCTCACTGGTCACCTTCAGCCTCACAGCGCCTTTCGTGCTGGAATTCATCCGCTGCACCGTAAAGAATGATGGCTGGCTCATCCGCCTCCCGCAGATGGCTGCGCTGGTACTGCTGGCAGCAGACGCTGCGGGTTGGCTGCTGGCCGGACAGCCCATGTTGTGGCTGCTCATGCCCATTCATATCACCGTCATTGCCAGCATTCTGGCAGCATTCCATACCCTCATGGTCTCCTATAAAAAGAACCACAGCGGCGAGGTGAGAAACATCCTGCTGGCTTTCGGCGCGCTGGCAGCGGGTACTCTGCTTGCGCTGGCGACCTTCTACAGCGGCTACCGGGACCGGACTTACGCCGTGTGCTACTGCGCCGGTCTGCTGGGATTTCTGGTGATGCTGGGCCGCATCGTGCTCCACCGCATCCGGCAGGCCAGCGACGAACAGGCCCAGCTGGAAAACTACAAAAATCTGGCCTACGTCGACTCGCTGACCGGGCTTTTCAACTATACGGCCTTCAAGTATATGAAGTCCCGCTGGCCCGAGCGCACGGACTGGACCTACATCGTTATGGACGTCAACTGGCTCAAGCAGACCAACGACCAATACGGCCACCGTGCCGGTGACGAACTGCTCTGCTGTGCGGCCCGCTGCATCCGGGAGGCCTTTTACCGGGCCGAGGACTGCTTCCGCATCGGCGGCGACGAGTTCGCGGTCATTGCGGCTGCAACGGATGAGGACGCTGTGAAAGCAGCAGTCGAAACGCTCCGGCGGCTGTGCGCGGAGTGGGATGCGAAGGAAGAGTATCCCGTCTCCATCGCAGTGGGCTATGCCATGCAGGCAGGCCGCACCATGACGGCGGACGAGCTGTTTATGGAAGCTGACGCTGCGATGTACCGGAACAAAGCCGAGATCAAAAAGGCTGTGGGCGGCATCAGCCGCTGAATAAAACAAGAACGCACCTCACCAATGAAAGCGATCGGTGAGGTGCGTTTTTGCTTCGTCAGAAAGAGAGACCGGAAAAATAGAGGTGCTCCACCGTTTCCTTTTCGGCGGCGGAGAGGGACGTGTCTGCGGCCATGGTGGCGCGGATGCTTTCCTGGGTATCCGGGTAGGAGCTGAAGGTGATGCAGGCTGTTTCGCTGTCGGCATCGAAGTGGAGGGCGTCGCGGTCTTGCGGCGTCCAGACGTCCCAGCCCGGGGAGCCGTTGGTCATGAAGCCGGCAAGCGCCTGCTTCAGCTGGGCCGAAAGGGCCTGCGCTCCTGCCGAAGCCAAATCAGCACAGGCAGAATAGCTGCTTTCGGATGAGAAGAGCGCCAGCGGCAGGCCGTGGAAGGAGCCGAGGCCCGGGATAGTCGTCTGACTGTCGGTCCCGCCGTAGTCGATGAGTCCAAGCCAGACCGGAGCACTGCCGCCCAGCGCTTTGGCGACGGCTTCGGTGCTGCTCCAGCGGCAGAGGGCTGAGCCGTATTTTACGGCATAGGCCCGGGCCGCGCTGGAAGCGGGCCGCAGGTCGTCCCGGACAAAGCCGCTGAATTCGGTGGCGCTGCTGAGCAGCAGGAGGGGGACAGCACTCCGGGCGTCCCGGGAGAGCACCACATCGTCTGCGTAAAGGATGGCTGGTTTGCCGAGGGCCGCAATGCGGGCCGGTTCGAGGCCGCAGAGCCATTCCCGGACGTCCGCCCCCGGCGTCAGCAGCCATTCGGCGGCGGAAGCCGTGTCAGCGAACCGCCCGTCTTCCACGGCCAGCGGTGCGAAATTTTCAGCCAGCTTCTGGGCGGCGGCGTCCGGGTCGGCGAGGGACAGCCCGCCGGAGATAGCGACGGCTTTCTGGAAGCGTCCGCGGAAGAGCGGGCTGCCCGCAAGGGCCGCTGCCATCCGCCCGCCGTCAGAGAAGCCGCAGAGGGTGATGTTGTCGGCGTCGCCGCCGAAGCGGTGGATATTTTCCTTCACCCAGTCCAGCGCCCGGGCGATGTCCAGCAGGGCGAAATTGCCGGCGGCGTCGGAGCCGGAAGTAAGAGCGGGCAGGCAGTTCCACCCGAACAGCCCCAGCCGGTAGTTGAGCGCGACAAAGACGCAGCCCGCGTCCCGCACGAGTTCGCTGCCGGGCAGCTCGAGAGATGAGCCTGTGGCGGCGCTGCCGTGCAGATAGACGAGGACGGGCCGCTTTTTGGCCTCGGCGGAAGAATAAATGTCCAGTGTCAGGCAGTCCTCGGTGCCGAGGGGGAAAGTGGTGTACTGGTAGGCCGCCGGAGCGGGGCTGGTGCAGTCCCGCACAGTGAACCAGCGGGCGGGCTCCTGCGGCGCTGTCCAGCGGCTTTCACCCGTGAGCGCGGCACCGTAGGGGATGCCGTACCAGCAGAGCAGACCGTTTTCGCCCTCTCTGCCCTTCACCGGGCCGTACTGGGTCTGGCAGAGAACAGAGACAGGGGAGAACAGGCCGTTTTCGGTTTCAGAAAAAGCTGCATCAGCCGGGAGGAGCGGGCTGGTGAGGGCCGCTGCGGCGGCTGCGCTTCCTTTGAGGAAGCTGCGGCGGGAAAAGCAATGTGTCATTTGATCTACCTCTTTATTACAATAGACAGATTATAACATGATTTGACAGGAAAACAACATCCTCATTTTTGCGGATCTGTAAAAATTTTTCTTGCTTTTTACGTTGGTTTCTGTTATACTAGCCCTGTTACCGCGATACGGGGCTGGGAGTATGCCCACTCGGGAGTACCGTTTTCCCGCTGCTGTGTCGCTGGCAAATAAAAATTTTATAAAGAGGTACTGTTACTATGAACAAGCAGGAAGTTATGGCCAAAGTCGCTCTGACCGAGAAGGACACTGGCTCTCCCGAAGTCCAGGTCGCTCTGCTGACCGCTCACATCAACGAGCTGAACGAGCACCTGAAGAAGAACCCTAACGATCACCACAGCCGCCGTGGTCTGATGAAGATGGTTGGCCGCCGCCGCAATCTGCTGGCCTACCTCCAGAAGAAGGACATCGAGCGTTACCGTGCTCTGATCGCAACTCTGGGTCTGCGTAAGTAATAGAAAACAGAGGGCAGGTACCGCAAATGGTGCCTGCCCTTTGCTCTTTTATGTTGGATTTTCCCTTGTATCCCAGGCACTGGAACAAATAGGCCGCTGCTGCGTGTTGCAGCAGTAAATCGAACGCCTGTGTGAAGCGGCACGGACGCTGGATTTATTGCTATGATGCGCGGCGGGCAGCCTTTTGGAATATCAAACGGACATAAGGAGGCAAACCAAATGGCAATCGAATTTGGTTCCCGCAAAGAAAACTTTGACAACTTCAAAGTTTACGAGACTACGCTGGCAGGCCGCCCCTTCAAGGTGGAGATGGGCAAGATGTGCGGCTTGTCCAACGCAAGCGCCCTCATCCGCTACGGCGAGACCTGCGTGATGTGCAACGTGGTCATGAGCCCCAAGCCCCGCGAAGGCGTCGATTTCTTCCCCCTGAACGTGGAGTATGAGGAAAAGCTCTACGCCGCAGGCCGCATCCCCGGCAGCTTTATGCGCCGTGAAGGCCGCCCCGGTGAGCGCGCCATCCTGACCAGCCGCGTGGTGGACCGCCCCATGCGCCCGCTGTTCCCCAAGGAGATGCGCAACGATGTCTGCATCACCATGACCGTCATGAGCCTTGACCCCGACTGCAGCCCTGAGATCG
>ERZ1026958.1026-NODE-1026-length-9667-cov-4.076675_pt1 | contig 9667 bp, 10 predicted proteins | sample MGYA00519567_ERZ1026958 | MGnify/ENA primary metagenome ERZ1026958 (study PRJEB26926, sample SAMN06164518) | human gut metagenome | biome: ENVO:00009003; feature: ENVO:2100002; material: ENVO:00002003 | host: Homo sapiens | place: USA | collected 2012 ...
AGATGTCTTAGGGTCTCGTGGGCTCGGAGATGTGTATAAGAGACAGGTCGAGGATGTTCACGCCGCCGTCCTTATCAATGTAGATCCGCAGATACCACTGTCCGGCCTCGCGGACATATTCCACGTCCCAGAGCTTGCAGCCGTTCTTTTCGACCACGGGGAGCGCCAGTTCGCGCACGGTCTCTGTCACTTTCTTCATTGTATCCCTCGCAATCCGTGTTTTTTCCGAAATTTGCAAAAGAAAGAGCGGGCCAAACGGTCCACTCTGCGTTTCCTGCATCCATAACACAAGCATACTATCACACAAAGCTGCGGAATGCAAGCGTTTTTGCGCGCAGTTTGCGGCTTTTTTGAAAAAATTTCCGCTGTTTTTCGTTATTTTTTGCGCGCCGCACCCTTCCCGCTTGCAAAGCGGGGAAAAGTATGCTATAAGGATAGGACTCTGAATAGAGAATGAGAGAGAGGGATATTTTATGGCGCGTTCCGCCACGCTCGATATGACGCAGGGCAGCCTTGGCCGCCAGATCATCGGCTTTTCGCTGCCTCTGATGTTCACTAACCTTTTGCAGATGCTCTTCAGCATGGTCGACCTTGCGGTCGTCGGCCGCTTTTCAAGCTCCGCCGCCATGGGCTCGGTCGGCTCGACCACGACGCTCATCTTCCTGTTCACGGGCTTTCTGATGGGCCTTGGCAGCGGCGTCAACGTGCTTGTCGCCACGCATTTCGGCGCACGCAGCGAGAAAAACGTGCGCGAGTCCGTCCACACGTCGTTTCTTGTCTGTCTGATCGCGGGCTTTTTGATGCTGGCGCTGGGCCTTATCTTTGCCCGCCCGCTGCTCGAGCTTCTGAACACGCGCGACGATCTGATCGACGGCGCGGAGCTGTACCTTCGCATTTACTTCCTTGGCATGCCCGCCGCCGCGCTCTATAACTACGGCAACGGCGTTCTGAATGCCATCGGCGACACGAAAACGCCGCTCATCTTCCTTTCCGCCGCGGGCGTGCTCAATGTCATCCTCGACCTTGTGTTCGTCATCGGGCTCGGGATGTCGACCGACGGCGTCGCGCTCGCGAGCGTGCTCTCGCAGTGCGTGTCCGCGGGGCTCATCATCCGCTCGCTCATGCGCAGCAAGGAGATTTACAGCCTCAGCTTAAAAGAGGTCCGCTTCCACAAGGACAAGGCCATCCACGCGCTGTCTGTCGGCGTGCCGGCAGGTTTGCAGAACGCGATCTTCTCGGTCGCAAACCTCTTCATTCAGGCGGGCGTCAATTCGTTCAGCACCGTCGTCGTCGAGGGCAACTCCGCGGCGGGCAATGTGGATAACCTCGTCTACTCCGTGATGAACGCGTTTTACATCGCCTGTTCGAGCTTTGTCGGGCAGAACTACGGCGCGGGCAAATCGCGCCGCGTGCTCAAGAGCTACCTGCTGACGCTCTGCTATTCCGCAGTAGCCGCAGCGGTGCTCGGCGGGCTGTTCCTGCTGTTCGGGCACCAGTTTCTCTCGCTCTTCACGTCGGAATCCGACGTCATCGAGGCGGGCCTCGCGCGCATCTGGGTCATGTGCTTCTCGTTCCCGATCTCGGCCACGATGGACTGCACCACCGCCGCCTCGCGCGGCCTTGGAAAGGGCCTCGTGCCGATGATCTTCGTGTTCCTCGGCTCGTGCGTGTTCCGCGTGGCGTGGATCTACACCGTGTTCGCCCACTTCCATACGATCCGCTCGCTCTATATGCTCTATCCGTTCTCGTGGGTACTCACGGGCGCGGCGGAGATCGCATACTTTTTGTATTGCTATAAGAAATATGTCAAGCCGCTGGATGCGTCCCACGCAGCGGAATGAAAAAGAGCTGTCCGAAAGGACAGCCCTTTTTTTGCGACCACACTGGGCGCGTGTGCTTTTTCGCGCTTGTGCGAAAAACCCAAAAATTTTCACAGCTTTTGCAAAGCTGCCAAGTTGCGGTTTTTGTAATCCGCGTCCCCCGTCACCTCGCGGAGCACGGTGATCTCCTCGGGCAGCGCGGCGCTGCTTTGCCCGTACTGGAACAGCACGGCCTTTTCTGCGCTGAAGGGGTACACGTCGATCTCGCAGCGGCGGTCGGCGAAGACGAAGCGGTACTTGGTCTTGCGCACGGGCGAGAGCGCCGTGTCGCGCTCTAAGAGGTATTTTTCATACTGCTTTCGCGAGATGGGGCGCTCGGTGTCCCATTTTTCGCCGTTTTCCATGCGATGCTTTTCGGTGTAGAAGTACAGCGTCTCCGCGCCGCTTTTCTGCATGCGCACGCGGCGCTCGATGTTCGGGTTCGTCAGCGCGAGATACGTCTGCGTCATGTCGATGGCCGCGGCGCGGTATTTGTGGGAAAACGCCGCCATGTCGGGCATGGCGATGAGGTACTTGCGTTTTTGCGCCATCGGCTCGACCTCGCCCACGGCGCGGTAAATTTCGCGCAGGGCGCGCTCGATTTTATTGTTGAAATTCGCGTCATTGTCGATGATGCGCAGATTCGGGTGCGCGCTCCACGCGCGCAGCGTGCGGTCGTCCATCTCGCGCGCGAATTCGATGGATTCCGTGCGCGCGTTGTTGCCGAGGTCATAGGCGAACTCCGCGCCCTTGGCGCAGGTGATGAGATGGAGCACCATGTCGTAATTGGCGAGCACACGCTCTTCGGTGCGGCCGTCAAAGCGCGCGATGACCTGCGCGAACTCCTCATCCGACACGTAGGCCTTGTCGTCCATCAGCGCGCGGTCGTAGAGAATGAGAATATTGTCCTCCGGCACGAGCTGCGCAGCGTCCAGCGCGAGCTTTTCCTTGTGGATCTGATCGCCGACGACAAAGTCCTGAAATTGCAGCATCGACATACAGTTGTCAAAGGGCTTGATGCCAAAGCCCGAAATGAGCTCAGTTGCCGTCTCGGGGATCGTGATGACGCGCCAGCCGTCCTCCTGCTTGAATTCCTTGAGCACACGGCTCACGAGCGTGGTTTTACCCGCCGCGGGGCCGCCCGTGAGGACGATCTTTGTGATGCGCTTTGCCATAGTTACGCTTCCTTTCCGTGCAGAAGATAGTCGCCGAACGTTTCGACGGTCTTAAAGTACAGGTCGCAGTTTTGACGCATGAACGCCTCGATCTCTGGGATGTCGTTCGACCAGCCCGCGGCGGCGAAGCGCACATTCGCGGCCTTTGCCATGTCATATCCGGGCTTTAAGTCGTCGAGCACGAGCATCTGCTCGGCGGTGAAGCCGAGCTTTTCCATGATATCATAGAGCGCGTGCGGCTGGGGCTTGCGCTGGTCCTTTGGCACCTCCCAGCCGTAGACGAGCTTCGGCTCGGGGAGCTTATTTTCGCGGTAGTCGCGCAGAATGTTCGGCGAGAGCGAGTGCGATACGACGCAGATCGTGCCGCCCGCGTGCACGTAGTCCCACAGAATATCGCGCATCCCGTCGTAAACCTGCGGCACGTGGTGCTGGACATATTCGTGCCAGTACGCCTGCTCGTGCTTCATATCCTCCTCGGTCATGCCGACCTCGCCGTGGAAAAAGTCATAGACGCCGGGGTCAAAGTTTTTGAGGACGTATTCCTCCAGCGTGTAGCGCTTCGCCTTGGGGAAAAACTTCGCCGTGTACTCGGCAAAGCAGGGATAGTGCACCGTCGCGGTGGAGTTGACCACAGTGTCGTCATGGTCGAGCACAAGGCAGGGGTAGGTCATAAAAGGGACTCCTTTTTGATACTTTTTATAAAAGTATAGCATATTAAGTGTCCGCCCTGCAAGGGCGGGAAAAAGCAGCGCCGAAGGCGCTTCGTCTTTATTCCCTGCACCGTGCAGGGGAACGGGCAAAGGGGACCATTCTCTCACGTGAGAGAATGGCCCCCTTTAGATCCCCCAAGAGAACGCAAGGGGCCTTGCCCCTTGACCCCGCACATTGGCAGTTTTTATCTTGAAGAACTGCACGCGCTGCGCATTGCACAGCCGTTGGCAGCTCTGCTGCCTTACGGATGTGGCATACCCCTTGCGGGTAATCAGGTGCGGCGTACATGGCTTCGCCACGAGTCTCTGCGAGTCGGTTCATTCAGCAACCGCGCCTTACTATCGTGAGGCGCGAGTGACGGTGGACCGGCGGCAGACTGCCTGCGGGCGCGGCATTGCTGCGCTCGCCGCGCTGTTTAGTCTTCTGCTGGGTGGGAGCTGCTGATGGGTTCGTCGGGGATGATGTCGTGGGAAATGACTTGGTCTTCTGCGTCCAACAGGGCTTTTTTCAGGCCTTCGCGGGCGAGAATGCCCTTTCCCTCGTCGTAGAGGTCGATGGCTTCGCTCATACTGCGAACCAGGGAGCAATAAAGGTTTTTGTAGGTCAGCATAATCATATCCTCCTTTGAAATACTATATAAATAGTAACTATAAATAAGCGAATAGTCAAGACGTTACTATCACCATAGTATACCGTTGAGGTGAAAAATATGGCTGACAGCGGTATCATCACAATGGAAGAGTATGGAAACGTGCGGCTCAAGTTAAAGGAGCGCATGGACAGTGACGGCATCAACCGCAACACGCTGGCAAGAAGGATCGGTGTGCGCTTTGAGGTCGTCGACAAGTGGTATCGCGGTGACGTTGAAAAACTTGACCTTGACATTCTGGCCCGCATCTGCTGCGTGCTGCACTGCACCGTCGGCGATCTGCTGGAATATCACCGCTGACATAACCGCGGCGAGCGCAGCAATGCTGCCTTGGCAGGCAGCAGCAAGATCGTACAAATCCAAAGTAGACGGAAATTGCGTAAGGCTACCGAATCGCAGGCAGAGCGGTAGCGGATAATAGGAGAGAGTCAAGTCGTATAGCAACACCAAACGCGGCGAAGCCGCGCGCAGGCATTTGCATTCCGGAGGCATAAAGGCTGTTCGATCCTCAGACTGCCAATCGAAACCTTTCTCTTGGGGGATTTAAAGGGGGCTATTCTCTTTCGTGAAAGAGAATAGCCCCCTTTGCCCCGTTCCCTGCTGGCACGCAGGGATAATTTTGCTCTTCATTGGAAGAGCTTTTCAAGCTCTTCCCTGCTCATCAGCAAATTGAGCACATCCACCAGCGCATTTGCGCTCAAATGCTCCGGCAGCTCCAGCCGTTTGCACAGCGCTTTTCGCTTTTCCACGCTGTCCGGGCCGATCAGGCCCAGGTCATAGAGGTCTGCTTTTGTGATGGATTTTCCCTTTACAGTGCTTTTTTCATCAATGGTCGCGCCCGCACGGCGGAGTGCGTCAAGCAAAATTTCCGGCTTCATGCCCTCGACGCCGAGCTTGCCCTCCTTGCCGCCCTTGCGCTTGCGCTTCTCCTTGCCGTAGATGTCCGGTACGTAGGCTTGCAGCACACGACCATCGGGGATATTGCCCTTGACGCGGTTACGGATCACGAATCCCGCGCCGTCGGGGTCGGTGAAGAGGATGATGCCCCGCTCCTTGGCGAGCTTTCGCAAAAAGGCCTGCTTTTCCTTGTCGTTGAACACGGCGAAGCCGCCGAGCTCCACGATGACCGCGTCCACGACCTGCGAGAGCGTGTTTTTGTCGTACCGCCCCTCGACGACGATGACTTCCTTTACCTTCGGCTTTGCCATAGATTCACTTCCCCTGTGCAAGGCGCATCAGCAGCAGCTTGAGCTCACCCTCGCTGTCGATTCCCTTTTCACTCTTCATGCGTTGGTCGAGCCGCTGGCACATGAGAAGGCTCTGGCTGCACCACTCGCTCGTCGTTTTGCGCGCCGCCTCCATCAGTAAGCGCGCGGGATAGTCTGACCGCATCCCCCACAGCTCCATGAGCCAGAGCTTGTCCTTGCCGTTGTCGAGCGCGATGCGCGCGGTGTAGATGCGCCGCAGCTCCTTGCTGATAACGGCCAAGATCACAAACGGCTCCTCCTGCTTTTTGAGCAGCTGACCCAAAAGCTCCGATGCGCGGCCGTAGTCGCGCTTCGTGATGGCGTTCGTCATATCGAACACCACCGCGTCGAGCACAGGATCGGCCACGGCGTTGATGTCGTCGGTCGTGATGTTCTTTCCCTTGGCGTAGGCGCCGATCTTCTCGATCTCCGGCACAAGGCCAGTCATCAGCGCGCCGCAGGTGAAGATCAGGTGCTCCGCCGTCTGTGCGTCGATGCCCTTGCCCAGCGCGCGGAAGCGCCGCGCGATCCAGTTGATGAGATCGCTGCGCTCCTGCGCCTCGAACTTGACGCTCTGTGCGTTTTTGTCGAGCGCCTCATAGAGCTTTTTATAGGTCTTGCTCGGCTTATACTCAATGAGATCATACACAAACACGAGGCAGCAGTACGGCGGAAAGTCATTGAGTAGCGCGATGAGCGCCGTGCGCTGCTCCTCGGGGAGCTTAAAAAGGTCACAGTCCGTTACCACGATGAGCGTGCGCTCGGCCATCATCGGCATCGCCTCGACCGCCTCGTTCAGCTCCTGCATCGTCAGCGCCTTGCCGCTCAGGCGGTGGTAGTTGAACTCCTCAAAGCCCGCGGGGACGAGCTTTTTTTTGATCTCGCCGAGGTAGTATTCGCGCAGATAGCTCTCCTCGCCGTAAAAGATGTAGACCTGACCGATATTGCCCGCGCTCAGGTCGCTTTTCAATTTCTGATAGCCCTTGTTGGGCGTTTTTCTCTCTGCCATGAAGTCCTCTCAGTCCACTGTGATCAATATATTGCCCTGCATGTCCGTGCGGTAGACCGTCATGCCCGCGTCCATCAGGCGCAGCAGCGCCTCCTCGGTCGGATGGCCGTAGCTGTTGTCGCCCACGCTGATGACGCCGGCCTCCGGCGTCACCGATTCGAGCAGCGTCGTACCGGTGGAATACTTCGAGCCGTGATGTCCGACGAGCAGCACTTCGATATCCGGTAAATCATAGGTCTCGACGAGCTTCGTCTCGGTTTTCGCGTCCATATCGCCGGTGATGAGCGTGTCGAAGTCGCCGAGCGAGCACAAAATCGTCAGGCCCAGCTCGTTTGCGCCCTTCTCGCCGAGCGGCGGATAGATCATCATCGTCGACGCACCGTTTTCTACATCCGTCATCTCGGTGACATAGTGGATGTTCACGCCGTAGCGCTCGGCGAGCGCTTCGACCTCATCGCGGTCACCCTCGCCCGCGTCGATATCGGCAAGGTAGATGGTATCGACATCCACGCGCGCAAAGAGCGCGGCAAGGCCGTTGGCGTGGTCCTCGTGATAATGCGTCAGCACCACGGAGTCGAGCGTCGCCCCTGCGGAGCGCAGATAGTCCGCCGCGATCGCGCCGGCGTCGATGTAGGAATTTTTGCTGCCGCAATCCACGAGCGCCGCGTGGCCCTCGGAAATGAGCAGCACGCTCTCCCCCTGCCCCACATCGAGCGCGACAACGTTCAGCCCGCCCTGTTCATAGTGCAGGACATTGACCTTTGCCGCGGCGAAGAGCGACAGGACGGAAAGCCCCACCGCCGCAAAATAACGGTACTTCCCGCGCTTTGCCAGCGCGCAGGTGATGAAGATCGCGTACACGTACGCAAGCCATGCGACGGAAAACGCGGTGTTGAAATAGATGGCGTGGAACGGAAGCTCCTCCAAAAGTCCTGCGATGGCAAGCACCGCGCGAATGCCGAGCGCCGGCACAAAGGCACAGGCCGCGCCGAGCTGCGGCACAGCCGCCGCGATCAGTACCGAAAGTAATCCCAGCGCGAACACGACGCTCACGAGCCACAGGCAAAGCAGGTTGCTCAAAAGCGACACGATGGAGAGCGTTCCGAAATAGTAGCACGCAAGCGGCGTGGAAAACACCATCGCGCCGAGCGTCGTCGAAAACGACAGCAGCGCCGCGCGCACAAGCTTGTGCTTGCCGCGGGCACGCTTCGTAAGCTTCGGCGTCAGCCAGATAATGCCCGACACCGCGGAAAACGATAATTGTAAGCTGATGCTTGCGATGGCGAACGGATTTTTGAGTAAAATGAGAAGCAGCGCAAACGAGATGGACGTCGGCGGGTCGTTGTCGCGCCCCAGAAGCGGCGCGATCATGCCCATCGAGATCATGATGCACGCGCGCAGGATGCTCGGCGTCAGGCCTGTGACGAACGCATAGAGGAAAATGAGCGGGATCGTCACGGCGCAGCGGAGCTTTTTCCGCTTATCGCCCATCAGCGAACCGATCAGCGACGCCAGAAAGCAGCAGTGCAGACCCGAGACGGCCATCACGTGGGAAAGGCCCACCTCGGATAAGTTGCTCGCGTCCTCCTCGTCGAGATATTTCTTGTCGCCCAGCAGCAGCGCCCGCAGAAATGCGCCCTCGCGCTCGCTGTAGCTGCGCTCAATGGTCTCACCGAGCGTCCTTGCGATGCGCTGCGGCAGATACTTGAGCGCGCCCGCGTTTGTGTCGTCATAAGTCGGGTCGCCGCGCTGATAGAGCAGGATGTAGACGCCTTTGGCCGTGAAATTGCGCAGGTGCAGCCCCTTCCCCGTTGGATCGGTCGCGCTGTTGAACAGCGCCTCCGCCGTCACGTGCGCGCCGGGTTCAAGGTCCATAAGCTCCGCGTCGCCGTAGTAGATGGCCCGCCCCGGCAGGCCACGGTTCAGGATCTTCACCGTGACCTTCGCGCCGTGGCTCGTCTCCTCGGCATAGCCCAAAAGCTCGACCTCAACCGTGTCCTGCGTGCCGAGCAGCGCGTCGTTCGGCGCTTTGATAAAATGCGCATAAAGCGTGTTGTACCCGAACGCAAAGCATAAGCCCAGCGCGCACAAAAACGCGCGCTTTGCCCAGTCCCCGCGCTTGTTTGCGCAGCCACAAAGTCCCATGACAAGCGCCGCCGCGGCAAACACGCCGCACAAAATGAGCGCCCACTGCGCACTCAGTAAATACTGCGAGAGCGCAACGCCCGCCGCAAACGCCGCGCAGAAGATCGCCAGTACCCTCATCGGCGCGCAGGGTCGTCCGTCAGCCCGAGCAAGTAGTCGGTGCTGACGCGGTAGTAGTCGGCGAGTTTGATAAGCGCCCATACAGGGATCTCAAGCTCGCCCTTTTCATATCGCCAATAAACGTTGCGATTCAGATTGAGATATTCGGCGATCTCGATCTGTGTCTTATCGTTGTCAACTCGAAGGTCTTCCAGCCGCTGGAAATACATGAAATCACCTCGGATTTATGCTACCATTCGGTAACATTTCCGAGAGAATCTTCACCCATATGGCTTCACATTATGCATGTAAGCATACAACAATTCTTGCCGTTTGGCAAGGAAGAAAATGCCGCCTGCGGACGGCAGAACCACACCCCCCATTTTCTTTCCCGAGAAAGAAAACGGGCGGTGTGACCGTCCAAAAGAAAGGCGTTTGATTGGCAGCCCCAAGCTCGAACAACCTTTATGCCTCCGGAATGCAACTGCCTGCGTGCGGCGGAGCCGCGTTTAGAACTGCTATATGATTTGCCTCTGCTTCTATCATCCGCTGCCGCTCTGCTGATCTTATAGAAGTACAGTCTAATTTTCGTCTATCGCTGCACTACTCAATGCGGCGAGCGCAGCAATGCCGCATTCCGCAGGCAGTCTGCCGCCAAGCAAACGTCACTCGCGCCTCACGACAGTAAGGCGCGGTTGCAAAATGGTGACGTATCGCAGGGATTCATGGCGAAGCCATGTACACCGCACCCGATTGCGCAGCGCGTGCAGCTC
>ERZ1026958.1028-NODE-1028-length-9652-cov-4.351256_pt1 | contig 9652 bp, 7 predicted proteins | sample MGYA00519567_ERZ1026958 | MGnify/ENA primary metagenome ERZ1026958 (study PRJEB26926, sample SAMN06164518) | human gut metagenome | biome: ENVO:00009003; feature: ENVO:2100002; material: ENVO:00002003 | host: Homo sapiens | place: USA | collected 2012 ...
TTCGTCGGCAGCGTCAGATGTGTATAAGAGACAGGCGGTGGTAGAAGGCAGGCAGCCGTCTACCAGCTTCGCAGAAGGGTATCGAGTGGAACGCGTTTGCGATGCCGTGAAACGGTCGGCGGAAACCGGACGTTGGGTAACGGTGAACGATTGATGGAAGTGCCTGTTTGACACGCAACCCAAAGCCACATGTCATAAGAGTGACCCACAACGGTAAAGAGCAGATTTTCAAAATCGTGCAGACCATTGCCGACGACGAGATACGCCAGCTGGAAGCCCGAGAGGGTATCTGTCTAAATTTCAAATTTGCCAAAAGTCCACCGCAATTTTCGTGAAATTGCGGTGGACTTTTCCTTGATACCGGCGCAGCAAGCTCACCCTGCAGCTGCTCGGAAGGCGCTCTGCCTTAAACGTTCCATATGGATCTGAATCTTGACAAATTTTGGATTTAGAGGTATGCTATTTTGTGCTTAGAGGGTACCTGTTTACCTAATCATTACAATATAGAAAGAGAGAGGTACAACATGAATATTTTTAGTGATGCAATCGAGCAGCTCGGTATATTCACCATCGTCGGCGGAATTTTGGCTATCGTCGCCACAGTTTTGGCCTATGTGTTTATCGTCCCCGAAAAACGCCGCGAAAAGCTCAATGCTTTCGGCAAGTTCCTCCACGATACCTGCAATTTCAAGTACCTGATCGTAGAGAAAATTCTGCAGGCTCTGTACATTTTCTTCACGGCAGATATGATCATTCTGGGCTTCTTCATGCTCTTTGCCGCGCCTAAAGACTACTTTGGCAATCGCCACTGGCTGGGCATCTACGGCATCCTGACCATGATCCTCGGACCCATTATGATCCGACTGGTGTATGAACTGTTGATGATGGCAGTCTTGCTGCTGAAAAACGTAATCTCCATCAACAATAAGCTCCGCAGCCAGAACGGAAACGAAGAGAAGAACGGCATTTTCATGGCCCCCGACATGAGCGACCTGCGCCAGCAGCTTCGGTCTAAGGCAGCACAGCCTCAGAATCCGCAGCCCCAAGTCTCGCAGAGCGCACCCGTAGCCAAATTCTGCGGCAAGTGCGGTTCGCCGTTGAACGAAGCCGGCAAGTGCCCCAACTGTGACAACAATCAGCCTCAGGCTTAAACGCAAACATTAAGATTATGCCCCGAGCGGAAGTAATGCCGCTCGGGGCTTTTGGTTTTGTCCGCTTCAGCAGAACGACAACATTGCCCTGTGCAGCTTCAAAGTTGCACGGGGCTCTTATTATTTCTCATTTGACTTGTCTTTTTCGGCTTTGATACGTTCGATTTCTTCCGCTATTATATTTCCGATCGTATGATCGTCCATTTTTATACTTTCTGCCGCTGCAACGGACTTGTCAGCAAACGCATCAAATTTTTCCTGTTTATCTTTTAATATATCCATAATTCTTTCATCGATCGAATTCTCACAAAGCAACCGATAAACCAGTACATTCCTTGTCTGGCCCATACGATACGCCCTTGAAATCGCCTGATTTTCAATAGAGGGCTTAAGCTGCGGTTCGCACAAAATAATCACACTGGCAGATTGAATATTCAGACCTGTCCCGCCCGACTGTATTTGTGCTGCCAAAACCGCCCCGGCAGGAGCCTTATCAAAATCGTCAATGATCTCTTGTCTTCGCTGCGGCGAAACGGAACCATTTATCGGATTCATACAGCGGTCACCCAAAAGCTGCACAACTTTTCGGATCGTATCCAGAAAAAACGAGAATATAATCACTTTTCGCTTTTCAGATTCGGCCTCTTCTATCAGCTCCATCAATCGCTTCGCTTTGCAGGAATCCTTTATATTTTCTGCATTCCATGACACACGCCTTATTTCTGCAAAATTCTTACCGAACACCGCTTGTTCATATATATCCTTTTCTGCCTGTCCGAGTGTGCACCATTCTTCACTTTCAATAAGTTCAGGGAGCTCCGTCAGCACGTCTTCCCTCTTTCTGCGGTAATAAACCGGCGCAACTGCCTCTCTAAATTGTGGCGCCGCGGTCAAAGCAAGCATGTGTTGTATTCGCAATGCAATATCAGGACGTAAAATATGGATAAGCGCAACCATTTCCTCCGGCTTATTTTCAAGTGCCGTGCCCGTCATAAACAGCATGCGCTCTGCACGTTCACAGATTTTCTTCACATTCATCGTACGTCTTGCCTCTGAATTTTTAATGTAATGTGCCTCGTCTACAACCAAAAGCGAAAGCTCAAACGATTCCGGCAAATTAAAATGTGCTGTTGTCTCGAAGGTTGTTACAGCTACACCACCAGCGCTTATCCATGAATTCAGTGCTTCTTTTCTGCCCGCACCATGAATTTTTACAACCTGCAATCGGCTCATTTTACGAATTTCTCGGCACCAATTTGTAACGACGCTCGCCGGGCACACAACTGCAAAATGCGATGCCCCTGTGTTTTTCAAAGATACCATCGTGGCGATTGCTTGTACGGTTTTACCAAGTCCCATTTCATCTCCGAGAAGAACGCGCTTTTGGTGCAATACATATTTAACGCCCCATTCCTGGTAACGACGCAGCTCGCACAGCAAACCATCCGGGAAAAAACATTCCTCTTGTACTTCTCTTGCGAGTTCTTCCGGCAGTCCGTATATTGAATCATCGTTACCGAGTGTTCCCGGGACAATATTTTCAAGAGCATTGAAAAACGAAACCGAATGTTCGGAAAATTCTTTCCAAGCATCTATCCCGTTGATCCGCTTTGTGTTTTCAAATATTGTCCTTTGTTCCCGAACTCTTTGACCATAGTTTCCATTTCTATAAGAATCCAAAAATTTATATGCATCCACTGCTTTTTGTTTTTTAGCTGATGATGCAAATATCCACTTCAATCTTTTCTGAGATAATAACAAATCTTCTATCGCATATTCGATTTGTCTTCTATTCTCAGTAATCAAGCCACGACATTCTTTTGTCGTTTCCCTCGCATAAACATATTTAGATAATGCTGTCACTAAAGCTGTCGATTCCCGCGTTTTGTTATCAACACTCAGTTTGATCTTTGCGCCTTCTCGCACCTTGTCTGCCATATTATTCGCTATACGCTTTATGGAATACGCTGCATCTTCGCTGATACCATGCACCGAACTGATCGAATACACATTGGCCGCAACAATATCTGCGATCGAACGAAATCCGTGGTCTCGAAGTGCTTTCACTCTAAATCCGCCTTTTTCACGATTGATCTCTTCTACCGGAATATCTCGAAGCACGTCTAATACGTTTCGGGTCACGACCAGATTTGCTGCTTTTTCAATATCTATCTGCACGTTGTCTTCGTACTGTGCAATCTCATCCAGTTCTTCCAGCATCATGCGATGTTCCTGTATCAACCGCTCTGCATCCGCCGTATCAAAAAGCTTTGCCAACTGTATTCTCTCCTTTTCTGCCGATTTCAGCTTATTTAAAGTATGACGTAACAGTTCTTATTTGTCAATATTTCTCTATGCAAACCTCAAAACTTCTCATTAAACATTAAATACATATTTTTCCGAATATTGCAAATGATTTTCTACCCCACCCCGCCTGTCGCTTTTTCGCTCACCTTACTTATTTTCAAATTTAGCATATTTACATTGTACTTTTCCCGTGCTATGATGGTCTTAACAAAGACGAAAAGGTGATTTTATGGCGAAAAAGCTGGCACATATAAGTGAAGAGCATTCCCGCGAGCAAACCGTATACGAACACCTCACCGGCACGGCAGAGCTTGCAAAGCAGTTTGCCGCCGCATTCGGCGCGGAGGAAGACGGCTATCTGCTCGGTTTACTGCACGACATCGGCAAGTACAGCGATGCCTTTCAGCATCGATTAGACGGCGGCGTGCGCGTAGACCACTCCACGGCCGGCGCAAAAGAAGCTTGCGCGCACGGTGTCGGGTATCTGGCGCTCGCCATCGCAGGCCATCACGGCGGCATACCGAATTTTGGCTCCCGCGCCGATACCAAAAACGACGCTACCCTCTCGGGCCGCTTAAAACGCGACCTCGAACCGTATGACGATTGGAAAACCGAAGTCACTCTGCCGCCGGTCAAGCCCTTTAACATGCGAGAATTCAACACCGGGTTTCGTCTCTCGTTTTATATCCGCATGCTGTTTTCTTGCCTTGTTGATGCCGATTTCATCGACACCGAAACCTTTATGGACGGCGTAGTTGCCCCGCGCGGCAACTACGATGCGCTCCCTGCGCTGCTCGACCGCTTGGAAACGTACATCGCACCGTGGTATCCGCCCAAAACCGAGCTCAACCGAAAGCGCTGCGCCATTTTGGATGCGTGCAAAGCCTCCGGCAGCACCGCCGCACCGGGTGTTTATACGCTTACCGTGCCGACGGGTGGCGGAAAAACGACCGCTGCCATGGCATTTGCGCTGACCGCTGCCGTGCAAAACTGCATGAGCCGCGTCATCTACGCCGCGCCGTACACGTCCATCATCGACCAAAACGCCGATACGTTTGAAAAAATCTTCGGCACGGAAAACGTCATCGAGCACCACAGCAGCGCGGAATATCTCTTTTCCGAAAGCCCGAACCCCGCAGAATACCGCAAAATGCTGGCCGCAGAAAACTGGGACGCCCCCGTCATCGCCACGACCACCGTGCAGCTGTTTGAATCCCTGTTTGCGAGCAAACCCGCCCGCTGCCGCAAGCTGCACAACCTCGCCAACAGCGTGCTCATCTTAGACGAAGTGCAGACGCTGCCCATGCCGTATCTAAAGCCGTTCACGGCGGCGCTTGCCGAGCTTGCCCGAAAGTACGGCGTCATCGTCGTCCTGTGCACCGCCACGCAGCCCGCGTTAGACGGTATTTTTGCCGATTTGAAAATCGACCTGCCGATCAAAGAGATCTGTCCCAATGTCCCTGAAAATTTCGAGACCTTCCGCCGCACGAAAATCACGCAGCACACATTTGACAGCACAGAATCGCTCACCGCCGAGTTCACCGCGCTGCCGCAGGTGCTTTGCATCGTTAACCGCATTGCAGACGCACAGAAAATCTATCAAGCGCTGCCAAAAGACGGCGCGTACTGCCTCACCACGCACCTGTGCCCTGCCGCGTCGTTTCCACCTCGCTCATCGAAGCCGGTGTCGATGTGGATTTCCCGCGCGTTTACCGCGAAGAAGCCGGGCTTGATTCCGTCCTGCAAGCCGCCGGCCGCTGCAATCGCGAGGGCAAGCGCCCGTTAGATGAAAGCCTCGTGACCGTCTTCACCGTCCAAAACACCACCCCGCCGCCCTACATGCGCCAGCCCGCCGCAGCCATGAAGAACATTTCAAAACGCATGGAGGACATCACTTCGTTAGCTGCAATCCGCGCGTATTTTGAGTTCTATCGCGATTTGTACGGCAAAGAAGATCTCGACCGTGAGAAGATTCTCATAGCGTTCGAAAACGAGATGCTCCCGTTCGCCTCCGTTGCGGAAAAGGTACGGGTCATTGAAAGCTGCACCACGCCCGTGTATATTCCGATCGACCAAGGCGAAGCCCTCGTTGAGCGGCTGTATCGCGGTGAACGCAGCCGCACCCTGTTCAGAAAGCTCGGGCAGTACAGCGTGAACGTCTACCCGCAGCAGCTCGCTGCCCTGCGCGAAGCCGGCGCCGTGCAGAGCATCGACGGCGGTGCACTCTATATCCTCGCCGATCCCCGCCGCTACGACAGTGCCCTCGGCCTCACCCTCGACCAAACCGAAACCGCTCTGTTTATATAAATATAGAAAAGCCGGTAAGGCAAACCCTTACCGACCTCTCTATACAAATAAAACGTAGTTGTTTCTACCCACAGTTCAAGTTTGAACCGACCTTACTCTCCTATTATACGGTTCTTTTCAAAATTTGCAAGAAAAACTCAACTTAACCTATTGACAATTATTTTCCCTCGCATTATAATCAAATTAACAAATAAAACTTAGTTGAAGTTTGAAAGGAGTTGATCTTATTGATTCAGTTGGAAGTCTGGGGCCCGTATGCGTTATTCACACGCGGAGAGATGAAAGTCGAGCGTGTAAGCTACGATGTCCCCACCCCGTCCGCTGCGCGTGGCATAGTTGAATCTATCTACCTGCATCCGGGTATGCGTTGGGTAATCCGCCGCATCTACGTTTTGAACCCCATCGAGTTTACCACCATTCGGCGCAACGAGGTAAAAAGTAAAATTCTCGGGAGCACCGCCATGCGCATCGCGCAGGGCAAGGAAGATGAGCCGTACCTCGTCACGACGAAACAAATTGTCCAGCGTGCCTCCATGGTGCTGACAAATGTCCACTATGTCATCGAAGCGGAGTTCGAGATGCTGCCGGAAAAAGCCGCACCCGGCGATAACCCCGGCAAGTTTCAGGACATCGTCACGCGCCGCATGAGAAAAGGCCAGTGCTTTTCCACCCCGTACTTCGGCTGCCGCGAGTTTCCTGCACACTTCAAGCAGTGGGAGGGTGGCCCGATCCCGACGATTGACGAGACGCGCGACCTCGGCTTTATGCTGTACGATTTCGATTATTCCGACCCACAAAATATCACGCCCCTCTATTTCCGTGCCAAAATGGAGCACGGTGTCATTCAGGTGGCCGGCTGCGAGGTGTTCAAATGATCCTGCAAGCCTTAGTTCAGTATTACGAAGTGCTCCTTGCCCGCGGTAAGATCGACCGCCCGGGCTGGAGCAAAGTCAATGTCAGCTGGCGTCTGGACCTAAACCCAGACGGCTCCCTTTTCGATGTTTCTCCCCTCCAAAAGCCCTCTCCAAACGGTAAAAAGATGCCGCCGCAGCGGCTCGCTGTGCCCGCACAGGTCAAGCGCTCTTCCGGTGTTGCGGCAAATTTTCTGTGTGATACGTCTTCCTACCTGCTCGGCGTGGACGACAAGGGTAAGCCCGAGCGCACCAAAGCTTGCTTTGAAGCTAGCCGAGAAAAGCATCTGGAAATTTTGAAAGATACCCCCGGTGAAACCGCCGCAGCCGTCCGTGCGTTTTTCGACACATGGAATCCCCCCTCTGCCGTCGAGCACCCTGCTTTGCAGCCCTATCTTTCGGAAATTTATAAGGGCGGCAATCTGGTCTTTTATTATAACAATAAGCCTGCGGCAAACGACTCTGACATCGCCGCCGCGTGGCAGCAGGCCTATGATTCTGCTTCAGATTCCGACACGCCCACCCGGTGCAGTGTCACCGGCAGGCTCGCCCCCGCCGCGCGTCTGCACGGCAACATTCAGGGCGTGCGCGGCGCACAAAGCTCCGGCGCATCGCTCGTTTCGTTCAACGCCGATGCCTTCTGCTCCTACGGGCACGAGCAGGGCGAGAACGCTCCCGTCAGCACCTACGCCATGACCGCCTACACGCAGGCGCTAAACTACCTGCTGCGCAGTGATAATGTCCGCCGCATCGGCGACGTCACCGTCGTATATTGGGTGGAGAATGCCGATCCTGCCATCGCCGCATTTGCGGGAGCTATGCTTTTCGGTCCGCAGGAGCAGTCCGATTGGAGTGAAAACGACATTTTAGGCGCAATTCAAAAACTTGTATCCGGCAGAACAGCCGACCTACAGGACATGCACCTCAGCCCCGATACACACTTTTACATTCTGGGGCTCGCGCCGAACGCCGCGCGTCTTTCCGTTCGCTTTTTCTGGCAGGATACCTTCACGAAGCTCGCCAAAAACGTGAACGCCCATTACGAGCGTTTGGAGATCACCCACCCGGCCAATGAAAAATTCGACACGCTTTGGCCCTACACCCTCGCGCGCTCTGCCGTCCGCTTTTCCAAAGACTGGAAAAAAGCCGATGAAGAGCTGCAAAAATCCTTCCCGCGCCTTTCCGGCGACCTGCTCACTTCCATCCTAAACAATACGCGCTACCCCGCCACTTTACTAAACGGCACCGTGCAGCGCATCCGCGCCGAGCACGATGTCACCTGGGCGCGCGCGTCCGTCATAAAAGCTTATTATTCTAAAAACGAAGACCCGCTTTGTCCAAAGGAGGTTTTGACCGTGTCCGTAAACAAAGAAAGCACCAATATCCCCTACAATCTCGGCCGTCTGTTCGCCGTTCTGGAGCGCACGCAGGAAGCCGCAAATCCCAACATCAACACCACCATCAAAGACCGCTTTTTTAACTCCGCTTCCGCTACGCCGAGCCTTGTGTTCCCCACGCTCATCAATTTAGCGCAGAAGCACCTCGCAAAGCTCAACGAGGGTCAGCGGATTGCACTGGATAAATCCATCGGCGAACTTTCGGACAAGCTCGGCGAAACCTTCCCAAAGCAGCTTATGCTCGCAGAACAGGGCGCGTTCCAGCTCGGCTACTACCAGCAGCGTCATGAATATTTTAAGAAAAAGACAGACACCACCGAACAGAAAGAGGAGGCATAACCATGCGTGAACCCATTCAAAACCGCTATGATTTCGTGATCTTATTCGATGTGGAAAACGGCAACCCCAACGGCGACCCCGATGCCGGCAACATGCCGCGCGTAGACCCGGAAACCGGCAACGGCATCATAACCGATGTGTGCTTAAAGCGCAAGATCCGCAACTACGTGCAGGACGTCAAGGAAGATGAGTCCGGCTGGCGCATTTACATTAAGGATCAGGTGCCGCTCAACCGCAGCGACCTCGAAGCCGGAGAAGCGCTCGGCATCGGCGAAGAGCTTGCCGAGATTCAAAAAGGCAAGGACGCCAAAAAGATTGTGACAAAGCTCCGCAGCAATGACCCGGATATCGACCTCAAGCTCCGTGACTTTATGTGCAGCGAGTTTTTCGACATCCGCACATTCGGCGCAGTCATGACAACATTCGTAAAGGGTGCTTTAAATTGCGGTCAGGTGCGCGGCCCGGTGCAGCTCGGCTTTGCCCGCTCCATCGACCCCATCGTGCCGCAGGAGGTCACCATTACCCGCACTGCCATCACCACCGAATCCGACGCCCAGAACAAAACCACCGAAATGGGCCGCAAATACGTCGTGCCCTACGGTCTTTACCGCGCAGAGGGCTTCGTTTCCGCCAACCTCGCTCGCCGCGTGACCGGCTTCTCCGAAGAAGACCTCCAAATGCTCTGGCAGGCCATTCTCAATATGTTTGAAAACGACCACAGCGCCGCCCGCGGCAAAATGGCCGTGCGCGAGCTCATCATCTTCAAGCACGCGTCCGAGCTTGGCAACGCCGCTTCCTATAAGCTGTTCGATGCCGTAACGGTTAAAAAGGTCGACGGCGTAGCCGTCCCGCGCAAATTCTCCGATTACACCGTCACCGTTTCCGAAGACCTGCCCGAAGGCGTCACCTGCGAACGTCTTTCCTAAATGGACGCGCGTGAAGACGGACTTTTAATGTCCGGCATCCAGCACTTCGCGTTCTGCCGCCGCCAGTGGGCGCTCATCCACATCGAGCAGCAGTGGCAGGAAAATGCCCGCACCGCACAGGGGCAGCTTGACCACGTCCGCTGCCACGATGAAACGTTGTCCGAAAAGCGCGACAACACCTTCACCGTGCGCGGCATGCGCGTGTTCAGCCGTAAATTGAACCTCTCCGGCGCGTGCGACGTCGTAGAGTTTCATAAAGACAAAAACGGCATTTCTTTAGCTGTCTCTTATACACATCTCCGAGCCCACGAGAC